>Ga0180433_10001823_pt1 | contig 34726 bp, 46 predicted proteins | sample SS_ome_8_FD_132980 | JGI IMG/M metagenome (GOLD analysis project Ga0180433, IMG submission 132980) | Hypersaline lake sediment archaeal communities from the Salton Sea, California, USA - SS_1_D_1 metaG | ecosystem: Environmental > Aquatic > Non-marine Saline and Alkaline > Hypersaline >...
AGGCCAAGGGATTTTAAGTCCCTTGTGTCTACCAATTCCACCATCCGAGCGTAAGGGATGATTTTAGGGGTTTTTGGAGAAAAAAGCAAGGCCCCCTGGTGGAGGGGGCTTTTTTTTGGTTAGGATTCGTCTTTGGGTGGTGCGGTGAGGACGGGAGGGGGTGGGATCACCTCGTGCTCCTCTTCGCGGAATGAGGGGAAGATGGGTTGATTTTTTTCGCGCTCTTCTGTGAGGACGTCGGGTGGTGGTGGAAGGGGTGAGGGTTCTTCCTTGGGGGTTGGGCTTTCGTTGTCCCCTACTTCTTTGGAAAAAAGATCTCCTTGAGAAAGCTCTTCGCTTTTTTCTTGAATGATCGTTTCTCGGATAAGTTGGGAGGGGGGGCGGAGGAGACCGGTGAAGGTCGAAGATGAAACTTTCGTCTCATCTTCAGTATCACCCCCTTCGGTGCCCGCATCTGGGGTCTTCTTTTCGGCTTTTGGTTCAGCTTTATCTGCTGTTGTGCGGCGGCGGCGGGTGCGGCGTCTTTCTTTTTTCTCTTTGGGCGCAGCTTTGGTTTCGCCGTTTTCAGCGGCGGCGGGTTCCTTGGAGGCTTTGGCAGCGGCCTCTTTTCCACCGGCAATTTTCACCGATTTTTCTGGTGAGGCAGCTTTGAGCACCATTCGCGCTTCTTTCACTTCGATCACCTCATAATCGGTCACAGGGAGGAGGAACGATTTTGAGCGATCGACTGATCGGAAAAAGATAGCGCCGCTAAATGAGACAAGCTCAACGGCGTCAACTGTGTACTCTTCTTTTCCCCCTTTTGAGCTGCGCACGAGAAGTTTGCAGCCTTCCTTTGGGGATAGGATTGTTTCTATAATGGGTTCACGTGTGAAATTCACGAAATGTCCTTATATTTTATAAAATGGGCTACTCGCGCGTTGCCATGTAGTGGGCCAGATCTAAGATGCGCTGTGAGTAACCAATTTCGTTATCATACCAACTTATTAACTTGTAAAAATCGGGTGCGAGAGCAATGCCGGCTTTTGCATCAAACGTCGATGAATGGGCATCACCTATAAAGTCTGAGGAGACAACGTCCTCCTCGGTGAAGCCCAAAATGCCCTGCATTGGACCCTGCGATGCCGCTTTCATAGCGCGGCAAATCGCCTCGTAATCGGTTGACGTTTCAAGCTTAACGGTGAGGTCAACCACCGAGACGTCGGCCACAGGGACCCGAAATGCCATGCCTGTCAACTTACCCTTTACCTCGGGGAGGCATAAGGAGACAGCCTTGGCCGCTCCCGTCGATGCGGGAATAATATTCATACATGCCGAGCGCCCACCCCTAAAATCCTTCTTTGAAGGGCCGTCTACTGTTGGCTGAGTGGCTGTCATCGCATGTATTGTTGTCATCAAACCCTCTTTGATACCAAAGGTATCGAGCAGGACTTTAACGATCGGTGCTAAACAGTTTGTTGTGCACGAGGCATTTGAAACAACAAACTCTGTTTTGGGATCATATGACTCATGGTTGACCCCCATGACAAAGGTGGGGATACCCTCTTTACCCGGGGCCGAGATGATCACCCGTTTAGCGCCCGCTGCGATATGCTGCTTAGCGCCCTCTTCGTGGGTGAATAGTCCTGTCGACTCAACAACATAGTCGACATTGAGCTCTTTCCAAGGTAATTTTGAGGGATCGCGCTCGGCACTCACATGGATCTGCTTCCCTTCTAAAAATAGGTGATTTGAGTCGGTGGTGATCTCCTTTTCAAAAATCCCGTGGACGCTATCATATTTTAGTAGGTAGGCTAGATTCTCGGGCGGAACTAGGTCATTAACAGCAACAATTTCGATGTTATTGCTATGAAGAGCCGCCCGGCGGAATATTGAGCGCCCAATGCGCCCAAAACCATTGATTGCGAGCCTTATGGTCATATCATCTCCCCTCTTACACAACCTCGTAGGGAGTTCCTAGTCATAGGTTTGGGGAGAAATCCTCCCCTGTCTCTAGGTCACACTACGTGGTAGCACTTTTTTTAGTGATACGGTTAGTGTACCAGGAGGGGTTAAATAATAAAAGCTTCTAGACAAACTCCAAAAGGGCCATTTCGGCATTGTCGCCGACACGTCTTTGCATGCGCACAATCCGTGTGTACCCACCTTGGCGCTCCTTGTAGCGAGGGGCAATCTCGTCAAAGAGTTTTCCGATCACCATGCGGTCATCGTTGTAGGCAGAGGTATCGCCATTCTTTGCAGCACGGGCCTCTTTTGGTGTCAAAGCATTGAAGTTAACCATCATTTTAGCAATGGCTCGACGGCGCGATGCTAAATCCCCTTTTTTGCCGAGTGTGACCATGCGGTCTGCATGGCGTCTCAACTCTTTGGCTTTTGTCACGCTTGTGACAATGCGGCCGTGAGAGATGAGGGACTTGAGCATATTGGCCACCATACAGCGGCGATGGGAGGAATTGCGCCCTATTTTAAAAGTGTGTTTCGCGTGTCTCATATTCCTTCTTTTCCTGTTTCAGTGTCTTCTGATTTGTGAGAAGCTAAAAACTCGTCACTATTTTCTTTAGTGATTCCGTAAGGTGAGAGATTCATTCCCAAGTGGAGTCCCATCTCTTCTAGTTTGGCTTTAATCTCGTTGAGAGATTTCTTACCAAAATTACGGAACTTAAGAAGCTCAGGCTCTGTCATTAAAACAAGTTGGACGATCGTCTCGATGTTTGCCTGAGATAGGCAGTTTGTCGAGCGGACTGAGAGTTCAATCTCATTGATCTTAAGTCTGAGTTTTGAAAGTAGTTGATCGCGATCGGTATCGACTTCACCATCGTCGTGATCGAAAGAGATCGGCTGGATGTTGAGGGCGTTGAAGCACTCAAAATGAATGATCCCAATCTGTGTGGCGAATGTGAGGGCCTCTTGAGGTGTGATGCGACCATCTGTTGTGATCTCTAGGACTAAGCGGTCGTAATCGGTGTCTTGACCCACACGTGTGTTTTCAACGTAGTAGTTGACAACTTTAACGGGTGAGAAAATCGCGTCGATCACAATCTCTCCAGCGACCTTGTCAAAATTTTGGCGCTCAGCGGGGACATAGCCACGGCCAATCGCAATTTTAAGGTCGATGCGCTTTTTCATAGGGATTGTTGCGGTGAAGATGGGGTGTTCGGGGTTGACAACGTCAAACTCCCCTCCTTCCATCAATTCACCGAGTGTTAGGACGTGCTGCCCGCCCCCTTTTTCAATCATCTCAGGTGTGATCTCAATCTCTTTAGAGTGGACAAAAGGGCCCCTTGGCGATTTGTCAGATAAGGGGAGGCGTCTGAGTTTTGAGCCTTTGAAATTGAGCACAACGTGAGTCATGTCCTCTAGAATCCCCTTCTCTGCCATATATTCGTGGGAAATCCCTTCGATCATAATACTGATGATAGCAGGGGCCTCAATAGAGGTTAACGTCACACGTCGGATCGCATTACCCACAGTGTGAGCAAATCCCTTCTCGAAGGGCTCTGCGACAAAACGGTTCTTTCCGTCAGCTTTAATTGATGTTGGCAACTGAAACTTGCCATACTTAATTGTCATATCTTGAACTCCCTTACAAATTGATTTAGCAGCGACGTCGCTTTCTTGGACGACATCCATTGTGAGGGATAGGTGTTTTATCACGTATCGCATTGACGGTGAGGCCAACGCTCTGCAGACCTTTGACGGCAGATTCACGACCTGCGCCAGGGCCCTTAAGGTTGACTTCAACTTCCCTCATGCCATATTGCATAGCTGATTTGCCGGCATCTTGAGCAGCCATTGTTGCAGCAAAAGCCGATGATTTTCTCGATCCTGAAAAGTTAACCTTTCCAGCTGATGCCCAGGAGACAACATTCCCCACGTGGTCTGTGATTGTGATGATCGTATTATTGAATGTTGCGCAAACGTGAGCTATGCCGCTTGGCACAGACTTAGTGAATTTCTTCCGTCCTCGTGACTGTGTGCGTTTATCTTGTTTAGCCAAAATCTCTATACTCCTTTATGCCTTTTTCTTGCCTGCGACAGTCTTCTTTTTACCCTTACGTGTGCGGGCATTGCAACGCGTGCGCTGTCCTCGGACAGGGAGCTTAGCTTTGTGTCTTTGACCTCGGTAACAGTTGATGCTCATTAGGCGTTGGATATTTGATCGCACTTCACGGCGCTTATCTCCTTCAACAACATACTCAGACTGTAAGATGGCGTTGATTTGTGAGATTTGTGCTTCTGTGAGGTCTCCAGCTTTCATGTTGGGGTCGAGCTTTAGTTTTTCTAAAACTTCAGCTGCTAGGTAAGGACCTAATCCATAGATGTAGGTCATGCTGATAACGAGTCGTTTCTTGTCTGGGATATCGATCCCTATCACTCTAGGCATTCTCTTTAAACCTTTAAATTTTAATATTTACCGTAAATAATAACATATTTAGGGATTGAAAGCAACACTACCTAAGAGATAGGCGCTTTGACTTCCCTTTCTTCATAAATCCATCGTACCGTTTCATCAATAGATGGGAATCAATCTGTTTTGTCGTATCTAGGACGACACCCACCAGAATCAAGAGGGATGTCCCCCCAAAGAAATTACTGATTGAGGCATCGATCCCAAGGAGCCGTCCCACCAACATAGGGAGGATGGCAATGAAAGCGAGGAACAGAGCCCCAACTAGGGTGAGGCGGTTCATCGTAGTCTCTAAAAATTCTTGTGTAGGCTTGCCCTGTCTGATACCAGGGATAAAGGCCCCATTTTTTTTCATGTCTGAGGCAATCTGCTCAGGGTGAAATTGGGTCGCTGTCCAAAAGTAAGTAAAAAATAGAATAAGAAGGACAAAGACCGCTGTGTAAACCCAGCTTCCTGGCGAAAGCATCTCAGCGATATTGGAGAGCCAGTTGCCCCGTCCCACAAATTGGGCAATCGTCGCAGGGAACATCAAAAGAGATGAGGCGAAGATCACTGGGATCACACCGGCGTAGTTAATTTTAAGGGGGATATGAGCAGATCCACCTTGAACCTCGTGGCGTCCCACGACGCGGCGAGCGTACTGAAGAGGGATCTTGCGAACCCCTTCTATGATGAGGATCGTCCCCACAATGATCATCACAAACACACAGAGGAGGACAACTAAACTTGAAAAGGAGAGTTGACCTGGCTCCTGAGAGTCGAGGTTAAGACCTCTGATGATCGAACCGAGGGTTCTCGGCAGTGAACTTAAGATTCCTAAGGTAATGATGAGGGATATGCCGTTGCCAATGCCCCTTTCTGTGATCTGCTCACCCACCCACATGAGGAAGAGTGTCCCCGCAGTCATTGTGACCATGACGAGTAAGAAAAAGAGCCATGGGACATTGAAAATTTGAAATCTAAGGATATCGGAGACAATGATCCCGGGACTTGTGTTATTGATTGTCAGTGCATACTTGGCAAAAAGGCATGACTGAAATAGTGAAAGGCCCAAAGTCATCAGACGTGTCATCTTTCCCATCTTCTTCTTACCCACTTCACTGTTTTCCCGCATCTCCCGCTGCATTGAGGGGGAAATGGCCATGATCACCTGCATAAAAATAGAGGCACTGATATAGGGCATGACCCCCAGGGCAATGATTGTCATCTTAGCAAAGGCACCCCCTGAAAAGATGTCAACCATCTGAAAGAGATTTTGACCTCCACCCACTGCGTATTTAAAAACTTTAACAGCTTCGTCGCCATTAATCCCGGGTACGGGGATATAGGTCCCAATCCGGCAGAGAAGGAGCATCATTATTGTGAATGTGATCTTCTCTTTAAGATCTTGAATGGCAAATATTTTACGCAGTGACTGGATCATCTAACTCCTCAAGTAAGCGTCTTAAATTCAATCGATGCCGCCTCTAACTTGGCAATGGCACCTTTTGTAAAGTGGTGGGCTTCAATTTTAACTTTTTTTGTGAGCTCACCAGTGCAAATAATTCTAAGGCCACCCGGCACTTTACGCGGGGTGATCTTCTTTGCACGGAGGGTCTCTAAGTTGACAACATCGCCATCATTGAAGTGCTCTTCAATGCGCCCCAAAGTGAGGGCAAATGAGCGCTTTGTGAAGCGTGCTGAGTTGAAACCACGGGTTGGCAGCTTTTGGAAAAGTGGGACCTGGCCCCCTTCTTTTCCGTAGCGTCGTTTGTAACCTGAACGGGATTTATCCCCTTTGTGTCCACGACCACATGTCTTTCCTAGACCACTGCCGGGACCACGTCCGACACGCTTTGTGCTTTTGCGCGCGCCGCGATTATTTTTTAGATTTGATAGGGTCATTCACCACCTCTCGCGCTTAAGTATTCTTTTCGATTGCGAAGTCCTGTCAATCCTGAAACGGTCGCTCTCACTAGGTTGATCGGGTTGTTAGATCCCAAGCTCTTGGCCACGACATCTTTAACACCGGCAACTTCGAGTACTGAGCGGACCTTGGATCCAGCGATAACACCTGTTCCCTTACTAGCTGGCTTCAAAAGGACTTTGGAGCCGTCCCACTCTGCGAGTGTTTCGTGAGGAATGGTGGTCTCTTCCATAGCAAACTTGACCATGTTCTTGCGTGCGGACTCCCCACCTTTTTTGATGGCGTCAGCGACTTCGTTAGCCTTGGCAAATCCGACGCCGACGCGCCCCTTACCATCGCCAACAATGACGAGGGCTGAAAAGCTGAACTTTCTTCCCCCTTTGACAACTTTGGAACAGCGATTGATAAATAGAACTTTTTCTTGAAGATCGCTTCCTTCGCTTTCAGTTGGTTTCGTATTTTTCTTAGCAGCCATGTTCTAATCTGTCCTTAAAATTGAAGTCCTACGCTGCGAGCTCCTTCAGCAAGCTCAGCGATGAGTCCATGATATTTGTACCGACCCCGATCGAATATAACGCGTTCGATCTTTTTTTCAAGGGCTAGTTTACCCAGTTTCTCACCGAGTGCGCGAGCAGAGGCTTTCGATTTCTTCCCGTGCTCTGTATTTTTGATCTCTTTTGAGAGGGTTCCCAAAGAGACGAGTGTCTCACGCGATTCATCATCGATGATCTGTGCTGAGATATTCTTGTTGGTTCTATATACGGCGAGTCTAGGCCGCAGTGCGCAGCCACGCACATGTTTGCTCACGCGGAGTTTGCGCGCGCGACGGACCTTTTCTCGTTTTAAATGCGAATTTTCCATAATTACTTACCTTTTGCCGCCTTACCCGCTTTTTTGCGCACGTACTCATCTTTGTAACGAACGCCTTTACCTTTGTAGGGCTCAGGGGGTCTTTTTGAGCGGACTGTCGCTGCAAATTGACCAACTTGTTGTTTGTCAATGCCGCTGATTGTGACAGCTGTGCTCTTTTCAACTTTGACATCAATTCCTTCAGGAATTGGGAGTTCTGTAGGGTGTGAGAACCCGAGTTGCAGATCGAGGATTTTCCCCTTAACTGCCGCTCTAAATCCAACGCCGATTAGGGTGAGCTCTTTGGAAAATCCTGCAGAGGTCCCAATGATGGCGTTGTTAATGAGGGATCTGTAAAGACCGTGCTGGGCACTTGTCAAACGCGCTTCATCAATTGTGACGAGCGCCTCATCCCCTTCGAGTTTGAGATCGACACCTTCGATGACATCGACGGTCAATTGACCTTTAGGTCCTTTGACGGAGACGCAATTGTTAGCTAGTTTGACCTCAACACCCTTGGGAAGCTTAATCGGTGTTTTTCCTAAACGTGACATGATCTATTTCCTTTTTATGATTACCAAACTAGGCAGAGGAGTTCACCGCCAACCCGTTCTTTCCAAGCTTTGTGTCCTGAGATCACTCCCTTAGGAGTTGAGAGGATGGCAATCCCCATTCCCCCTAAAACGCGAGGGATATTGTCAGCACTCACGTACTTTCTCGCACTCGGTTTTGAGACGCGCTTGAGTTCGTGGATGACAGACTCGCGATTTTTAGAGTATTTTAGGAAAATACGCAGAGCGTGTTTTTCCTCGTTCACGAGGTAATTTTCAATGAAACCAGCTTCTTTTAACACTTTAGAGATGTTGAGTTTCATTTTGCTGTAGCGAAGATCTAAGAAACGGTGCTTAGCACGCTTTGCATTTCTTATTCTCGTCAGGTAATCGGCGATCGGATCACTTAGTGCCATTTTTCTCTCCTGATTTTACCGGTTTCTTGAAGGGCATTCCGAGCTCTTCAAGGAGACGGAAACACTCTTTGTCTGTCTTAGCAGAGGTAACAAAAGCGATGTTCATCCCCTGCACTTTCACGACGTCGTCTAAGTTAAGCTCAGGGAAGACCTGCTGGTCGTTGAGACCGAGGCTGTAGTTTCCTTGACCATCACACTGACGGTTGTAACCTCTAAAGTCGCGAACTCGAGGACTGACGATATTGATGAATCGATCAACGAAGTCGAACATGCGTTTGCCACGTAGGGTCACTTTGTAACCGACAACTTGGCCTTCGCGCGACTTAAAGTTGGCGATCGACTTTTTAGCTTTCGTTTCGATGGGATGCTGACCTGAGAGAAGCGCAAGCTCCTTTTTGATCTGCTGCATCGCATTCTTATCTTTAGAGGCTTCGGCAAGACCCATACTGATCGTCACCTTTTTAAGGGCGGGAATGAGCATAGAGTTCTTGTATGCGAACTCTTTTTTGAGTGTCTCCCTAACCTCTTCTTTGTACTTTTTCTTTAAGCGAGATTCTTGCATGATTATTGCCGCTTCTTCTTAATGGTTCTAATTACTTTCTTTTCATTATTTTTGAGGTAGTAAAGCTCTTTACTCCCATCTTCATTCATTGCAACTTTGGGGCGGATTGGGCGATCCTCGTCGTCACAAAGGGCGACATTTGAGATATGGATAGGCATTTCGATGGATACAATCTCCCCTTTCCCTTTTTGTTGCTGTCTAACGTGTTTTTTGCGAACGTTGACACCTTGGACAACGATGCGGTCTTTGCGACGCCCGAGGACAACACCTGTTTGGCCCCGATCGTTACCCGATAGGATGACAACTTTGTCGTCTTTTCTAATCCACTTGTTGTTCATTTAGATAACCTCCGGCGCGAGAGATGAAATTTTGATGAAGCCACGATCCCTCACTTCACGAGCGACAGGGCCGAAAATACGGGTCCCTTTGGGATTTTGCTTTTCATCAATGATGACGCAGCTGTTATCGTAGAATTTGAGGATAGATCCATCTTCACGACGGATTGACCCTTTAGTTCTCACAACAACGGCTTTAACGACCTCACCCTTTTTGACTTGGGCTTTTGGATCGGACTCTTTGACGCTGCAAACAATGACGTCGCCCACTCGAGCGTAACGCCGTTTTGAGCCTTTTAGGACTTTAAAGCAGCGGACACGTTTGGCTCCGGTATTATCGGCCACTTCGAGATCTGTTTCTTCTTGAATCATGAACTGCTCTCACTTAACTATTTTATTATTCAAAAATTTCCACCACTCTCCATCTCTTTAACTTAGAGAGGGGGCGAGTTTCTGAAATTTTTACTTTTGTACCAGGCTCAATGTCTTTCAACTCGTTGTGAGCGTAGACTTTTTTGCTGCGCGTGATGATCTTCCCATAGCGTGGGTGTGGGAGTTTGCGATCGATGCGTACGGTGACAGTCTTTGCCATCTTATTGGAGACGACAACGCCAACTTTTTCACTTCTTTGGCCTCTAGACTTCATTATTGATCTCCATCTTGTTGTTGTCTCTCCATCTGGGTTAAGACGGTGAGGATGCGCGCGCGCTCCTTTTTCTTCGCCTTAAAAAGATGGGGTTTCTCGATACTTCTTTCAATGCTGAGCTTGTTTCTTAGCTCGAATAGCTCTTTGTCAATGTCGAGCAATAGAGCGTGGAGCTCTTCTTGGGACTGATTGATAAGGTCACTTGCTTTTGACATACTTGAGGCTCCTATACTCTCTCTACGCGCTCAACAAAGCGGGTTTTAATGGGAAGCTTAGCAGCGGCACGAAGGAGTGCGCGCTGGGCATCTTCACGACTTACATTTCCAACCTCAAAGAGGACGCGGCCAGGACGGACGACATCCACCCAATGATCGGGGGCACCCTTACCTTTACCCATTCGGGTTTCGGCAGGCTTCTTGCTAATGGGTTTTCTTGGGAAAATCTTGATCCAGACCTTGCCCTTACGGTTAAACTGACGATTGATCGCCACACGAGCCGCTTCGATTTGCTGGGCTGTGATACGACCCCGCTCAAGCGCTTGCATTCCAAAATCGCCAAATTCGACGAACTGGCCACCTTTTGTCAGGCCGGTGTGTTGACCCTTTTGCTGTTTTCTAAATTTTACTCTTGATGGTAACAAAGGCATTTCAATCGTCTCCTATTTGGTGTACTCTTCACCCTTATTGATCCAAACTTTGATTCCAATGGAACCATAAGTTGTCTCAGCACGGGCTGTGGCATAATCGATGTCAGTTCTCAAAGTATGCAGAGGAATACGACCTTCTTTGTACCACTCTGTTCTTGCAATCTCAGCACCACCTACACGGCCTGAAATTTGCACTTTAATTCCTACAGCACCGGCATCCATCGCGAGCTGAATGGCGCGCTTTAAAACGCGTCTAAAAGCCATACGTCTCTCGATCTGGCGGGCGATCCCTTCGGCGACAAGCTTAGCCTCAACGTCTGGGCGTTTGATCTCTTGGACTTCAATCCAGACATCTTTTCCAGTAAGCTTTCTGAGGTCACGCTTGATGACGTCAATTTCAGCCCCTTTCTTACCGATGACAAGGCCAGGTCTTGCTGTAAAAATGGTGATTTCAACTTTATCGCTATTGCGACGGATCTCAAATTTTGAGGCTCCTGTGCACGAAGAGCGTTTTCTTAAAAATTTGCGGATTCGCGTATCTTCGCCAATCAAGTTGCCAAACTCTTGTTTGTTGGCAAACCAGACAGATCTCCACTTTTTGTTGAGAATCAGTCGAAATCCTATTGGAGATGTTTTTTGACCCATGTTTTATCCTCTGCTCCCAGTTTCGCTTCCTACAATAATCATGAAGTGAGATGACCTTTTCAAAATTGGCACTCGTCCTCCACGGCATTTGGGCTTAGCTCGTTTCATATGGGGCCCCTCATCAACTCTGACCTCGCGGACAACTAAGTCCTTGCGGTCAAGACCTAGTTGTGTCTCGGCATTTGCCACAGCGCTATCTAGTGTCTTTTTTAGGAGTGGTCCTGCTTTCATGTTGCAAAAGAGCAACTGATGGTTGGCCTCTTCCACACTTTTTCCACGAATGAGCCCTGCAGCAAGGCGTGCTTTGCGAGGACTGATTCTGACGTATTTCGATTTACTAATTGCTTCTCTCATGATGTGTCCTTACTTTTTCTGTGTATGGCTTCTGAAAAGACGTGTTGGGGAAAACTCACCCAATCTATGTCCCACCATGTTTTCGGAAACGTAGACATCAATAAACTTACGTCCATTGTGAACGCTAAATGTGTGCCCGACCATGTCGGGGGTAATCATTGATCGACGCGACCAAGTTTTAATAGATTTTTTTTGACCTGCACTGTTGAGCTTCTTCACTTTTTCTAGAAGATGGTGGTCAACAAACGGGCCTTTTCTCAGTGATCTAGACATGTCTTAACCTATTTTTTCTTTCGTCGTTTGACGATCCATTTATTCGTTTTCTTCTTGGAGCGGGTCTTACGTCCCTTAGTCTCCTTACCCCATGGTGTTTGGGGGATATACCCGTTGTGTCGACCTTCACCACCACCATGTGGGTGATCGACAGGGTTCATAGCTGTACCACGCACTGTGGGTCTAAACCCTTTCCAGCGCATACGACCTGCTTTCCCTTCAACGCGGAGGTTGTGCTCGGCGTTGGTGAGGGCGCCAAAGGAAGCGCGGCAATTCTCGTTGATGAGGCGCACTTCGCCAGAAGGCATCTTTACGGTGACGTAGCGGGCTCGCTTCGCAAGCAGCTGGGCGCTAAGACCAGCTGAGCGGACGAGTTTCCCCCCTTTTCCTGGACGCATTTCGATGTTATGGATGACGCTACCGAGAGGCATGTTCTTAAGAGGCATTGAGCACCCAGCATTGTAGGGTGTTTTGTCTCCTGAGACCACTGTGTCCCCTGCTTTTAGCCCTTGTGGGGCTAGAATGTAGCGTTTCTCGCCATCGGCGTAGTTGAGAAGGGCGATGTGTGCTGAGCGGTTCGGATCGTATTCGATCGATCCCACTTTTGCCTCAATGCCATCTTTGTCCCGTTTGAAGTCGATCAAACGGTAGGCGCGCTTGTGTCCCTGTCCGCGGTGGCGGCAGGTGATGTGACCGTGGTGGTTCCGACCATTTGTTCGTCTCTTAGAAACGAGCAGTGATTTGGTCGGAGCGACAGTCTGACGGGTTTTGCCAACGCGTGTTAGCTCGTCGTTGCTCGGAAGGACAAGTAGTCTTCTCGATGGGGTTGTCGGGCGAAATTTCTTGACCATGAGTTATCTACTCCTATACTTCTGCTTCAAGTTTGTCACCAACGGCGAGGGTCACAATGGCCTTTTTAAAGGCGGCAGTTTTCCCTTTACGGCCACGCACTCGCTTGGCCTTTGGCTTCACATTGATTGTGTTGACAGCTGTCACTTTGATTTTGTCTTTAGCGTAAATCTCTTCGATGGCGCTTTTGATCTCTGCCTTGTTGGCCTTTGTGTCCACTAGGAAGACGGCCTTTGAGGCTTTGAAGCGTTTGAGACAGGCATTTGACTCTGATGTCGCTAGGTTATCGAGAACCTGTGATTTCTCGGTGAGATAGCGCGATTTGATGATTGTGTACGGTGTGCGTCTATTTGTCATGATCTCTTTCCTCCGAGGAGAGCTTCCAATTCATTGAAAGCGGGTTCCATGATAATGATATGTTTGCAAAGGGCGAGATCGTAACCGTTGACCCCTTGGAGTCTCTTGAATGAGACCTTCGGCAGGTTGCGCATGCTCTTGGAAAACACGGCTTCAGACTCGTGACCACTCCCTAAAAATAGGCAGCGGGAGGCCTCTTTGCCCGTGCTTGCGAGCCACTTAGCAAAGGCTTTTGTCTTTGGCTGTTTGAGATCAACCGACTCGAGAACGCAGACTTTGTCATCGTTTATGCGCTCAATAAGGAGGGAGCGGATAGCCGCCCGTCTCTCTTTTTGGTTGATGCGAACGTGCTGATCGAACTTTGGCTTGGGGCCGAAGACGATACCTCCCCCCCGGTACTGAGGAGATCCCAAGAATCCCTGACGGGCGTTCCCTGTCCCCTTCTGTGGGTGTGGTTTTTTCTTGCTGTAGCTGATCTCGCTGCGACCTTTTGTGTTGGCCGACCACTGACGCTGGTTCTTGCGAAGGGCATCGAGGTAGTCTTTGACCATTTGAGAGCTGAACTCTCCATCGAGAAGATCTTGAGAGAGCTCGAGATCCCCTGTTTCTTTTCCGTTGATATCGTATTTCTTAAGTTTGGCCATTTTACTTACCCGCACCTTTCTTTGTCACATTTTTCTTAATGCTCTTTCTCACTGTAACGAGACCTCCCTTGCATCCTGGGACAGCTCCTTTAACGAGGAGAAGGCGCTTCTCGATATCGACACGGATCACAGACAGACCCTCTTGCGTGACGCGCTCATCACCCATATGTCCCGCTTTCTTCCCTCCGGGGAAGTTACGGCCTGGGGTGGAGCGGCATCCTGTCGATCCAGCGGCTCTATGAAACTTAGATCCGTGAGAGGCTGGTCCCCCTTTGAATCCGTGACGCTTCATAACTCCCTGAAACCCTTTACCTTTGCTCCGGCCGACTACGTCGACAAATGGGCAATCTTCAAAGATTTCAAGGCCAATTTCCTGACCAATTTCGTAGTCACTCTCAGATGTGGTGCGCGCCTCATGCAAGAACTCTAGAGGTTCAATTTTATTTGACGCATAGTGACCAGTTAAAGGTTTACCGAGATTCTTCTTTCGCGAGCTTTTTAATGGAAAAGCTCCAAGTTGAATTGCTTGATAACCATCGCGTTGTAAAGTCTTGATTTGAGTGACCACATTGGGCTCCACGCGAATGACTGTCGCCACTATAAGGCGGCCATTCTCGTCGAAAACTTGGGTCATTCCGACTTTTTTTCCTAACAATTTGGGGTTCATTTCTTTTTTCCTAAATCTAAGGGCATTGAAGCAATTTTGCACCCGCAGATGCACGTTTATAAAATTATGATTTACTGAATCTACCGAGGTAGGGTCAGTTCGGGGCCTCCCCCTTGCTTTTGGCGTGAAAGAGGCTCTGTCCGTGAGGAACATCCATAACGGATGCGTGAGATTTTAGAATCATAGCAGGGAGAGGGTATTAAGGTCTACACTTTTCTTCACAGGGTCTTTGCTTTCAACTTGCGGTTCTGGAGACTCGACAAATCTCGCAGAAATTTGTGAACTAAATATTAGAAATAGAATTAAACTAATTATGATAAACATAATTATTAATTCAGATATCTTAATAACAAAGATCCCTACTTTCAGGCTTTGTATACTCTACAGTTTTTTTTACTCTTTCCAATGAAAAGGGCGAGTCTGGAAAAAAATTATGAAGAGCCCATACTATGTCCTGGGGAGCGTCCACCATGAGCGTTCCTGCGTAACAAAGACCTCCGATGATCGATAAGGCTGGCAATATTAGTGGAGACATCACTGGCCCTAATATAAAGAAGAGGCAGGCAAGAACAACGCTGCAGTAGTTGCAGATTGTGCGCGTTGTGCGCAAAAAGTTTTTTACTTTTTCCTTATGAATTCTTCTCTCTTCGGTTTCTGTGATTAGGCGGGCCACTCCTTGAGGTATTTCCCTCCGATGAGGGATGTTTCCCCCATAGTTGATAAAAATCTCATTATGTGTTGTTGTTTGACGGCATTTCTGGCCGTGCTCGACCAACTCCCAAAGGCACTGAATCGTCATTAATACGACCGAAATCACTAAAATACCCGATGCGAGCTCACTCACAATCTGAATGGCTTGAATGGTGTACATATAATGAATAATTTGACAGACAGCACCTCCAACTGCAGCAAGATTAGCAATGTGTTTGGCTTTCAACCAACACGCATTTGCCCTCTCGGCAGTAGTTGAGAGCTCATCAGGTAGAGAAGTCCCTTTTTTAAAAATTCGAGGCCCTTTGTTAAAAATGACCATCACAGAACTGCCAATGCCACTAAAATGACTGGAAGGGGGCGCTTGAGAGCACCCATATTCAATCTGATTTAGATCCGCTATTGTCATATTTTTCTTTTTAACTGAGTGTTTTGTATTGGAGTTGTCTTATGGCCTCCCCCTTGTAACTCTCAGCATGGAATTTAAAATAGTACTCGGCCAGCAGCGAGACCATCCAAACAATACCCAAAGCAAAGAGGAACTGTGCTGAAAGAGTGAAACCGAGCATATACCCCACAACTGCACCAGTATTGACAATGAGACCGCTTGAGTTTCGGACTAAATTCCACCATTCGGCAAATACATATGAGTCCTCTATCTCGGCCGGAAGGTCGACAACACGATTGCGCCCAACAAGTGGGTGAGGATCCCTTGCTATCTGAGTTTTAAATCCATCGAGATCTCCAAAGAGGTTCCCCATATTGTTGCAGACATTATTCCCTAAGAATATCGCCGTAAAGAGTGACTTTAGGGCGCTCACTAAGCGGATATTTGGCACCTCAATAATATCAAACTTATCGAGAAGCTTGACCGTCTCGCACCCTTTTGCCGCAAAATTACAAGCGGACCCGCCAAATGCGCGCCCTTTTCGAAAAACATCGCCTCCAGAAACTACTGATTTAGAATCAAAGTATCCCTCACAGCTCCTTTCGAAATCCCAGAACTTTTTATAGGCGTCAATCCCCTTTTCTGGGGCCTTCACAGCACTTAAGCCAGATTTAACGGTTTTTAGAAGACTCACACACGAGCCAACTTCAAGAGTTGCATCATCGCAGACATCAAAGGGTTCGATCACTGAAATCAAGAGTTTGATCCAATCAGACTGTTGAATTCTTGAGAAATGTTGGATCGCCGCAAAGGGGTCGAGGTTCGGGACATTTTTTACAGTTGTTGCCATGGTATCCTTATTATTTATGATTATTGATGAATTAAAGTGATATGTGGGCGACTCGTTGATACTCTTCTATCTGTAGATCGCTTAAGTAGAGGAGAACAAGGAATAGCACGATAAGGGTCGACAGTCCGAGATAAACACTCGAGGCAACCGATAGCGAAAAGAAGAAGGCCGAAAGAGAAAGGATCTCAATGACGACCACAACGGCATTGAGAGTCGCCAGCTCCCAATCCTTGACATAACGGCAGGCCTCAATGGACGCCTCAACCTCTGTTTTTCTCGCTTCTGCTTGAGTCGTCTGAGGATAATGGGCATTGAAGATCCTCTGTGCACTAGACAGTAGACCATTTCCAGCGCCAACTAAGTCGAAGCCTGAATTCCACGCTTCCAAGGCTGATAGATTTGTGAGAGTGTAAAGGTCAAATAGGTGACCACACTTGATCATTCGAGTTGCCGATTCGCCAAAATCACAGAATGAGACAAATGAGGCCCAAATGGATCCCAAACGTTCGTTTTCATTGACATCATCGGCCATGAGATATGTGTAGGTGTGTTGGGCTTGCTCTTGAAATCCGAGGAAATCCCTGATGGTGTCGGGAATTGAGAAGACGATGAGTCCCTTTGCGGCAAAGTCCTTGAGCTTTCCCGTCATTTCCGAAGGGGCGAAGTGATCGGCAATCTTGCTAAGCTGCTTTGTGACCTCGTAAACCCTTTTTGGTTTCCTATTGGCAATATGGTAAATCGCCGTTGACGTCGGGGGGACTGCTTGAACACTCATTTGGCCTCCATTAAATTTAGGAGATCAAGATAAAGTTAAGCTCGATTAATGTAAAGGGTTTATCAGGATAGCGTGAATTTTTGACTACCGCGCAGGAAGTCATCGGCACTCATGGCGCGCTTTCCCTCAACTTGGAGCTCTAGGATTTCTAGGAAATCCTGGCCGCAGGGGAAAGTGAGGGAATCGGTTTTTGGGTAAGTAGCCACTTGAGACTTGAGAATTTTGACCCTCTTTGAAACGCCCCCAACAAGAGCCGTTGTCACAGCTCCGGGACGGGGACTTAAACCGCGAACTTGATTGTGGATGACGCTAGCTGGCTTTTTCCAGTCAATCTGGCAATCGGCAGGGCCAATCTTAGCGGCGTAAGTGACCTCTTTTGGATTTTGAGGGACTTTCGCAACCTCTCCCTTGGCAAATTGGCCCAATACCTTCGAGATGGCTTTGCACGATAGGTCGCATAGCGCCTCTTCAAGAGCGGCAAAATTCATCTCCTTAGGGAGTGGGAGTTTTTCTTGGTGAAGCATATCTCCTGCATCCATCTTTAGCACCATCTCCATGATGGTCACACCACTCTCTTCTTCCCCCTCCATAAGAGCGCGCTGGATCGGGGCGGCTCCTCGATATTTTGGAAGGAGGCTGGCGTGAATGTTGATGGGCATGAGCTTTGGGATATCGAGAAGGTTCTGCTTGATAATTTCTCCATAAGCGACAACGACGAATAAATCGGGATTGAGCTCTTTGAGGGTGCTTGCAAAACTTTCCGACGAGGCCTTTTCTGGTTGGAAAAGGGGGACTTTAGGGTGGTGGTTTATGAGATACTCTTTCACCGCAGTGGGCTGGAGCTTGCGGGCGCGCCCTTTTGGTTTGTCGGGGCGGGAGACGACACCGACAATTTCGGCATGATTGCGAAGGAGATGATCTAAGATTTTAGCGGCAAAGGGGGGCGTTCCAAAGAAGACGATGCGCATTAGACTTCGAGTAAATCGCGGACCTCATCTTTGCTACAGGTATCGGTGCGGAGACTGATGAGCCCCCGTTTAGACGAGCGGCAGAAGGAGATCCAGTGGTCAATGTGAGGTGAATGATCGATGGCTTCGATGTGCGTAAGAGCCTCTTCCAGCGAGAGGTCACTGCGGTAGGTCAATTTAAACGCCTGAGAGAGGCGCTGACGATCCTCTAATGAGAAGTTAGCCCGCTTGAGGCCAACTAAGTTGAGTCCCCCTAACTTGTAAGGAGAACCGGCACCAATTGTGAATGGAGGGACATCGTAGGGAATGCGACTCAACCCTCCCACCATGGCATAGCGGCCAATGCGGCAGAATTGGTGGATGGGTGTCATTCCCCCAATGATGGCGTGGTCGTCAACTTCAACATGGCCGGCAAGTTGGGCGCAGTTGGCCATGATCACGTGTGAGCCCACCTGGCAATTGTGGGCAATGTGGCAGTAGGCCATGATCAAACAGTCATCGCCAATCACAACATCGGAATCTTCACCACACGAGCTGTTAATTGTGACAAATTCACGGATTTGACACCGCTTACCAATTTTGACAAAGGTCTTTTCACCGGCAAATTTAAGGTCTTGTGTCTTTGTCCCAATGCTGGCACTGGGGTAGATGACACTCTCTTCGCCGATTGTCGTGTGACCATCGATATAGGCGTGTGACTTAATTGTCACTCCCCTCTCTAGGGTCACATTTTTTTTGATGATCGCATAGGGCTCAATTGTGACATCGTCACCGATCTTCGCACCCTCTTCGATAATGGCGGTTTCGTGAATCTGACCCATTTACCGTTTCCCCTTGACAAGTGCAAAGCCAATCTCAGCCTCGGCGACAACTTTTCCTCTCACAATTCCCTTGGCGGCAATCTTTCCCGCTCTTGAGCTGAAGTGGACCTCTTTGGCGTGCAAATAGAGGACATCGCCCGGCACGACAGGACGGCGAAATTTCGCATTGTTGACGCTGAGCAAGAGAGCCAAATGCTCTTTGTACCCCTTTTGATGGATCAATACCCCCCCCGCTTGCGCCATGGCCTCAGTAATTAATACACCTGGCATGATGGGCTCTTCGGGAAAGTGGCCATTGAAAAAGGGTTCGTTGACAGTGACATTTTTCTGCCCAACGATCGTCCCTTCGTCTAAGTTGAGCTCGACAATGGCATCCACTAAGAGAAAGGGGTAGCGATGGGGGAGAATTTTTTTGATTTCATTGATATCTAGAAGGGGCGGTTTGTGGGTCATTTGGGGCGTCTTTCCATTTTAAAATGGTTAACTATTTCGTGTGCCAGTCGCGTGTTTGAGTAGTGGCCCGAGCGGATCGCAATCACATGCATGTGGACGTAGATGCCCATGAGGCTTAAATCCCCAATGACATCGAGGATCTTGTGGCGGACACACTCGTCTGAAAAGCGGAGCCCTTCGGGGTTGATCACAGCATCGTTCTTGATCACAACGCCGTTATCTAAGGTCCCCCCTTTAATGAGTCCCTGCTCAATTAAGGGGACAATCTCTTCGTACAAAGAAAAGGTTCTCGATGTCGCAATTTCATTTTTAAAATCTTCGGCGTTGAGAGAGAAGGAGGAAAATTGGGAGTGAAGAAGGTTAGAATTGGGGTAACTCAAGGTGTAGCTGATCCGAAAGTCGTCGGAAGGGAGAGCAATGAGGTGAACCTCACCGCGCGACCAAAAGACGGGCGAGGAGAGGTGGTAGATTTTTTTCGGAGCGGAGAGAATGGCAATCCCCCCCTCTTCGATCAAATCGACAAAGAGTTTAGCCGACCCATCCCCAGCGGGGATCTCAGGGCCCGATATCTCGATCACTAAATTATCGATCTCATAAGCTCGCACAGCCGAAAGAATGTGTTCAACGGACTGAACGTAAGCGTCCTCATTGCCTAAAATAGTGCATCGCGGCGTCTTGTAAATAAAGTCGACGTGAGCGGGAATGATGGGCGCTGTCGGAAGATCGGTCCGTTTAAAAACAACACCTGTGTTTTCAGGCGCGGGACAGAGCGTGACTGAGCTCTTGCAGCCGGTGAAAAGGCCGAGTCCTTCGATCGAAACGTAATTTTTGATCGTTTTCTGTTTATTTTTCGAAGATGAGAGAGAGGCCTTAGCGGTCCCGGTTGAAGTCGATGAAATATTTGCCAAGTTGGTCCTTAGTCCAGCAAGCGTTTTGAGAGTTATTCATTACGTTAGCTCCCCGTCTTTTTTTGAGCAAGCGAAAAGAAAAAGGGAACACAAAGGAGTGTAATGGAAATTAAAATTATTGGAAAGTCTCCATATTGGCTGTAGAGGGTTGAATAGGAGTGAAGAGGGACCTCCAGCTTGAGAGCCTTGAGAGTCCACTCCCCGTCAACTCGACCTAAGATGCGCCCAAAACTATCGACCGCAGCGGTCACTCCGCTATTGCAAGCGCGCACAAGGGGCAATCCCACCTCGACAGCTCCAATGCGCCCTAAGTCAAAGTGGCGCCGGGGCAACGAGGTATTGGGGAAGTAGGCGTCATTGGTCATGTTGACAAGGAGCTCCCCTCCTAATCTCTTATAAGTGCGCGCGATGCGTGAAAAACACTCCTCATAGCAGATGGTCGGGGCATAATTGATCCGCCCTTTTAAGAGTTTATCCCCCTCCCCATGGGTGAAAAAACTGGTGATGCCGTAACGGGCCACCAAGGAGCGCACCCCCTCAAAGGGGAGGTACTCAGAGAGCGGGACGAGAATCTGTTTTTCATACCGCTCGGCGCTTTGACTAAAAGGGGTCACGCAAAACGCCGCGTTGTAATGCCCCTTCTCGTCGGCATCGTCGAGCCCAATCACGACGTCGGCGTCCCACTTTTTGGCAATCAGGTGGGCAATATCTCTATTCGAGGCGTACTCCTTTTCAAAGGGAATGCCGGGAATGAGAGAGTTCACCCACTCCTTGGGATAAATTGGGCGATTGGCGCCAAAAGGGAGGGCTGACTCGGGGAGCACAATCAAATCGAGATCTTGGCTACCCTCACACAGAGCGCTCACAATCCGAATCCACTGCAGATCGCATGGAATGAACGCCGCCATAGAGCTAAGGGGAATCTTCTCATCAGCGCTCAGCCCCGTTTGAACTAACGCGACTGAAAGGTGGTCTGTTTTAGCAAGCCCAGCCTCCCTCTTAGAGAGAATCAATCCCCCTAAAACATATGGGGAGAGTGCCATCACAAAAAATAACAGAAGCTGCTTTTCACTCCGAGCAATCAGCGCACGAACGCCGATAAGATTGGTCAAAATCACAACTAAACCAAGACCCAATAGACCCACCACAGAAGCGCACTGCAAAGAGGTCGGGAGTGCCGCTAAAGGGAGGCCCATTGGAGTAAAGGCGTAGCCACATAAAACATAGTGGCGCCCCCACTCCATCAAAGTCCATGCCCCTGCAGCGGCCAAACAACTTTTTCGGATCAAAAAGGCCAAAAGGGCAAACTGCAGAGCAAGCCAAAGGGCGATACCGACGTAAACAAAGAGGATATAGATGCCGTGATATGTGGTTTGAGTGAGCCAAGAGACCTGAATTAATGAGAGGAGGAAGAACCAAGCAAACCCAATGAGAAAGGGGCGCTTTTCTTGCATCATCAAACAAAAAATGGGGATATAGCCACACGCAGCAAACAACACAGAGAGAACCGGGCTTCCACTGGGCTCTGCAAAGTAAGCCATGGCCAGAGCGAGGAGGCTAAATAGGGAAAGAGTCGTCCGGCTGAGTGGGCGGGGGCGAGGGTGGGGGTTTTTTCTCAGGTTTTCCAAAAATCATCAAGGTGAGTAAGCCTCCCATGATCGAGAGGTTCTTTAGAAAAAGTATAAGTTCATGATCCCTTTCTTGTCCTGTCAAAAACCAAAAATGGCGCAAGATAATGGTCATGGGGACAAAGACGAGGAGGATCAAAAAGGCAGAGACTTGAATCCGCCATCCCAATATTATGAGGAGTCCACACACGATTTGAATTGCGGTCGCCGTGATTAAAATGGGCGTAGCGTAATCGACAAGAGAGAGAAATAGATCCTCGGCCCAAAGGATCCCACTCATATAGAGAGACCAATCCTTTAAAATTGAGATTAAATAATCTTTAACACCTTCAAAATGGGCCCAATTGAGGATCCCTGTCACGATGAAAATCAGTGCGATGGCCCCGCGCGCAATAGAAGCGAATAATTTTTTTGTAAGATCCATATATTTTTATCATACATTAGGGTACAATTTTCCCCAAATTATGATGAACTTTAGACGTTACCATACATTAAAAATTTTAGAGCAGTATCAAGGCTCAAAATTGCCGATTGATGCCCTCTTGCGCCACTACTTCCGCGCCAATAAGGCAGTGGGCTCAAAGGACCGCAAAGAGATTTGCGAAAAACTCTATTTTCTCATCCGCAATATGGGCTTGATCGACTACCAACTCGCCAAGCCAATCACCTGGGAAAAGCGTCTTGATGCGGTTGAAATGGGCGATTTAGACCCCAAAGATGCCCCCGATCACGTTCAAGTGAGCTGTCCAAAAGACCTTTTTGCCCTTTTAAAAAATAACTATGGGCTAGAAGAGGCCCTCTCCTTATGCCAGGTTTTGAATGAGACAGCTCCCGTCACGATTCGGGCCAACCTTATGAAAACCACAAGAGAAAAGCTCTACGCAAAACTCAATAAAAAGTTTAATTTATCTCCTGACGCCAACACCCCAACGGCCCTCACTGTTGCCAAAAAGGAGAACTTTTTTGCCCTCCCCGAGTTCAAAGAGGGGCTCTTTGAGGTTCAAGATAGTGGCAGTCAACACCTCGCCTCCTTAGTGGCCGCAAAGCCCGGTGATCATATCCTCGACTTTTGCGCCGGCTCAGGGGGAAAAACACTCGCTTTTGCCCCCGCTATGAAGGGAAAAGGGCAAATTTACCTCTCCGATATCCGCCCCCACGCCCTTAAAGAGGCCAAGGTGCGCCTTAAACGGGCAGGGGTCCAAAACGCCCAAATCTTGACAAAAGATAAATTGGGAAGAAAAGCATTACTTGGCAAGATGGACTGGATTCTCCTCGACGTCCCCTGCTCGGGCACAGGGACGCTCCGCCGCAATCCCGACTTAAAGTGGCGCTTTTCCTTAGAGATGCTCGAGCGCCTTATCTGCGAGCAGCGAAAGATTGTCTCAGAGGCCCTCCCCTTTCTTAAAAAAGGGGGACACATTGTCTACGCCACTTGTTCTCTTCTCAAAGAGGAGAATGAGGAGCAGCTCGCCTATTTTGCCAAACACCACGCCCTTAAGCTCGTAAAACCTTTCTTTAAATCCCTCCTCACCTCGGGGGGAATGGATGGCTTTTTTGGGGCTGTATTAAAACAGGAAAATCTGATATGATCTCTCCCATGAAAAGTTTACTATGCCTCCTTATTATCCCCCTTGCCCTCATCGCCGAGGAGGGACCTATTCCAAATACTTTTGATCCCCTTCTGCAGACGCGGAAAGAGACCCATGTCGCCTTCAACAACCGCCCCCTTGCCCGCGTTATGGGGCAAACAATCTCCCTTTTCGACGTTGTGAAGAAGATGAATCTCTTCCTCCACCAACACTACCCTCAAGCGTTTGAATCGCGGACCCAACTTTACCAATTCTACGTCACCAACTGGCGCCCCACACTCGACGAAATGATCAACAACCGCCTCATCATTTTAGAGGCCGAAGAGCGCGAGCTGACTGTGAGCGATGGCGATGTCCGTCAAGAGATGGAGGATCGCTTTGGCCCCAACATCATGATCAGCCTCAACGAGCTGGGATTGGGGTATGAAGAGGCTCGACAAATGATCCACGACGAGATCGCCGTGCGCCAAATGTCCTATTTCAAAATTCACTCCAAAGCGATGCAAGAGGTGACCCCTAACAAAGTCAAAGATCAGTACATTGCCTACAAGCAGGCTCACCCTCAAGATGACAAGTGGACCTACCAAATGCTCACCATCCGCGGCGATGATCCCGACGTCTTGAGCCAAGCCTCAAAGCGCGCCGAAGAGCTTCTCGCATCGGGGATTAAAAACCTCAAAGAGACGGCTGACAATCTGCAGGGAGAGTTTGATTCTGCGAAGATCACCGTTTCCAACGACATCTCGATGAGTGAAAAACACCTATCTAAAGCAAACCGCTCTATCCTTTCTTCACTCGCCACTGGGGAGATCAGCCCCATCACTGAGCAGAAAAGCCGAGGGAATGGGCCCAATGTTTACCGCCTATTTCACCTCAAAGATCATCAAGTTGACGCGGCTGCTGACTTTGATGATGTCTCAACAGACCTAAAGGATCAGCTCCTCCGCAAACACGTCGAAAAACACCACACCGAGTACGTTGCCCAACTTAAAGCAAAGTACCAATACGAGACGAACATCCCCGCTGACTACCAGCCGTTTATATCCAGATAGCATGGCGCAGACTCTGAGCGAGCTGCGCGCCCTGCTTGAGAGCCAGGGCTTTGCGCCAAGAAAGAGCTTTTCACAAAACTTTCTCGTCGATCGCAATATTATCCAAAAAATTGTCGACTGCGCTGCGATTGAACCTGGCGATAGCGTGTTAGAAATTGGTCCTGGCGCGGGCGCCCTCACCTATGAGCTCCTTAAGAGAGGGGCGAAAGTCTTTGCCATTGAGATAGACCGGGGACTCGCTAAACTCCTTCAAGAAAATTCCCCTGAGGGGCTCACTGTGATCTGCGATGACGCCCTCAACGTCGATCTTTCCCCTATAATGGATCACGGTCCCATCAAAGTTGTGGCCAATCTCCCCTACCACATCACATCGGCCCTCCTTGCCAAACTTCTCCCCCTCAAGCAGGTCGTCTCTCTCACCGTGATGGTGCAAAAAGAGGTGGCCGATCGGATGAGCACACTCCCCGGCTCAAAAGAGTATGGGCGCCTCTCCCTAATGTGCACTTTTTACGCAGAGCTTAAGTCCCAATTTAAAGTGGGGAAGCACGCCTTTCATCCGAAGCCCAACGTCGACTCGGCCATTGTTCACCTAGTGCGCAAGTCCCCTGTTTCCGATATCGACACGACCGCCTTCTTTGCCCTCGTCCAAAAAGCCTTTGGTCAAAGGCGCAAACAGCTCCGGACATCGCTCAAGGCATTGGCGCCAAAAGAGGTGATTGAAGGGGCCCTTAAAAAACCCGACGCGCGCCCAGAACAACTCTCTCTCGATGAGTTTCTCAATCTTTTCCAAGAAATTTCTAATTGCACGTTCCGATCGGAACAAAAGTGAATGACCCCGTACCTGGGGAGAAGATCACTGTCGCGTTGCCATTTTGCTCGCTCACGCCCACTGCTGTCCCCGTTTTAGAGGCCACGCGGTATGAGGCCGCCGAGCCGCTGTTGTTGGTCAAACCAAACGTCCCATCGGTCTTATTATTGTTGAGCTCTAAGCATAGTTGAGAGGCCGATGGCCCAAGCAAGAAGACATCTGTTGCGAGCCCTGACGACTTGAGGGTGTTCGAATCAAAGAGGGCATTGACCACAGCCGTGTCCCCTCCGCCAGGCCCAACCAACATCTCAATGTGGTGGGTGCTGTTGTTGACAAAGAGATTGTCTCGCATATCAAAGTCAACCTCTCCATTACTGCAGATAAAGATCAACATATGGGCTCCCGCCGTCGACTCGATATCATTACTTTCAAAGAAGATCTTTGATCCCGAGCCATTGTTTTCAATCACCATGGCCGATGGGGATGAGACCTGGATAATCTTGTTGTTAACGATGCGGTGATTGCTCGAAATGGTGTTGAGACGCATGGCCGAAAAGCCCCGGCTGAGGAAGTCGTTGTCGGCGATAATGATCACGCTATCTGTGATCCCTCCCCGCAGGGATAGATCGCTTGACCCTGCCACAGCGCCAAAGATGTTGGTATCAAACTTATTTGCCAAAATCCGCTTTGTGCCAGATGGGGAGCCGTCGGCATCGATCGCCACACCATTGGCTACGCCATTGTTTTGGAACGTATTGTACTGAACGAGAAAGTTCGCCGCCCCCGTTGCATCGATTCCGGTTGAGTTGTAATTGAGGAAATTGATCCCCTCAACCGTTGTGTTGTTAGCCATTGTCACAGCACTTGAAGCGCCTGCTTGCTGCGTGATTGTCGGACTTAAGTTGGGCGTGAGGGCGGGGAGGACAAGTTGCCCATCCAAGATAACATCGCGCCCCGATCCATGGAGCGTTTGCCCCTCTTTCATCACAAATCCCGTCTCAAGTCCCGTCGCATTCCCATTATTATAGAGAAGGTAGATCAGATCTCCTGCGCTACTTGTCGCCTCAGCTTGCGCCAAGGTTTGGTAAGGCATCGCAAAGGAGCCATCCCCCGGGAAGGGAGAGGTGTTGTTCACAAAGACAAAGCGGTAGGGCTGACCTTGAGGGTCGAAGGGGGTGAAAACGCACGTTCTCTCTTCGATAGGGATGATCTCAGCGCGGCGCACCCTTTGCGTCATCCGCCCATACAATTTGGCCTGACCTAAACACTCTTTGTAGTTTCTTTTGAAGCGGCGCCCTCTCTTGCGCATATTGGCAGGGCCGAGGGGGTAACTAAAGGAGAGATACCCCTGAAAAGTCCCATGAAAGACAGAATCGTAAGTGCCCATAACGCCCAGCTCGACCCCATCAAAAACCTGCGCAGATAACCGAGATTGCACACCCACAGCGTCGCCAAACTCTTTCCCCGCCGCCGTTTTCTTAAACAAATAATAAGGACCCGCACCAAAATAAATATCCCAGGGGAGCGGCACGCCCACTTCCCCTTGAATCACAGGGAGAGCCACAGCGACATCTCTTTGCAGGGCAATCACCTGAGTTTGCATCGGACCCGGCTCAATAGCCCCCACATGCTTTGTTGTTCCCACAGGAAGATACCCATTCACCCGCACATCGATATATCGGCTGAGCGCCTCAATGCCACCCCCTAATTGATGGGGTGAAAGATCCAAAGCGCTCCGGTAGTCATAAAAGAGATTAGCCCCAAAGACAAAACTCGATTGATCCATTGGGTGAAACCGCCCGCCAACACCCAAATTTGACGCGAACCGCCCATCGTTCAGCAAGTGAGCTCTAAAGTCTAAGAAAGGTTGAAATGTCCGCTCCCAAGTGGGGGTGGCAAATAGTGCCGCCGTTGTGTAGCCATCATCGTACCCAATCCCTCGATGCTCCCGGTGTCTCACTTCGACACGGATAGGAGAGACATTTAAGCAGGGAGGCTCGGCGTAGACACTCAAAAACAGAAGAAAACTGAGAAGAACTCTCTTCAATGGAAAGGCTCACAAAACGAATAAAAAATTTTATATTACAGGGCTTTTCGAATAAAAAACAAGAGAATGAGGGGAAGAAACAGAAGAATCATCCACCACCGTGTCAAGGGGGGGGCGCTGATGGGGTGTTTGGCCAAAAGGGGGATTGACTCAATGGGCTTTGGATGATCGCCTAAAATATCGAGATAGCCCACAATGTCCCCTTTGTTTATTGGCAACTCCACCTCGTTCCATCTCACCTGACTACAGATCTCAACCTCTTCAGCCGGGTAGTAGGTGTAGACCACATCGCGCGCAAGTTCTGCCTCAATCTCCCCGTGGGAAAAGGTGTTTTCCCCTTTATTAAACAAGGGGCGGCGTTTTGCAGATTCGGCAAAAGCCGCATCAAAAAGGGCCAAAATATCGCGGTAGCTCTGGAATTTATTCTCACACCCCAAGACGACGGCGATGAGAGTGCGCCCTTCGTGCTCAGCCACCACAACCATGCAGCAGCCGGCTAAAGAGGTGTACCCCGTCTTAGCTCCAAGGGCCTTTTCATAGTAAAAGCGCCCCGGGTGAAGCAAACGATTGGTGTGCTCAATGAGCCGCTCACTTTTAGGACAAAGGTAAGAGCATGTCCCGATCACTTTCCGAAAAAGGGGTTCTTTAAGGCCCGCTTTCATGATCAGCGCCAAATCATACGCCGTTGTCTTGTGTGTGGGGAAGTGAAGACCGTGGGGATTGGCAAAGTGGGTCTTTTTGCACCCTAACTGCCTGACCGCCATATTGAGCTCACGGACAAACATTGAGATATCTGACGCTAAATAATCGGCGACGACATTGGCCGCATCATTGCCCGATGTGAGAAACAAACCATAAATTAGCGAAAGGAGGGGGTAGCTCTCCCCCTTCTTCAAACCAAACATCACCCCATCGGGTTCGAGCCAGTAGGGAGGCAGCTTGTACCCCCTCCCCTCTTTAATCTCCTGAGGGACAACCGTTAAGCAATGCCCCATCACCGTCACCTCATCCTCAAGCTGTGCCTCCCCCTTTTTCAAAGCGTAAAGGGCCGTCGCCACCTTTGTCGTTGAGGCGGGATAAGTTGGCTCATGGGCCCGCCTTTCATAAAGGACCACCCCCGAATCGGCATTCATCAAGACGGCATAGGGGGCACTGATGCGGGGAGAGAGTCCCAACAGGAGAGACGGAAATAGGAAAAAAAGGAGTGACTTCATCGCCACAAATTGTAACGACTTTCTCAATGAATGTGAAGAATTTGTGGAAAATTTGTATAAAAACTCACATAAATCCCTTTAAAAAAAAGAAAGCCCACCCTATTAAAAGGGGTAACGACGAGTCTCGGGGGCTAAATGAATAATCCTGTAAAATTAGAAGAAGCATATAAAGAGTTCATGATGAATTTTCCGCATGGAGTTCCCGATGGGATCATCAAAGTGGACCTAAAGCTTCTCAATGACTTAGGGCTTTTACACTGCGATGAGCTCAGTGACGACAATGACCCTGAAGAGTTCCCCCACCACTTCCACGTGATTGAGACTCCCGACAAAGTGACTCTATTTAACGATCAATTTGGGGTCTGGATCGTCCCGAAGATCATCGAAGAGATTCCCACCACCTTTGTTCTTGTTAGCTTAGTCTCCAACGACCACCCCAAGCTCGAGCTCGTCTTCTCGACCTCTGGGATCTACAATACGCCAAAGTTTGTGCTCAAGGTCCTGCGCTACTACCTATCTGAAGTGATTGATACCGAAGAGGCGATCAGCTCAATTGGATCTGAGTGATTTTTCCAGCGTAAAAATATTGAAGGGGTCCTGCCGCTCGTAGTGGATCCGATCGACAAACTCCTGAATCATAGGAATGCCCAGTCCACCAACTTCCCTCTCGTGCAGCTTGAGATCCTTATCGAGTTTCACCTTGTGCTCAAGTGGATTGAAGGGAAACCCTCTATCCTTAATGACAAACTGAAGTCCCTTCCCCTCCAAATAGCACACCGTGATTTCGACCTCCCCTCCCCGATCTCCGTAGGCGTGAAAGATCACATTGGCGAGAGCCTCTTCCACAGCGACCTCAAAGCGCTGTCCGTCCCTCACATCAAAGCCACACTTGGCAATATGCGTCCGAGCAAACTTGAGCATCGCGGGCAAATCTTTGAGATTGGCTTCGAATGATTGCGTGAATCGAAGAGGTGCAGATGATGAATTCATAGCCTCATCTTTACAAGCTTTTCAATTTTTCTGCACTAAAAATATACCCAGCTCATCCCAAAAACTGATTTGTTCAGAAAATTGGGCAACAACTTGTTGCCCAATTTCAACAGGTATTTAGGTGGGACTTAAAACATCTATAACTGTCTCTAAAGCTCCCCATAAACGACTTATTTTACCCCTGTCATTAGAACAATTTTGAGGGAGGGCTTCGAACTGTTGCTTTGGGACCTGCACACAGTCAATATAACTTTGAATGTGACCTTTAGGATCGCTGACATCAGAAAGAATTTGCTCATTAGTCAATTTCGTGAATTCAGGAATCGTTCTAACAAGCTCAATCACATGCTTAGTGAGTCTTTCGATCTTTTCGTCTTTATCCTTATTTTCTGCACGCAATTCCTCAATATAGGTTTGCAAATCCTTTATAGTTGATCCTTGATCGTTAATAGTAGTTTTTAGACTATTAATCTCTAAATTCATAGCTGTTTGAGTCTCTTCATAACCCTTCATTTTCAAATCCATATTTCGGAGCAAATTGTTGACTTGCTCTATCGCATTTTGCAGAGCGAAATTGTCTACCACATCATTTGGATTAACATCATTGCGACACATTGGGCACACGGATTTATGGGCAAACCAGCTTTCCACTGCCTCTCTTTCAAATGTGTGACCACATCGCGTGATCACTGGAAACTCCATCTCTTCTTGAGTGATTGGGTCAATAAATGCATGTAATTCCTCATCAGAAAATTCAATATTCTCATTGTTTTTTAAAACCGAACTAACACTCATAAAAACTCCTTTATTTCTAAATAATTTTAATTTAATCTATATTAAATTATTAAATAATAATTTATCTTCTTTAAAACTGCAGCACATTGGTTCATCTTCAATATTTTCTATTTTTAATATTTTTCGAGCTTTATTATAAAAATGTGAAAAGTGCAGTGTATTGATAAGAGACCTTGGACTTGCATAAACGACACCCACTTCTTTAGAGTTTAATACTTTTGCAGATACTAATATTTCGATAAGATAACTAGCACAATTTGGGGCCATGTCACAAATATTGTCTTTTTGAGCCACCTTCCATAAAAATACCAACATTGATTCACCTAAAGGAGAAATTTTTTCTATTCTCCGTGGATGAATCTTCAATTCTCCGGAAGATTCATCGACTGTTTGGTATGCTTTAGATTCAACAATACTCAGTAATTCTTCTGTACGGAACTGCTCAATAGGGTATGTAGGTGATTTGATTTCGTAATCGATTTGGCTCATATCTTTCTCTGTAAAATCAGTCATGACTAAGCCACCATAACCATCTTTTTCTTGGATACGGCGAAAATGCACCATAGTGGTTTTACACAGAGTTTCAATTACAAGCTCTAGGTGTACCTCTCCACCACAGCCTTTTCCTTTAACACCCAACAAAGTGATAGTACTTCCGCGCCAAGGAATTCCAACTGCCCCATCAAACTCGCTCATCCTATAGCTATCGATCTCATTCGCCATCAAAGAGTTTGCGATAAAATCAAATCCGGTGTTTGCCCACCTATGGAAGCACCACCCTCCAAAAACGAAAGTTGTTATATCGAATACGTTAAGAACCCCTATCGCAAAGGGGGATACAAATAGGCGACATACGTTCATAATACCTCTTGATTTTTGCATCTGACTAAAAACAGTACACAAATTATTGATTTTTTGTAAAGCCGTTGTTAGCTCATTTGATATTCACCGAACTTTGACCGCAATTAGCCAGAGTGATCAAAGCTCCGGAGCCAAAAACCAATACATTTTCTTTGACATAATCTTTACGCAAGAGTAACTTCGGCACAGACTACAATTTCAACAGGAGGTTTGTATGAGATACTGTCACTTAATGTCATTGCTTGTTGTGGCTCTATTTGCAAAAGGGCTCGCTACAGAAACCCCACTACTTCGTATAGCAATCCCGCATAATCGTTTAGTCCAGACTGAAGAGGGGTATTTTTTTGCTTCAGAGACGTATGGTCACATCCATCTTGACAATCTCCACTCTGATAAAAAAGGCCTCTACACCCTCTGCAATATCTCGTTTGTGTGCCCAGCTTGCTCGACTTTAACCCCAAATTGCCCAGACCATTGCCAAGTTTGCGGGCTCGATGAGTGGCTCCTTGAAGGTGAAGAATCAGATACCCTTCTTGTTGAAGCACTCCTATTTGAAATGACGATCAATCCATTCTCCTATGAAACCATATGGTATCTTTGCGAGGGGCACGGATCGATTAACGTAGATGTTCAAGGAGATACCGACGGCAATTGCTCTGGTAGTGCAAGCATCACTTACACAGATGATGACACGAAAGCATCATTCGAAGGCTCTGTGACTGTCGAAAAGGATCCCGATGGCCATACAAAAGCAATTGGACAGGCTGGCTTCAGTATAGACTTCTGAAATGAAAAAAATTATCACTGTGCTCACATGTCTAGGGCTGGGATACGCGTGTTTACTTGCAATTCACAACAGAAAAACTCCCCCTTCTGTCGCAGTTCAGTTATCAAAATCACATACAGTGACCCTGCCCGTCAATATTGGAGGAACATCAAAAGCACTAACTCTTGCTTTAGCATGCAAGTTCCCCCTTCTTCTTCACGAAGACTCACTCAAAAAAATTCGGTGCAGAGAACTCTGCTCTACCTCATGGCAGTCTGGCAGCGGCAGGACTCATAGTTCTAAACTGTTTGACATTGGGCATGTAAAAATTAAAGAGTTGGGGGTAAATACACCTGGCAAAGCCGCTGTAATCGATCAGCATAATCCAGAATCTTTCTGCTGGCCTTTTGATTCAAAGAACCTTCTCATTGATTTACCCTTAAGACGACTAGCATGCCCCAAAAACAAAAAAGATCTCAAACGGTATGGCTATAGTGTCTCAGAATTTATGCCAGTTCGGTGCCAGGTAACTAAAGGCTATGTTTCCCTCATACTTGAAACTGATCAAGGGGCTAAAACCTTTATCTTATCACCTCGTTCTCGGGATAATATCATCCATAATGAAACCAATTTACGGTCTGTTAAGATAGATGGCTTCTATGCATTTGCGCTTAAATCTGTCGAGTCCACTCTTCCAAAAGGGGTAGATGGCATTTTAGGCATAGATTTTTTTCGTCAAAGCCCTATCTTCTTCAATTTCAAAGAAAGCATGGTTTATATAGGGTCTAAAAGGCCCAACAGAGTCCATCAAAGAAAAGCAGACCCTGTAAAAGTGGACTACACGAATACGGGATTACCTATAGTCAATATCACCATCAATAAAAAGACAATTCCCCTACTGCTCGATACAGGATCTACTTTCGCAGCTAACATAGACGAAGATGTCATCAACACTTTTGATCTTGAGCCCCTTTACGACTCAGTGTCTAGTAACTACAGAGGAGATAGTTATTGCACACCGAACTATTTTATTAATCATTTAGATATTGCTAATGCAAAATTTTATAATGTAATAGCCCATACAAGGAAAAGTGAGTTTTACGAAGCTCCTTTGGACGTTCCTCTCATCACCAAGGAAGGAGCACAAGAGGCTGGGAATATCGGATGCCCCCTGCTAAAGCGAACAAATTTATTCTGTGACTTTCCGAATAACAAAATTGTCTTTGCTTCCCCAAACTTCGATTGTTCTTCCTGGGAAGCCATGCATTACGATGATTACCGTGGTCTTATTTTAATCTCAGTCAATACACAGTTGGGATTACTCAAGCTCGTGGTCGACACGGGTAGTCCGGTATCCTTCATAGATAAAAAATTAGTTGGGAGTATGGAACTCATCACATCAAATCTATCCCTTGGTAACTCGGACTATGAAGAGATTAGTTTTTATCCAATAGATCTGTCGGAATTAGGGGCACATATCGATGGCATACTTGGGATGAATTTCTTAAAAAACCACCCCTTTTATATCGATTTTGAGAATAATTTTGTTTACTTTGAACCGATATAAGAGTCTGTCTACGATTTAACTTTAATCGAGTCTTTGGATTATTTATAAAATTAATTATCTGCAAAGAAAGCAACGTCGGACAATATGTGTTATTTGGCCATAAGCGCTTTATTTTTTGCTGTTTATATTTTTTTGTCAGTTGCGTATACTTACCGATGATTCGACCTAGCAATCTTATGATACCTCTCGCAATCAATCTCTTCGCGACAGTTAATACCCCAGAGTGCGACCCAATGGCGTCAACTTAAAATAAATTATAGACATTTCCTGTAGATATGCCTTCCTCTTCGGGTATCATTTGATAGTCGTGGATACGATCGATTTGGCCGAATAGGTACTCTAAATCGCCTACACAATTTATCGAATTTTTTAAATATCTTGTCCGTTTGATCCCCTGTTAAAAGTGCTTTCAAAAATTCGTCCCGCATTGACGCAAATACTACCGATTTATTGATTCGTGTTTTCTTTTCTTCTTCTTTATTTATTTCTTCTTCTTTCTCAAGAAAGAACAAACTCATCGCTGTTGCAATAAAGACTCCCGACCAGTAGTCCTGTAATGTAGTGTGGACTGTTCTTCCCGTGTAATTTTCTAGTTGCAGTAAGAATTTTTGAAATTTATAACTCTCCTCACTTCTCCACCGTAATCGATAGGCCTCTACAATTTCCTCTGTCTTAAATTTTTCATTACTTAAACTTGTTAGCAAGATCAACGGTTGGCCTGATGAAAGATATTTGATAACAACTCGGGCTCGATAATTTTTGTCTGAGCGGTTAATTTCTATTTTAAAATCCGCTTCTTGTCGTTTGTTCACTATATCCTCAATTTTTGGATTAAAGTTTCGAGGCAGTCGAACCAAAAAATCTACTCCAAGTTCAATGTGCTCCATTGCGAGTTGATGGGAAGCAAACCCCCTGTCATATACGTAAAGTTGTTGAGTTTGCCCATACGAGCGCATTCGATGAACAAGATCTGGAAGCAGTCCGCTAGCCATCACATTTTCTGAAATAGCATATGGTGCGATGCAAGGAGCGACAATTGTATCTGTTGTCAACTCCACGTACTGAACAATACGAGCCAAAGAAAGATACTTGAAGTGCGAGCCAAAAAACTCGGGAATATTTCTTTCATCTGGTAATTGAAAGGTAGAACCATCTCCTCCAAAAACTCGATAACCCTTCCAGAGATAGTTAGGATTATCTTCATAGTGATCTTTAATCATATCTCTATGAAGTTCTTGAAAAGCGGGTGTGTTGCATAAGTCTCTAGGGAAAGGAAGACCTTGATAAAAAAAAAGGCATAAGTGTAGCCTCTTTAGATTCGAACAAAAAAGGAGCTTACTTATGCCTCGCCACTCACGTGACTGGACCCAGTATAACAAACAACTCATAAATCGTGGCAACCTAAATCTTTGGGTCACAAAAAATAC
>Ga0180433_10001824_pt1 | contig 34725 bp, 24 predicted proteins | sample SS_ome_8_FD_132980 | JGI IMG/M metagenome (GOLD analysis project Ga0180433, IMG submission 132980) | Hypersaline lake sediment archaeal communities from the Salton Sea, California, USA - SS_1_D_1 metaG | ecosystem: Environmental > Aquatic > Non-marine Saline and Alkaline > Hypersaline >...
AACAGGAATTGAAAATTTTATGTGTTATACGGATTTGGATTCTACTATTGATGAATTTCCAAACGAAGGATTTAAATATTTTAAAGAAAGCATATTTTGTAATTTCAACTCAGCGAAACTTTCCTGATTATAATAGTAAAACGTTTATTAAAATTTATAATGAAGATCCAAATTCTATATTTGAGTTTATAGATTTTCTGTTTGAATCAACCGATAGAATAAGCCGATATGATTTGATTATTAACTTTTCTTTCCTTTGGTTTAGAGATAATTATCATGAAATATTTTTAAAAATAATTGAACATATTTATAAAAAAGAAAAATATAAATATACAATATTTATAAGCACATACTTAGAAAATGTTTTCAGATTAAGTGGTGATAATAAAAAGAAAACAATAATTACTGAACGGCAAGATAAACTACTAACTTATTTGATCAATGAACGATATAATGATATAGATTTTATGGAGTTTCTTTTCTGTTTAATTTGCCAATTTTCAGAAGAAAGAAGAATAAAATTAATAGCTGCATTCATTAATAAAGATAATAAATTTGCAAATTTTAAACGACTCCAAATTGAACCTAGTTTTGGGAGTTATTCGGGAAGTGCTGTGCCTACATTAAATAAACGTAGTGAATTTTTAAAAAAATTGATACACCTTTTCGATAATGTAAAATTCTTGGAACACAAACAATATACCGAACAAAAATTAAATCTGATCCATGATGCAATTGAAAGAGAAAAAAAGAAAGATTTTATTGGAGAGTATTAATCCAAAATGAGTAAAATCATTAAATAATAAAAGAGGATATTTGAAAAAGAGTAAGTGTGTTTTATGTCATCCAAATGAGAGGGATAAATATAGTCAAATAAATGGTGATCAATGGGAAATAAAGTGTGATACATGTGGTAAATATAAAATAACTGAAGAGGCAATTCGTAAAATTACAGCTAAACATTTACCCTTACATATAATAAAAGGTTATATTAGATTGCAAAGTAATGTTAAAAATACCATAACAAACATTACTGCAGAAAACATTAATAATATTTTATTAGATCCATTGATACCAAAAAGTTTCTCAGAAAAAGTGAATATATTATTATTAAACTTAGAAGCACAATCAAAGTTATTAGGAGGGAACATAGAACTCAATTTAATTAATGATTTTGTTTATTCATTTTCACAAGAATCTTCTGAATTGACATATATTTTATTAGGTTTAGATAATTCTGGTTTTATCCAATATACTAGTGGTAAAGATAATAAAGGAGATGTTACAATATTATTTAAAGGATATGAAAGAATTGAAAAAATTAAGGAAAGATCTGTTTTTTCAAATCAATGTTTTATTGCAATGGCATTTGATAAAGATCGCGATTCAATATATGATAATGTTATTAATAAAGTTGTTAATGAAACTGGTTATTCACCATATAGAATCGATAGAGATGAACATAGCGAACTAATACCATTTAAAATTATAGAAGAAATTAAAAAAAGTAAATTTGTAATTTCAGATTGTACAAAACAAAAAGGTGGTGTTTATTTTGAGGCTGGTTATGCAATGGGTAGGAGTTTACCTGTTATTTGGTTATGTGAAGAAAGTGATTTTGATAATCGCCATTTTGATATAGAACAATACAACTTTATCAAATATAAGGATGAAAAAGATTTATATAATAAGTTAAAAACGAGAATAAATGCTATTATTAATTAGTAAAGTAAACTTATAACACTTTAATACAACTCTTTTTTCCCCTCGTTCCAAAATCCTGTTTCAAAAGAAACTCTGTTTCTTAAAAAATAGATAATAATAACTAAATTTCATTAGTATTAATTTGTAGTAGGAAGCAAATTTTCTATTCAATGAGGTTTTCAAAGCGAAAATAAGTAATCAAATGCGAACTCTGGTTATCGAATACAAATAGAATTGAGTGTTTACAATGTGCTAGTTTATTGATCTGTAACATAAACCAAACACCCGGGGTCCTTCGGACACCCGGGGTTTTGTCTTTTTACAAAATCTCAGGAATTTGGGAGTCAGATAAAAATCCGTGTCAATCCGTGGCCAAACTGCATTATACATTATTCATTATTAATTATTCATTGTTTCTCTCCTTACCAATCAAGCAGCCTCCGCTCCCCTTCCAGTTTCTGAATATCAGACACTTCCTGTGAAACTTCTATCACTCCTTTGTAGTTTCCACCTTCATCATATAACGGAAAGTAACGGATATAAATAAACTTATCATCCATATGTATCCAGAAATCAGCGGATTTCTTTTTCTTGTCCTTGAAATTCTGAACAATTTTATTGACAATATGTACACTCTTGGGGGGATGACAATTCTGAACCTTTCTGCCGATAATGGCAGGACTCCGGGGGAAGATCCGGTCTTCTGTATCAGAATAATAACGTACCGTATCTTTTTCATCAACAAAGGTAAGGTCAAAAGGCATATTTTTAAGTAATAAATCAATTTGCTGAGTGGTGAGAGCACCCTGAGAGAGTGTTATGGTATCATTATCTTTTGAAGACATTGTTCTCTCCTTCTCAAATTTTTTTTCTTGTGTTTTAATAGATTCCTCAAGCTGTGCTTCCCAAAAATTGGACGGGGTAACCCAGGCATATCCTATTTCCGGACCTCCCTGCTTTATTATTGCCCATTCTCTGGTATCCAGTTTTTTCATGGAAGTAGGATACAGTATCTTTTCTTCCAGAAATATCAGTTTCTTCAGGGCAGATGACAAGGCTTTAGTCTTTTTAAATATTTTTTTATACTGCTGTTCATCCAGCAGTTTTTTTATTTCTCTTATCATATCCCTGATCTCATCATGTTTTCCCCACATAACTTGAGTGGGTCCGGTAAACTTTTTGGCCTCCAGTACAGGAAAAAGCTGATTTTCTTTTCTCTGAAAGTGTTTTTCTATTTCACGTAACCGGTTAAAACGTTCTTTAAAAACCCGGATATCTTTTTCCCGGGGTGGAGCTTTTTTAAATTTTTTAACAGCTTTAACGAGTTTTTTAAGAATTCCTCTGGTCTCTTTGTTTTCTTGTATGAAAGTATAGACTGGATGACCCGGTATCTTACTTGATTTACCCACCTTTCTCAAAGACTGTTCAAAAACCTGGGCATGGACATCACATAACCGCTGGATTTCTTCAGGAGGAAATCCTTCTTCTATTAAAGCATTTTCCATGTCTGCAATTTCAGTTGGTGAAGTATCCCTGATGATTTCAGCAAATTCTTTTATCAGTTTCTTTACCGGAACACCTTGATGTAATTTTTTTATTATATTATAATTGCTATACAAAAAAATTATTGATCCGGATCAAGATTTTCATATTCTATAAGTGGAATTTTAGGGAGTATAATAAATGTGAAAATCGAAGTGAATTCACTATGTATTTGCAATATGCTGTATTACCTGAAATTGCTAACTGCTGTAAAAAGAATGAGTAGTAAACTGAGGATCACTGGTCAGATCAACCCCCAGTTTTCTTAATCCTGCTTCATCTCCGGGAGTAGGAATATGGGTCAAATGAACATTACATCCTTTCAGTTCCTTTAACTTTTTTACTGCTACTTCTGCAGTCGGATTAGTGGTGGCACCAATACTCAGGGCAATGAGGGTTTCTTCCAGATTTAAACTTACATGATTTGAATGCAATGATTCTTTTTTCAGATTTCCGATAGATTCAATTATATTAGTTGAAAGAAGATGAATTTTATCAGGTATTTCACCCAGATATTTTATGGCATTCAATATTAAACTTGAAGTAGCATGCAGTAATTCTGAATTTTTGCCGGTAATAATTGTTCCGTCAGCCAGTTCGATTGCAGCTCCGCAATATATCCCTTTATTCCCCTTGCCTGAAGTTTCTGCATCCTGAGCAGCATTTCTGGCAGGTTCTACAATGATCCTGTCCTCCGGATTTAAATTGAGCTCACTTAAAAGAAGTTCAGATCTTTCAATGTTTTCCTTATCAACTAATCCCATAACATATTCACATTTATATCTGAAAGACCGCCTGATAACCTCCTGTTGGGCAGCCTTCCTTACAATATCATCATTGACAATACCGAAACCTGCCCGGTTTACCCCCATATCGGTCGGTGACTTATACATGGATTCTTCACCGGTTATTTTTTCCAGAATTCTTTTAAGAATAGGAAACACTTCAATATCCCTGTTATAATTCACTGCTGTCTTACCATATGCTTCCAGATGAAAAGGATCTATCTGATTGTAATCAAGAATATCAGCAGTTGCAGCCTCATAAGCAATGTTTACCGGATGTTTCAAGGGAAGATTCCATATAGGGAACGTCTCAAACTTTGCATATCCTGCCTGGATTCCTTTTTTGTAATCATGATAAAGCTGAGAAAGACAAGTCGCTAATTTTCCGCTCCCCGGTCCCGGCCCTGTTACCACTACCAGGGGCTTGGTGGCTTCAATGTATTCATTGGCTCCGTACCCTTCATCACTGACAATTAAATCGACCTTAGTTGGATATCCTTTAGTAAAATTATGGGTGTATACCCGAATATTTCGACGTTCCAGACGGTTCTTGAATGATTTAGCTGCCGGTTGCTCCTCGTAACGAGTAATGACGACACCACAAATATCAAGCCCCCATTCTTTTAAATCATCGATCAGTTTCAGTGCATCTACATCATAGGTAATACCAAAATCTGCTCTTACTTTTTTTCGTTCTATATCGCCAGCATAAATACATAAGATAATATCTGCTTTATCTTTTAGTTGCTGTAACAGCTGTATTTTTACATTAGGATCGAATCCCGGCAGAACCCGGGATGCATGAAAATCATACAGTAATTTGCCGCCAAATTCAAGATACAGTTTATTATTAAAAATATCGACTTTTTCTAATATAGCATTACTCTGATCTTTTAAATATTTTTCATTATCAAATCCAACCTTATGTTTCATGCTGTTTTCCCGTTTTAATGACTTGAAAATTTCGGTAGTAATATACAAAAAAATCAGTATAGTCACAAGATAGAATAGACCACAAAAATTTTGTATACTATAATGAATCTTAACAATAAAGATCACTTTTTTATTCAATCCAATAAGCGTATTATTCCATCAGTACCATCTTTTTGACTGCAGTAAAATCATTCATACTAATTCGGTACATATAAATACCTGAAGATAATCCGGACGCATTAAAACGAACCTCATAATCGCCGGGCTGATAATAAGCATCAACCAGCGTATGGACTTCTTCACCCAACAGATTATACACATTTAAATGTACGGGTCCTGCTTTTCTTACTCTAAACTGAATAACAGTAACAGGATTAAACGGATTAGGATGATTTTGTAACAATGCATACTTTTCAGGAACATCAGATTGTATATGACCCGGATCTACTCCTGTTGCGTCGGACATCACATAAGCATTAATGCAGAGATCAAATGCACGGCTACTGTTATTTTCATACCAGGTGCCATTATTACCGGTATCACTTATCCAGCATTTTCCGAATTCAAATGAAGGATCAGCATACACTACTTCTCCAAACTCTGTATATGATTCTGTGGGAACAGGATAATTATCACCAGGTGCATAATAACGGGTCTTGATATAGATATTGCTGCTGTTTGCTAAATAAATAGGAGCAGGCAGATCAAACGTATAATATCCAGGATATTGACATAATTGCCCGCTTACAGATCCTAACAATCCTGATACTGTTGTACCATTAAAATTATTATATACATCAAAACTGACACGGGTTCCGGAGGTTTTGATCCAGGTACCCAGTTTGGTTATTGTAGTATGAGCAGGAATAGTAAAATGAATTAATCCATAATCAACATAGTCTTCATTACCCCATCCCCAGCCTGAGGTATTTCCCAGGGTATCATAAAGACATATACTTATTTTATCATCATAAAAGTAGCGATTGGGCCAGAATGTTGGCGTTGACACCCCATTAGAATCATAATAAGAAATATAAAAATATCCGTTATCACCGAAATAAGTACTCCAGCTGTTTTTAACAATCCAGGCACCTGTACCACCTGCTGTTATTTTACTGTCATCCCACCCTGCCAGAAGAACACAGTGATTGGTGGACATTGTATCTGGACCGTTATAAAAATAAGTGTACGTTGCATCATCATAATAGCTTGTATCCTGATAATAACACACATAAAGTGCACCATAATCATATAAATACTGTTTAATGATATTGCGATCTTCAGGCAAAACTCTCATATCCGGTATATAAGCAACCGGAGTTAATCCCGCATGATAACTGCCAGTACATCCCTCATAAGCATCATCTGTCTCAGATACAGGTCCATCACCTCGTACCAGATAGGCTGTTGCCATGGAAGCATTACCACCATCATCGGGTGCATACTCAAATCTATTTCCATAAACAACATTATTCTCAGAAAGATCCCAGGTGCCTAATCCTAACTTCAACCACCGTGACTCAATGGAACCCAAAGAAGCAAAAGACCAGCAGGTTCCGCAGTTCCCCTGATTTTTGACCGATGTAACCAGATTTAGATTCCGCAGATCATATACTGAAGGTAAAGGACCTGTCTTTTTAAAATCTTCAGGAATTTCTGTTTTATACCTGACAGAATGAGGAATATACCCTGTCTTATAATCTGACGGTGCAGTTTTCTCAATTATCTTCCTGCTGTATGACTGAGCAAATCGTATGAATTCCGGATTTAAAGGCTGCTGCAGTGGTTCAGTTGATTGCGCCTGTATACCAATTGCCCCAAACCAATAAAACATGAAAATAATCACTTTTTTCATGGTACTCTCCTTTTATATCATTATCTGACTTTTACTTCAATAACAAAGGTCTTTACCGGTTCTTTGTCTTTTTCAAAAGGCCGGTGATACATAAGCTTAATTTGTGCACTCCCTTTGTCTATGGCTGTAAAATGGAAAACCGACTTGCCTCCGGCACCTGCAGTATGAGCCGGTACTTTATCAGGTATATAGCGTTTCCCGGTCATTTTCAATACAGTTCTGTTAAGTGAATCAATTTTCCATTCATACCCGGTTGTAGGATTGGAAGTGAGTTCAATCTGAAGAGTGTCTTTGGAGTTCATAATACAGGTACTGCCGGCATCATCTTCGTCTTTTACTATGGTTTCAGGTGAACAGGCAGAAAAATAGAGTAAGAGCAGGAATAAACTACAGCATAAGATTGACCGGAACATAATTTCCTCCTTTAATTATATTATTATTATAATTTTTATTCTTTTATGTATCAATAAAATAACTAACACTAAGATGGCTTTACCCGATCCCGGGGATCATATCCAATACTGGCAGAAGAAAAACCTGTTTCTGAATCAAAAAAGAATATCTCCGCTCCGCAAAATTCCAATACTTTCTTTTTGTTAATATGATGCAGCCATCCACCTGTATTGTATATCAAAAGTGAATGTTCAGGAGAATCTTCGGAACAGGGCATAGTAAGTTCCAGGGGATCATTCCAGGGAATTGGCTGATGAGTATGTCCAAAGATAAATTTTGTGGGAACAGGGATATCAACTCCGTATTTATTCTTTAATTCGTTTATTTCATAAATGGTTGATTTATAAAACCGTATAAACCGTTCTTTAACCACCGGATCTGTTAAGAATTTTTTCCGGTAACGGGCAGGTTCTGCGTGTTTAAGTTTTTTGAGAAGTAATCCCTGAATGTAGTTGAAGGCACAATTAAAAATGAACCCGCTAATACCATTGATCTTTTCCCTGATTTTTTTTCTGATCCTGGTCAGATACCTATCCATTCTGGAAACATCGTGTTCTTTAAGCTCCTGCTGCAGCTCCAGGATTACCTGAGTTAAGGGACCAGCCTGACCGACAGATGAACACCCCAATTGACTGGTTGGCAAATTAATTCCTACTGTTTCCACCAGGTTAAGAAGAGATGTATTCTTGATATCAAGATCACTCTTCAGAATTTTTAATGTCCATTCACCCAGAAAGGACCAGTAAAAATCCAGATATTGTCCATGGGTAACAATGGCAGTTTCATTTTCATTAATCAAATATAAATTAGGAAAGCCGAAATTAAAAATAATATGAGGAGTAGTAAGCTGATCAAGAAATAACCCGCCGTATTTGGGAGTATTTTTTTTAGTACTGGCATGTACATTATGTAAAGTCAGCCCATGCAGAGGTGATGCTTTTCTGTTATCAATAATCACCGGCACTGACATTTTTAATGGACTGGCAAATTTCTTATCTTGAATTTTGTTTATAATATTAACCTGATATTCTACTGTATGCCAAAGATCAAAATCATGATTGCCAGGTACATAAATAATTTGCCCGCATTTATTTCCAACTTTTTTAAGCACATTATCTGTTGTTAATTGCTGAAAGAAAATTTTTCCGATTTCATAGGCAACACTGTAATGGGCAATGGAAAAATCCAGTATATCACCAATGAGCACCAGATAGTCCAGAGGTTTGCCGTTAAAGGCAGCATGTATTGCATTTCTGAACTCTTCATACCTGCTACCCAAACTTATTTGTTGAGTATGAGGATCCTTAACCGCCAACACTGACATGGGATCCCCAAAATGAGTATCTGAGATCATAGCGATGCGCACAGATCACCCCATGTTAAAAGTCTTTGTTGCTATTGGAATCAACAAATTTTCTGTATATATCTGGATTCCAAAATATTAGCTTTTCTACACATCCAGAGTAATACTAATGGGACAGTGATCAGAACCCTGAACAGTTTTATGGATTCTGGACTCATTTACAGAAGAAGCAAAGTTGTTATTAACACAATGGTAGTCAATTCTCCATCCGATGTCTTTTGCCCTGGCATTGAACCGGTACGACCACCAGGTATAGTGTCCTGGCTGATCAGGATAAAATTTTCGGAACGTATCAGAATATCCTGCATAAAGAAATGTACTCATCCACTCACGTTCTTCAGGGAGATATCCGGCATTTTTTTCATTTGCCTTCGGATTTTTCAGATCAATTGCAGTATGGGCAATATTGAAATCTCCGCAAAGTACAATATTCTTTCCTGAATCAACCAGGTTATTGCAGAAATCAAGAATTGTATTACAGAAAGACAGCTTATAATCAAGTCGGGCACCATGTCCCTGGCTGTTAGGGAAATAGCAATTGATCAGTATAAAAGACGGATAATGAGCTACTATAGTACGTCCTTCTGTATCAAACTGTTTATCACCAAGCGGTTCTATTTTCATTGGTTCAGTTTTACTATACAGTGCAACTCCACTATATCCTTTCCGTTCAGCAGGGTACCAGTAACTTTTATACCCCGTAATATTTTTCAGATTTTCTTCCAGTTGTTCCGGTGTGGCCTTGATCTCCTGAACAGCCAAGATATCCGGTTCTGCATTGTTTACCCAATCAATGAATCCTTTTCTGGCACAGGCTCTGATACCATTCACATTCCAGGAATATAGCCGGATCATGTAAATTCCTTTCCTTGAAAATAAAACTTTATCAGTTATATATTAATTAATAAAAATGAAAAAAACAATATACGTTCATTGTTTTACATTTTCTACTGTTGTACAGGAACTCTGATTTTTCTGGGCAAAAATTCAGAAGCCAGACTTTTAATACATTTATCAATAATGGTATGTGCGATTCTTTTTTGCAGATATTGTGGATTCTCATGTCGTATAGTCATATCTTCATCTGATCCTTGACAATGATTATTATATATTACCCTTCCATTTTCAATATCTACAATCCTTATCTGCACTTTAAAAGAAGTATTAAAATTTTTTGTATAATAATATTGAGTATGAGGATCATCGATTCCAATGACTGTGCCGGTGATTATAGCATCAATCGGTAACCTTTCTCCTATTTTCTTCATATTTTTATTATCGTTTACCTCGGATATGCTTATATTAAGTTCTTTAAGAATATCTTTTATTTTCTTTCTCTCTAAAATATTAAATTCGGAATTCTTTTTTACATACTCTTGTAATCTGTCGGCAGCATATGATCCAACTAAATCAATATCAGTTTTATTTTCAAAATTTAATACTGCAATACTGGAAATGTTAGTTGAATCAATAGCAGTGTCTGCATACCTTATTTCATATTGCACTCGTGAACAATGCACTGCTAGAACAACAACAGAAAAAAATAAAAAATTTCTCATTGTGTACTCCTTCATTATTATGTATCATTTTAATCCTTCTTTTAGTATCTGATACATTTTATCTGTATCAGATACTGCCATAATTTTTGCCTGGATATTGGGCTGGGACATGAATCTGGCAATTGCTCCTAAAATCTGGACCTGGACACCATTGTCCTCTTCAGGGGTTAAGATTAAAAACACTGAACGGGTAAGGAATCCGTCTGGTGAATCCCAGTCCAGACCAACCGTAGACCGACCAAATGCAATAACCGGTTTTTTCAGTTTAGATATCCGGGCATGGGGTACTGCAGTCCCCTGTCCCAAACCTGTTCCCATGGATTTCTCTCTTTTCTGTACTGCAGAAAAAACAGTGTCTTTATCAAGATAGGTAACATGCTGTATTACTTTGTCAGTTAAGGAACGAATAGCGTCCCATCTGGTTTCAGCAGTCAGGTTTATATCAATGGCATCTTTTAATAAATAACAACCTATATTTACATATTGTCTGGGTTTTAACGACCAGGCCAGTAAGGGTCCCACAGCAATAGAAGAAGTAAGTGCAGCAACAACAATTGCAACATAGATGGTATCGGAAATCAGTCCCAGCTCAAAAGCAAGCATCCCGATTATAATCTCCATAGCTCCGCCAGGGATATGGGCAATACCGACAGACAGTGCTTCATTTTTCAGCATTCCGCTCATATAACCGCCGATCCAGGCACCGATAAATTTACCCACAACTGCAATAAACGTAAAAAGCAATACCGGAAAAATATTAAAATTAGAAATAAAATCAATTTTCAGACCAATGGAAACAAAAAAGATAGGAACAAAAACCGCATGAACCATCCGGGAAATAATTTCACGTGTTCGTTCAGAGATTTCTTCAGTGTTGCCTGCCATTATCCCTGCAATAAAAAACCCCAGAATAGCTTGGATGCCAATCCATTGTGTTATAATACCGCACATTGAAGCCAGAATAGTAATAAAGGTGAGTATAGTGGCTGTATGGGGCAATGAACTCTGCTTAATTCGTTTTGCTACTCTGCCAACAATTTTACTGCCGATTGTCAGACATAGTGTTCCGAATAATACAATTTCAAAAAATGTTCTGAGTGGACTGATGTTGCTCATGTGAGACACTGAAGCAGCGAATCCCAGCACCAGGGTGAAAATCAGCCAGCCTAATATATCATTGATCACAAAAGCAGATAGTATAGTAAGACCAAGATCACTCTTCAGTATATCCATATCATGTAATATCTTAGCTATTACCGGAATGGCACTGATAGCTGCCGCTGTTGCAAGCAGTAAAGTAAATATTACTCTGTTTGAATCCGCACCACGGTATGATTCCGGTAACCAATAAAAGACCAGAAAGCCTAATATGATAGGAATGATAACACCTACTGATCCGATGATTAAAGCTGTCTTGCCCTGTTTCCAGACACTGGAGAGCCGGACCTCAAAACCTGTGACCAGCAGTAAAAATAATACCCCAACCCAGGAGATAGTTTCCAGCATATTTTGCTGGATTAAATCTGCGGGAAAAAGAGTTTCATACCACGTCGGGAGAATCCGTCCCAAAATTGTCGGTCCCAGTAGTATACCACAGAGAATTTCACCAACCAGTGCTGGCCATCCCCATCTGTTAATCAACGTACTAAGCAGTTTTGCCAGGGAGAGGAGAATACAAATCTGAACTAAAAATAGGAAGATATAATCTTCACTAATAAAATGCATTGAATCCATACATCACTCCCTTACTACAAATCCATTCTTTGAGGGATAATTGTCTGGATGTTATAGTATATATTAAATAGTATAATTATTGTATTATCTGATATTGTACTCTCTAAAAAATAATAACAAAGATTAAAATAATCAATAAAAACCTGCAGAAGATTAAAAAAAATAAAAAACCACAGAGCTCATAGCATAATACTCAGGAGTATACAAACACTGAACATTCTCTTCAGGATTAATACTCACTGTATTCTATAAATTCTGTGGTTGAAGAAGTTACGAAATTATAGGGGCAATTCCGTAAACATACAGCATCATTCACCTTACTTAAAAAGGTAAATCATCCTCTTCCTGGTTTTCTTCCGGTGGGGGGCTTTCTGCATCTGAAGATGTATCCGCCCCTTTATCACCAAGCATTTCCATATTATCCGTTACCACTTCAGTTATCCACCGTCTGGCACCGTTCTTATCCTCAAAACTTCGTGTTTCAATCCTGCCTTCCAGATATACTCGTCGACCCTTTTTCAGCCATTCCCCCATTATTTCAGCGAGCTTACCCCAGGCAACAATTTTATGCCAGTCGGTTTTTTCCTGTTTATTTCCCTCCTGATCCTTCCAGACTCTGTTGGTTGCCAGACTAAAACGAACATAAGCGCGGCCGGATGGAGTATATTTTAATTCCGGATCAACACCTAATCTTCCAATTAAAATTACCTTGTTTACTGTTCCTTTACCTTGTGCCATTGGTTCCTCCTCTTAAGTACTGATGATTTTTTTGCAAATATACGTAATTTTTTACGAAAAGTCAAGGAAAAAATTAATTATATTAAATGAAACATCACTCCTATTCCCAACTCCTCCTTGATCTGAGCTTTATCAATAACATCTTCATCATAAATTAACTGTATATTAAAAGAACATGTTATAAAACTATTAAGCTTGGAAATAAACAGTGAATCCCAGTTAATATCAACTTCGTCCAGATGCCGAAAAGAAGTAAACATACTGAGAGAGGACCGGATATTAAGATTTTTCATGACCTGCATATCAAATACTGTTTTGGATTCAATACCTTCCTGAAATTTAAGTTTTTCTATTTTAGAAGTGGTCGGATCATCTGTATATTTTGTAAATTTATCTGTTATAATCTGCTTCAGTCCTGCTCCAATTTTACTTTCCAGAACATCTTTTACCTGAAATTGCAATCCAAAACTCTGAGTCAGATAAGCCGGATCCCAGAAACCTGATTGTGGCTCAGGTGGAGTAACCTTATAATTATATCCCCTGGTTAACTGAGTTAACAAAGAAACACCAAGATAATATTTAACAAATGAAGAGGTTTTCAATATTACCGCTCCATCAAAATTAATCTTATCTTTTGAATTTTTGATCTGCTGATCTCCCTGTTTAATCTGACCAAACTCCATAAGATGGGTAAATTCCCACTCCCACTTATTCCCTTTATACTTAAAATCTGCTAACAGCCGTGAACTCCAGGATAGTGAATTGGCTCCGCCTTTGGACCAGTTGCTGTATGCATACTGATTGATATTAAAATGGACATCCAGTTTCTTCTTCCACTTCTCTTCTTTCTTTTTCTCCTCTTTCTTCTCTTGTTCTTCCTCTTCCTGATAGACACTGGATATTTTAGAGAAAATTGCAGAATCAGCTTTAGCTATAGTATTGATACATATAAAAATGATCAGTATACAATATATAAAGTGATACCTGTAGGTATAAAAACGCATGCTTTAATCTCTCCCTTCAATACGGGTTTTTAATTCTGAAATTATACTATTAATATTGATTCTATCCTGCTCCATAGTATCTCTGTCCCGGATTGTCACAGTCTGATCAGTGAGTGTTTGAGAATCTACTGTAATACAAAAAGGAGTACCAGCTTCATCCTGTCTTCTATAACGTCTGCCAATTGCTCCGGACTGATCATAAAATACTAAAAATTCCTTCATCAGGTCATTGGTAATCTTACGGGCAATTTCAGGCATATTGTCCTTTTTTACCAGAGGAAATACTGCTGCCTTATAAGGAGCAATTTTTGCATCCAGGTGGAGAACTGTTCTGGTGTCATTATCCAGCTTTTCTTCTTCATAAGCATCTATGAGACAGGTGAGTACAGTCCGGTCCACACCAGCTGAAGTTTCAATAATATAGGGAATAAACCGTTGCCGTATTTGATCATCAAAATAACGGAGATCCTTGCCCGAAAAATCCTGATGACGAGTCAGATCAAAATCAGTTCTGTTATGAATACCCTCCAGTTCTTTATAGCCCATAGGAAATTCATATTCAATATCAATAGCTCTTTTGGCATAGTGAGCGAGTTCATCTTCTGCATGCTCGTGCAATCGAAGCTTATCCGCTGTAATTCCCAGACTCTTATACCATTCCAGGCGATTATTCTTCCATTCTTCATATACATCCTCATCATGTTCAGGACAAATAAAATACTGCATCTCCATCTGCTCAAATTCCCTGGTTCTGAAAATAAAATTTCCGGGTGTTATTTCATTTCTAAAGGCTTTACCGATCTGTGCTATGCCGAAAGGGATCTTCTGCCGGGAAGAATCTAATACATTTTTATAATTCACATAAATACCCTGAGCTGTTTCCGGACGCAGAAAAATCTCAGAAGATCTCTCCTCAACCGGCCCCATATTGGTCTTAAACATAAGATTAAACTGACGCGCCTCAGTTAAAGATCCTTTGGTCCCACATTGAGGACATTGTTTCATCTGTAACTTTTCAGAATCTACATCATCTTCTCGAAAGCGTGCTTTGCATTGTTTACAATCAATTAAAGGATCAGTGAAACTTTGTACATGACCGGAAGCTTCCCATACCTTTGGATGCATGAGTATTGCAGCATCTAATCCCACAATGTTACTGTTCTCATACACCATAGAACGCCACCAGAATTCTTTAACATTCCGTTTTAACTCTACTCCCAGGGGTCCATAATCATAACATGCATTTATTCCTCCGTAAATTTCACTGGACTGATATATAAACCCTCTTCTTTTGCATAGTGATACGATTTTATCAATTACACTTGTCTCTTTGGCCAAAATTCCTCCTCACTCAACTATTTCTGTTGCTGATCACGCTTTTTCTGAATTCTTGCCCAGGTATCCCGGAGCGTTACAGTCCTGTTAAATACTAATGTATCCGGAGTGGAATCCGGATCTGTATAGAAGTATCCCTTTCTTTCAAACTGAACTCTCCGGCCAGGCTTAAAATTTTTCATATACGGTTCAACCTGACATGCTGATAGAATCTGAAGAGATTCAGGATTAATATTGTCTTTCCAGTCTTTATCAGGTTTATTCTCAGCCGGATTAGGGACTGTAAACAGATTTTTATAAAGACGGACTTCTGCTGTCAGTGCATGAGGAGCTGAAACCCAGTGCAGCGTTGCCTTTACTTTCCTCCCATCCGGTGCATCTCCCCCTTTAGTTGCCGGATCATAAGTGCAATGGAGTTCCTTGATTTCACCAGTATTGTTATCCTTAATTACCTTAACACAGGTAATAAAATAGGCATACCTCAGCCGTACCTCTCTTCCTGGTGTCAACCGGTAAAACTTTTTAGGAGGATCTTCCATAAAATCATCCTGTTCGATATAAAGTTCCTTTGAAAAAGGAACTTTTCTTGTCCCCATTGAACTGTCTTCCGGATTATTTACAGCGTCCAGCTCTTCTACCTTATTATCTGGATAATTATCAATAATAACCTTTAAAGGTTTTAAAACCCCCATTACTCTCTGTGCTGTGTGATTTAACTCTTTGCGCAGACAGTGCTCCAGCAGAGCAACATCAACCATACTGTCTCTTTTTGCCACACCTATTCTGGAACAAAAGTCCTGAATAGAAGTTGGTGTATATCCCCGTCGTTTAAGCCCGGATATAGTCGGCATTCTGGGATCATCCCATCCAGATACAATTCCCTCGCGGACTAACTCAGTAAGTTTTCGTTTACTTAATATTGTATAGCTTAGATTCAGCGGAGCAAATTCTATCTGCTGTGGATGATATACATCCAATTGATCCAAAAACCAATCATACAGGGGCCGGTGATCTTCAAATTCCAGCGTACAAAGAGAGTGAGTGATCCCTTCAATGGAATCTTCCAGTCCATGTGCCCAGTCATACATAGGATATATACACCACTTATCAGCAGTTCTGGGATGCGTAGCATGAAGGATTCTATAAATTACCGGATCCCGCATATTTAAATTAGAAGCAGACATATCAATTTTTGCCCGTAATACCTTCTCACCATCCGGAAATTCTCCTGTTCTCATGCGCCGGAAAAGGTCAAGATTGTCCTCCACTGTTCGATTACGGTAGGGGCTTTCTTTCCCCGACTGGGTTAAAGTACCCCGGTATTCTCTGATTTGTTCATTACTCAGTTCACATACATATGCTTTTCCTTTTTTAATAAGCTGTTCAGCATATTCGTACATCTGTTCAAAATAATCCGAAGCAAAATAACATCTGTCTTCCCAGTCAAAACCCAGCCATTTAACATCTTCTGCGATAGCTCTTATATACTCTTCCTGTTCCTTTAAAGGATTAGTATCATCATACCGCAGATTACATAATCCTTTATAATCCCTGGCAATTCCAAAATTCAGACAAATAGATTTTGCATGTCCTATATGAAGATAACCATTCGGTTCAGGTGGAAAACGGGTATGCACTCTTCCGTTATATTTTCCACTTTTGAGATCTTCATCAATAATCTCCCGAATAAAATTACTTGATGCAGAAGATAATTCAGTCATATACTCCTCATCTTTATCAATGTGACAATTTACATGTTTATTATTATATAGTGATTATTGATATATCATATCTTCTTTTATCTGGATATACATATTCTGCTTCAATTCTTCTATCCAGTCTTCAAGCATCTGCTGCTTTTTGTTCTGGAGTGCCATGGCTTTTATTTGTTCATAATCCTGATCTAATGTAAACTGTCTCCCTGCTTCTTTCTCTTCCATCTTAATAATATGATATCCATAATCTGTTTTAAAGGGAGCACTTATATCCCCCTCTTCCAGACCCTGTACTGCAGTTTTGAATTCAGGTATTTGTAATAGTTGAGGCTGTACCCATCCTAAATCTCCTCCGTCCTCCCTGGTAGATTCATCTTCACTGTATTCTTTGGCCAGTTCAGCAAAATCCTCTCCTTCCATAGCCCTCTGGCGGAGCTCCTGTAATGTTTGAATAATACGCTTTTCATCATCCTGGGTTACTTTCATGGAAAAAAGAATGTGTTTTACACGTAATCTGTCTCCCTCTCTTTCAACTGCTTTTATTACATGTAATCCAAGCGGAGTCTCTACAACATTAGAAATCTCGCCGACTTTAAGATCAAAAGCAGCTTGTTCAAAAGAAGGATAGAGTGATCCTTTTTCTATAAAGCCCAAATCACCGCCGGAATCAGCAGTGGAAGGATCATCAGAATACTTTTTAGCCAGTTCTTCAAAACTCTTCCCCTTCTTGAGTTCCTGCTTAAATGCAAGGAATTCATCCATTGCTTCTTCTTTCTGCTTTCCCCCAGCTTTCACTTTCATTAAAATATGACGTAATTTTACGGATTCTTGAATTGAAGGCATACTGTCTTTCATGGTATTATAAAAATCAATGACTTCATTTCTGTTTATGGTTACATTTGCAAATTGTTTCTGCTGTAACATCTGAATGGTCAAACCATTTTTAATATCTTTTCTATAAAAATCTTTAATTTCGCTGATTGATTTCCCAAACCGGTTTTCTACTTCCTTTTCTGAACCGAATTGCTGCACCATCTGTTCTATTCTTCGGTTTAATTCATTATCAACATTCTGATCACTTGCCTCAACCGTATCCTCTTTTGCTTTAGCCAGCAGTATCTTTTCATTGATAAGATTGTTTAATACATCTTTTCTGATCTTATTATATTTTTCAGGTTGTTCGGATGGTGTTATACCTGATTGAAATGCAAAACTCTGAGCAGTCTGATCCAGTTCGGATACAGTTATAATATTATCTCCTACTATTGCAGCAATTCCATCCAGAATCTCCTGTGCTGTACTAATAGATTGAAATAAAAAGATACATGAACATATAATATAAAATTGTTTTTTTAACATTGATTACTCCCATCATTAATAACTATTTTGTACATCAAGAGTAGTATCCTGTATGGTTTTATGTTCAGGAATATTAATGTAAACTTCATATTTATTTTGCAGCTCTGCTAATAAATCATAATAAAGTGCTTTTTCTTTACTAATGCGAAGTCTTTGGATTATCTCATTACGCACCTGGTTCAACTCTTTAACATCACCTTCTTCCCGGATATCAATAACTTTAATAATGTGATACCCGTAATCAGACCGGATAATCCCTGAAACTTCATCTTTATCTAAATTAAAGGCAACCCTGGATACCTCATCAATGATATCCTGTCTTTTAATATAACCGAGATCACCATTTTTATTTTTAAAAATACCATCAGTGTATTGACCTGCTACTTCTTTAAAATCTTTACCAGCATTTATTTCCTGCATAGCATCCCTGGCTTTTGTTCTGTTATCAGTTATTAAGTGTAATACCCATCTTTCATCTTCCGGTATCCTGAAAAGATTCTGATTCTTATTATAATATGATTCTATCTCCTGGTCAGTAATCTTTATCTTTTCAGCAAAAATTTTATCCACCAGTCGATTGATCAAAAACTCTTTTTTTACCTGCTCGAGCTCCAGTTTTAAATCAGGAGTCTTTTCCAGATCCTGCTGTAAAGCTTCTTTGTACAGCAGCTCTCTATTAATCCAGTTCTCAACATACTTTCTTTTCTGTTCTTCTCTTAACCCCTTCCAGATTATTCTTCTGTTTAACTCTTCATTGGTTAAAACTGAATTATCTACTCGTGCCACTACTTCATCTCCTGCAGAACCAATATTACAAGCAGTATTAAAAACAACAATGATAATTATAAAGAATAACAATACACTATAAATAATATTTCTTTTATTCATCTTTTTCATCTGCAATCTCTTTCAAAACATTTTCAAAAACTCTAACATTATATTCTTTTTTCTTCTCATTGATCCAATTATTTTTTATATCACTGGTAAATTTCAATTGCAAATCTCGTTTGATCCGGAATTTTATCTGATCAAATGAACGACTTTTCAAATCAGAATATTTATCATCTTTATGCTGCACATAATAATTATATATTTCTTCTTCTATCGGATCCTCTGGATTAAATATACCCGTTTGATGTAAGGCTCTTATTAACATTCTTCTTTTGAAGTCCTGAACTTTTTCTTCAACGTCATGATGAGTATCAAGATGTAAACTATAGGCTTTATCTTTTATCAAATCTGTTTTATGAAATAAGATAATACGGTTTTTTATCAAATTTTTATCAGAAACAGAAAATCGTGTATAGGGTCTATATTCAAATAACTTATTAATAACATAATGTACAGTATAACCCTCACCATTGGATTTAAATAATTCCAACTGCTTGAATTTTTCTGGCATGTTCTTCAGGGAATCACGAACAGTGCCTATTACCTGTTTATCAGACTTAATATCTTTTAATGCATTATACAGACTATCCAGATTTTCCTCATTCCAGATGATATTTGCCTTCTCAACTAAAGTATTAAGATATTGCTGACTCTTTTGCTGAATCCTGGGTCTTAATTGATAAAATAATTTTTTTTGTATTTCATCTCTCTTCTTTTTATATGGTTCTGTATCTTTACTATTTATATTTTTAATTTTCACAATATGAAAATCATTTGATTTCTTTATAACATCAGAAACCTCACCTTTCCGTAAAGCATAAATAGCATTCTGAAAAGGATCATTAATTCTGGTATAGGTGATCTTTTTTTCTTCTATATAAATTTCAGGATCACTGGAGTATTGTTCCGCAACTTTTTCAAATGATTTACCAGCTGCCAGTTCCTGGGAAATCATTTCTGCTTTCCTTTGTTTCTCTTGTATATCTTCAGATTTTTCTGACCTGTTCACCTTAATGATCAGATCCTGATATTCAATAACTCTGCTGCTTTTGTTATAAAAGTCTCTGATTAATAATTCATTGATTATCTGATCTGATATTTCAATTTCATGTAATTTCTGCAGCATTACATTTTCCCGAAATTCTTTTATTTTTTCCACCATACTGGAATCTTTATCCAGACCCATATCATAAGCAGCTTTAATTTTAAGTTCGTCTTCTATCAATTGGTCAAGGCCGCTTTTCAGTTCGCTGTAGGAAACTGCATCCATATTTTTCTTATATTTTTGCTGATAATATAAACGCAGATCCTGGACTGTAATACTGTTTTTTTGGCCAATTGTAACTAATGTTCTATCACGCCTGCCGCAGGCCGACAATAAATAAAGGAAAACAAAAAAAGAAATGTGTACAATACCAAAATACCGTTTCATGCAACCCTCCATGTGTATTATCAATATACTATATAAATTAATTGTTTATACCCATCTTTGTCTCATTATTTACAAACTGCATTTTAAAAATATACGGAATCATGTCCAGCATTGCAAGATTTTTTTAGTAAAAGTAAAAGGCTCCTTTTCTTTTACAGATACTTCTATACCCAAACCTTCATCTTGTAAAAAATGTATTGGTACGGGCGAAGAAGCAACCATTGTACTGAGTTTTTTTGATAAAAGTTCCTCTGTTTTAAAACTGTTGATCCAATTCTTGTCGAAAAAAACTAAAAGTTGATCCCTGGTAAGAAGAACCCGTTCTATGCCTATTTTTTCTGCAAGAATCCGTATCCTGGCAACTTCTAATAAATTAATACATTTCTGAGGTAAAACGCCAAATCGATCCCGAAGTGTATCTTTAACTTCTGTAATTTGTTTTAAGGTCTGAGCAGTAGCTAACGATCGGTACAAATTCACTCTTTGACCTTCTGAAACTACGTACGTTTCCGGAATATAAGCAGGTAATTCTACCTCTACTGTACACTCAGTGTTTACAACAGTCGCTTCTTTTTTTGTACTACTTTTCTGTTTCAGTTCCTGAACAGTTTCATTGACAAGTTTCATATAAAGATCAAAACCCACTGCCTCAATATTACCACTTTGTTTTACCCCTAACAGACTTCCTGCACCTCTGATTTCCAGATCGCGTAAAGCAATTTGCAGACCGGATCCAAGTTCAGTAAATTCTTCAATAGTTCTAAGACGTCTGAGTGCATCTTTGGTGAGTAGATGAAAGGGAGGGGTTAAAAGATACGCATATGCCCTTTTATCTGAACGACCCACCCGCCCCCTCAGTTGATAAAGCTGACCAAGTCCCAGACGATCAGCTCTGTGTACTATTAACGTATTTGCATTAGGCAAATCCAGTCCTGATTCAATGATCATAGTTGAAACCAGACAGTCACATTTTTTTTCACCAAATTCTATCATTACTTTTTCCAGATTCTTCTCTTTCATTTGTCCATGGGCAACCCCAAGCCGAACTTCAGGAACCAGACGCTTGATCATCTCTGCTACCGCATGAATAGACTTTACTCTATTGTGGACAAAGAATACCTGCCCGCCTCGATTAATCTCTCTCTGTACAGCTTCAATAATTATCTGTTCATGAAAAGGGAGAACTTCAGTAATAATTGGAAGTCTTTGTTCAGGGGGTGTATTTATCTGAGACATGTCACGTATGCCGAGCAGAGAAAACTGAAGAGTTCGGGGAATAGGTGTTGCACTCATAGCCAGCACATCGACATTTTTTTTCAGAATTTTTATTTTTTCTTTATGTTTCACTCCAAACCTGTGTTCTTCATCAATAATAAGCAGTCCCAGATCTCTAAAATCAATATCCGAGGATAAAAGTCTGTGAGTTCCTATAACAATATCCACCTTACTCTGTTGCAGCTCTCTTACAATTTCTTTTTGTTTGCTTTTACTCCTAAATCTGGAAAGAACCTCTATTCGCACCGGATACCGCTCCAGTCTTTCTTTAAAAGTATTGAAATGCTGCTGGGCAAGAATTGTAGTGGGGACTATAATCGCTACTTGCTTGGAATCATTCACAGCTTTAAAAGCTGCACGAATTGCTACTTCGGTTTTTCCAAAACCAACATCTCCGCTTACCAGCCGGTCCATTGGTTGTGAAGATTCCATACTTTTCTTCACTTCATTTATTGCTTCTTTCTGATCTGAGGTTTCCTGATAAGCAAAGGAATCTTCCAGTTCCTGCTGCCACACTGTATCTTCAGAAAAAGCATACCCGGAAATTGTCTGCCGCTCTGAATAAAGTTTAATTAAATTTTGGGTTATTTTCCTTACAGATTCTTTAGTCTTTTGCTTTGTCTTTTCCCATTTGCTGCTCCCGAGTTTGTTTATTGCAGGCTCTACGCCTTCCCGCCCGGAATACTTCTGAACCCGTTGCATTTTATCCACTGATACATAGAGAATATCCTCATCATGGTATGCAATTTTTAAACATTCCCGAGTTGATTCCTTTACAGTAATTTTTTCCAATCCTTTGTATATTCCTATCCCATGATCAATATGAACAACATAATCTCCTTGTTTTAAATCAGTAAGTTCACGAATAGGGACTCCTGTGGTAACTATTCTCTTCCTTCTCTTTACAGGTTTTCTTCCCAGCAGCTCAGAAGCAGACAATGCTGCCAATTGTAAGGAAGAACTGATAAAACCGTGATGCAACCCATTCACAATTAACTGCAGATCTGGTAAAGGATGACTGTCAATGTTTAAAAAATCTCTAATTCTGTCCCTCTGAGAACTGTCTTCGGAAATAATGTAAATATTTTCACATGATCGGGCAATTCTGTCGAGCTGTTCTCTGATATCATGTGCTTTTTTACCGGATCTCACTAAGGTTTCGGCACCAAAATCAATGCAGTCCTTCGGAGCTTTTAAAGTATGATACTGTATTGTCTGATAATGATCAAGCTGCTCAAAGACCTCTTCGGAGCTGACAAAGTTCGGTTCACGGGCATGAAACGTATGGTCAATTGTTCCCTGGATAAGATCCTGATCCTGAAAAAATATAATCGGATTATTCAAATAAGAAAACAGATAGGAATTTCGTTTGTCCCAGAAAAGCGGTGTTGGTGATATAGTCAAGGCTATATCTGTTTCTCGGGATCGCTGTGATTCAATATCTATCTGACGAATAGAATCTATCTCATTACCAAAAAATTCAAATCTATAGGGTGGTTCCCCGGTCAGGGGATAAATATCCAGTATTCCTCCCCGCAGACTAATTTCACCCGGTCTTTCTATCAGACTTTCTCTGGTATATCCATATTCAATTAATTGCTCAACTAACTCATAGAGAGGTACAGAGCTTCCCAGAGAAAGATTAATACAATGCTCCTTAAACCATTTCGGATCAGGAAGCATATATCCAAAACCCTCAGGGGTGGTAATTACCATATCAGTATCATTTTTTACTGTATTACGCAGTAATGCTGTCTGCATTCCCGTTCGCCTGGGATTAAGAATAAAGGGGGTATCCGGTTCTTCCTCACCCCCTGGATATATACCGATCTTTTTATCAGTAATGCAGGCAATCTGTTCAAATAAAGCCTGAGCCTCTTCTTCTTCCGGAAGAACTGCTAGTACGGTTCTTCCCGACTCTTCCAGAAGAAGTGCAAGAAGAAATGATTTCAAAGATCCTGCTAATTTTATTATCTGGCTGTTTTCTCCTGATAAGACCTTTTGAATCAAAGCTTTAAAGAGAGGTGAATTTTGAATGATGTTTTTGATTGAAGTTGCCATAATATTGTTTATAAAAAACTTATATTTACTTTTCAATATTTAAAATTACCATATAACATTTTCTGATAATATATATCTCTGAAAATGGTGTATATGGTTTTATCTCATACTCAATTTTTGTATCTGAGCCTTTTTGTTTTAATAGTATATGCAGTTCTTTCTTATATTGTTCCCCTTTAATAGTGATTAGTTTGCTGTGTGATGTTTTCAGGCATTTATAGGACCACTTATAAAGTTTCTGCAGGCTCGCAACACTTCTGCACATAATCATATCCACCGGTTGTATGGTATCACATACTGTTTCCATTCTTTTATTTAAAACACGTATATTTTCTAGATTAAGTTGTGTTGATATATGGCTAAGAAATCCTGCCTTCTTTCTTTTTGATTCAACTAAGACTATATCCAGATCCGGCCGTACTATGGCAATTGGTATACCAGGTAATCCTGCTCCGCTCCCCAGATCCACAACCTTGGAGTGACGAGGGAAATCAACAGTGTTAAGAAAGCCCAGAGATTCTAAAAAATGCCGGGTAACAATGCGATTCTCATCATTCCTGGAAATAAGATTAATTTTTTTATTCCAGGTTAAAAGTTCCCGGTAATAGATTTCAAACAGTTCCAGTGCTGTCTGGTAATTATTCTCACTTATTTCTTGAAGTACTGCGGATAAAATATTTTTTTGCTTCATTTTGTCTTGGAAAAAAGAATGACGGTCAGAGCAGAAATATCTGAAGGAGATACTCCGGAAATTCTGGATGCCTGCCCAAGTGACCGGGGTTGAATTTTCTGCAATTTTTCTCTGGCTTCTGTGGAAATAGAATTCACTTTGTAATAATTAAAATTTTCAGGAATCTTTTTATTCTCCATCTTTTTAAATCCCTCAACCTGATCTCTCTGTCTCTGGAAATATCCTTCATATTTTATCTCAATCTCCACCTGCTCTTTTACTTGATCTGTCAAATCTCCCATATCCTCGAACAAGTTGTCAACTACCTCAATTTCTTGCAGAGATGAAAGGCTTACCTGCGGCCTTTTAAGAAGTCGATAAATCGATTGACGTTCTGTTATAGATGATGTTTGTATTCTTTTTAGTATAGGATTTACTTTTTCAGGATCAGGCTTTACTGTATGTATTCTTTTAAGAGTCTGCTTAATGAGTTTCTCTTTTTTATTCAGTTTTTTAATCTGTTGATCCGGGATTAATCCGATGCTGTTGCCTATACGCATGAGTCTTTGATCTGCATTATCCTGTCGTATAAGAAGTCTGTACTCAGCTCTGGACGTGAATAATCGATACGGTTCATTCGTTCCTTTAGTTACTAAATCATCAATAAGAACTCCAATATATCCTTGAGACCGGTCAAATATCAACGGGTCCTTATTATTCAATTTCAGCACAGCATTAATACCTGCAGCCAGTCCCTGGGCTCCGGCCTCTTCATAACCGGAGGTGCCGTTTATCTGACCGGCAAAATAAAGATTATTAATAACTTTTGTCTCCAGTGTAGGTTTCAGTTGATCAGGAAAAAAATAGTCATATTCAATAGCATATCCTAAACGGGTAATAAAGGCTTCCTCCAGTCCCGGAACAGTTTTCAATCCTCGACGCTGCACAGATTCAGAAAGACTGGTAGCAAAACCATTGATGTAGTATTCCTGTGAATGCCTTCCTTCCGGCTCTATAAAAAGATGATGTCTGTCCCGTTCTTTGAATTTGACAATTTTATCTTCAATTGAAGGACAGTAGCGGGCCCCTACTCCAGTGATTTTTCCAGAATACAATGGTGAATCTTTCAAACCCGATCGCAATATATCATGAGTATGCGGATTGGTATAGCTTATATATACATTTGTTTGATCAGTGTCAATATGTTTAGTCTTATAGGAAAAGGCATGGGGATGAGGATCCCCGGGCTGTGTTTCCATTTTTGAAAAATCAATACTGTGAGCACTTACTCTGGGTGGTGTTCCGGTTTTTAATCGTCCGGATTTGAATCCCAGCTTATTTAAATTTTCTGTTAACCCTACAGCAGGAAATTCTCCGGCCCTGCCAGCAGGAAAACTCTGAAGTCCTATATGGGTCAGTCCGTTTAAAAATGTACCGCAGGTTAAAACAACACTACCGGTTGTAAAGATAGTTCCGGTTTCGGTAACCACTCCACACACACTGCCGTTCTTCACTATCACATCAACGACCATCCCCTGAAAAATTTCCATCTCCTTTTCGGATTCTACTGCCTCTCGCATGCGTATTGAATATTCAAGTCTGTCTGCCTGAGCCCTCGGGGCCCATACTGCTGGCCCTTTGGATAAGTTTAGCATGCGGAAATGGATTCCGGTATCATCGATAGCTTTTCCTATCTCTCCGCCTAAAGCATCTATTTCTTTTACCAGATGTCCTTTTGCCGGTCCGCCGATCGCCGGATTACAGGACATTTGAGCAATAGTTGGAATATTCATTGTTATCAGGAGCGTTTTTGCTCCCATCCGTGCACTTGCCAGAGCAGCCTCACAACCAGCATGTCCTCCACCTACCACGACTACATCAAATTGTTTTTTTCTCTCTTTCATAACCTGCTTCACATTTTTTCATTGTATAAAAATAACCAGAAACCACCAGTTTTGCAAGTATTGTTTCTGGAATCTGTTACTCTACAACCCACAAACTGACAAAATAACAAATGAAATAATGACTAATACTACAATATGTTTCACGTGAAACATTATAAAGTAAGCTTACTAAAATTCATTAAGCCACTTATCAAATAACTCCAGACCCTTTATGAGAAACGATTTTTCTGATCCCAGACCCAGACGTATAAATCCATCCATATTAAAACATTCTCCATTCAGCACAAAAACACTTTTCTGTTCTCGTAGTTGATCACAGAGTTCCTTGGAGCTGATATCAAGGGTATGATGAATATAAGCAATGGCGCCTGCAGTAGGAGGGATCATAAAAAAAATATCCCGATGTGATGCAACCCAGTCAACGACCACCTTAAGGTTTTCCCTCAGCAGAGATCGGTTTCGCTTAATTATCTTTTCTCTGATTTGACTACTTAAAACATAAGCAGCAATTTTTTGGCTGAGCATTACAGTGCTTATGGTGGTGTAATCATGATAGGACCAGGCTGTCTCAATACTATCAGAAGGACCCACTAACCAGCCGATTCTCAAACCTGGCAGACCATACGATTTTGCCAACCCCCCGGCTACAATAACCTTATCGTATTCACCCCAGAATGATGCTGTCTCCCTTTTGCCCACTTCAGAACCACGGTAGATTTCATCACAATATAGCCAGGCATCCATACTTTCTGCAATATCAATAATTTCTTCTCTTGCTCTTTTATTCAGTACTGCTCCGGTGGGATTATTGGGATTACACAAAGCAATCATTTTTACTTTATCAGAAGCCAGGCTTTTTATCCCCTGAATATCCGGCTGCCAGTTTAATTCTTCTTTAAGAAAAAAGGGTTTAACTGTAACACTAAAGGAACGGGCTAGACCGTAAATTTGCTGATAATTAGGCTGCATAATGATCAACTCATCTCCGGGATTAAGCTGACTCCAGGTAATCAAAAAATTGGCCTCGGCAGAACCATTTGTCACCAATATATTGGATCTGTCTGTATTTTCATAATAACTGCTGATCCTGTCCCGCAGCTCCAGACTTCCATTGGTTTGTCCATAACCTAATGGTAGCGATAATAAAGTTGCAATTTGATCTTTATTTAAAATTTCCTGTAGTGAAAAAGGATGAAATCCGCTTTCAGTCAAGTTATATTCCACTACATTTTCGTAAATGGACTGCACCCGTTCCAATTCAAATTCTTCTATATTCATATTCTCTCCTTATCCTGTCTAACATATCTTATCATATACATCACAGCAAATTTAACTGGTAAGATACTGAGCTGTTTGCTTAACCAGATCCGGACTGGAAATAACAAAAAGGTCTGAATCCGGAGGGATTTTAGTATTGCCGCGAGGTACTCTGAACTCATTATCTTCCTCAGTATAAATACCGGCTATGATGGTTTCTTCCGACATTTTACGGTTAGCTGCAATAGTAGAAATTGTCTTTCCCACTATCTTGGCTTTTTCAGGAATATGTATCAAAAATATTTCCACTGCACCATTACCAAGTCTGGCAATACTTTGAATTTCTTTTCTGTCTATTTGATGTAAAATGTCCAGAATCATATTCTCCACAACATTAACTATTTTAGTCACACCAGCTGTTTTATAGGCTTCGTAATAACTCTTCTGACTCATTCGAGCAATAATTTCCGGCACAGCAAAGCTTTTTGCCAGAACAGAGAAGGCCAGATTAGCAGCATCATTTCTCATCGTAGCAATCACGACATCAGCACGTTCTATATCTGCCTCTTTTAATACAGAAATTTTAGTAGCGTTCCCGCAAATCGGCTCTATTCCGTAGCGGGCATGTAAATCATCACAATTTTCTCTGTCTTCATCAATAACCAGCACCTCTTTCTTGCGTTCTATGAGATGCTCGATCAATACAGAGCCGACATTACCTCCGCCAGCTATAATGACGTACATATATAATCCTCCTATTTATAAAATTTTCTGCTGAACAGCAATAATACTGGTAGTATTTCCAGTCGTCCGGCCAGCATACCAAATATGTAGGTCAGTTTTACTACCGGATGCAGAGCAATAATCTCTGAAACGGAAAGATAACACGGTCCTATATTTCCTAAGGCAGAAAACATACCCGAAAAACTCTGCCACGAGTTATGGGGAGAAAAAATAGCTGTTATCATTCCACCAATTATTATCAGTGATATCCATAGAAAAAAAAGCGTTAATACAGATTGAATTTCTTTTTCATCAATAATCTTACCATCTACTGTCAAAGGTATACGGCTGTACCGGCTGGCGTTGAGCCGGAAAAGTCTGTTCCCTACCAGACGGTTCAGAATAGTTATACGAAGTACTTTAAATCCACCACCGGTTGACCCTGCACATCCGCCAATGATCATAAATATTAAAAATATCTGCTTGGCTATAGGAACAAAATAAGAAGATCCGATATCGCGGGTAGTATATCCGGTAGTAGATAAAATACTGATAACCTGAAAAGCAATATCTTTTACATTAAAGAGCAGAGCATTAAATCCAATAATTTCTTCACCATTAAAATCAGTATAGGTCCATCCGTTATTATAAGAATAGACAATAAAAATGAGCAGAATAGAAGTTCCTAATAAAAACCAGTAATATCTGATCTCAGAATTATCCCAGAGAGACTTGATATCACCAGTCCAGAAACGAAAATGGATTAGAAAATTTATACCTCCGAAAATCATAAATAAAAGAATGACCAGTTCTATTAAATGTGCATGTGTAAAGCCTGCCATTCTGAAATAAGCGATAGAATTATCATAAATGGAATAACCTCCGGTAGAAATAGTGGTAAAAGAATGAGTCAGAGCATCAAAGAAATTAAGACCTAATATTCTAAGCATCACAGTTTCAGCAATGGTAAAAGAAATGTAAAGGGTCCATAATACTTTTGCTGTGCGGAAAATTCCTGAAAAGGGCTTATGAAGGGATACTTTATGACTTTCCGCAGAAAAAATCTTATTTGCAGCAGCTCCCCCTTTAAATCCCAGGACAATAAACATACTAAGGATTCCCAGTCCGCCTATCCACTGGGTAAGGGCTCTCCAGAAAAGAATGGATTTGGGCAAAGTATTAATGTCAGTAAACATAGTAATTCCAGTTGTTGTAAAACCACTCATGGTTTCGAAAAAAGCATCCAGATAATGTATAGGAAGGATTATGGTATATGGTATTGCTCCCAGCAAAGAAAGAAATACCCAGGATATTGTACATATGAACATTGAATCTCTCAATGACAGTGGAACGGATGTAGTAACCTTTTTAAGTATTATACCAAGTATGACAGTAACTGATCCCGGGATCAGAAAAGCAATTAAAAAGGGAGAGAAACAAAAATTATCATCCCATAAGATTCCGGCAAATATGGGAAGAAAAAGTAGTACTCCACCAATTCTGAGCACAGTAGCCAGATGAAAGCATATTGAATTTATTCTTTTTTTATAATATTGCTTCATCCGGCCTTTCTGTTTTTATTTTATCCACATTAAAAATACAGTACTTTTTTTAGATGATTGTATTCTGCTTACTTGTTTGTAAGAGATTCTTTAGGAAGATTCTGTTTGTTTTTCTTTTTAACAGCAGCAGCATGCAGGGAATGACCCAGATATCCGATAAAAAAACCGAGCACCAAAACCACCAGTATCAGTATAGCCAGGGGAAGTTTTAATTCCCAGAAAAACAGTTTCAATGTGGTAAAAAAAAGATTCTGAATAATAAGTATTATTATCAGAATAGAAATAAGTAAAATAATAATGTGTTTTGCTTTCATGACCATATCCTTATTTTAAATTTATATATAAATTCAAAATAATAAAAATAATCATTATCTTCAAGCAATTTTATTTATATTATACACTAATTATTTATAATTTTAAAATTAAGAAAATTTAATTTTTCTCCATATATGAAATAAACATATTCCGGATATTAATGCTGTAACTATAGTAACAACTGCAGGAAATGTTTTGCTATAGATCCAGTATCCAGTAGAAAAAAGTAAACTTAAAATAAACATTAATCCAAAAAATGCCCCTAATATTCCGGTAGGAACATCCCATTTTGTTTTTTTCAATAATGCAACATCCTCTCCTTTTTCCTCTGCACTTTTTATCACTGCCTTCCATCCTGGTCCTCCGGGATTTACTTTCCGGATAAAATTTATCAGCGTTTTAAGATCTGACGGTTTAGTCAGAAAAGTCACGGATATCCAGGTTACTGAGGTTATCCCTACACCAATTATTAACCGCTGCCATTCCACAAGCGGTTCCAGTCCGATTTTCACATGAATAATTTCAAAATAAACTGCCACAAGAAAAGATATTACCATTGCAGTTATTTCGCTGATGGGATTGATTCTCCACCAGAACCAACGCAGTAAAAAAAGCAGTCCCGTACCTGCACCAACCTGCAGAAGAATATGAAATGCCTGGAGAGCATTCCGTAATACCAACGCAATTAAAGCTGCAAGCACCATAAGAACTAAAATCGATATCCGTCCGGCAAAAACCTGTTCTTTATCAGAAGGATCTTTTCTGATAAATCTTTTATAAAAATCATTAACAATATATGAGGCACCCCAGTTTAAATGTGTAGATATTGTTGACATAACAGCAGCAATAAGCGAAGCTATCATTAACCCCAGTAAACCGGCAGGAAGATAGGTTAACATAGCAGAATAAGCAATATCGTTCCGAAGATAATTAGGAGGAATATTGGGAAAGGCTTCTTTTATGGAAGCCAGATCAGGAAACACGACAAGAGAAGTCAATGCCACAATGATCCAGGGCCATGGTCTGAGAGCATAATGGGCTACATTGAACAACATAGTAGCTCCCATAGCATGTTTTTCATTTTTTGCAGCCAGCATCCGCTGCACAATATATCCTCCTCCCCCGGGTTCTGCACCCGGATACCACACACTCCACCACTGAACTGCCAGAGGTATAATAAATACTGTTATGAGATGAGAAGAATCTGAAAAATCCGGTATAAAAGAAATAGAATCCCTAACATTCGGATGTTTAAGCAGCCCCTGTAATCCTCCCACTGCCGGAAGATCAACAACTATTATTGCTGCAGCAACAGCGCCAACCATGGCAATAATAAACTGTAAAAAATCTGTCAGAAGTACTCCTCTTAACCCACCTAAAATTGAATAAATAGTCACCACTACTGAAGCAATAATGACCGTTTTATAAGGTTCTATTCCCAGAACAACACTTCCAATTTTAATAGCAGCAAGTAAAACAGTGGCCATAATGATCACATTGAAAAATACCCCCAGATACAGCGCCCGAAATCCTCTTAAGAATGCGGCAGCTTTGCCGCTGTACCGCAATTCATAAAATTCTATATCAGTTAATACATTTGATCTTCTCCAGAGTTTAGCATAAATAAACACGGTTACCATTCCGGTTAAAAGAAAAGCCCACCACAGCCAGTTTCCTGATACGCCATGCTGGCGCACAATATCAGTAACCAAATTTGGCGTATCAGCAGAAAAAGTAGTGGCAACCATAGAAACGCCCAGGATCCACCAGGGCATACTGCGTCCGGAGGCAAAAAACTCAGCTGCACTGGATCCGGCTTTTTTTGAGACTATCACTCCGATAGCAATGGAAACAACAAAAAATGCTATAATAGAAATCCAATCAACAAAGACAAGTGTCATAATGATTTCCTTTTACATAATTATTTATTTAGTGTTTATTTAATCTCTGCCTCTGCCAGCTTCACATTGGTTTTTATAATTCCTTCCTTATCCGCACTGGGCGGAAAAGGACGCATCTTCCCCAGAGGTTTCTTTAATGACAACATTGCCGACTGTGGTTTCGGTACAAACTCTCCCAAAAGCCAGGCTTGCACCTGACCCTGCCATTCCTGATCATCAGTGAGTATATCAATATTTGTTTTATGAGAACCTGGTAAAACCGGAACTTTTATCCATTTCCAGTTTTGCTGACTTTGAACCTGCGGATCAATTTTTTCACCATCTACAGTAATATTCACATTAAATTCTTTATTTCTTTCATCAGATTCCGGGGAATAATCTTGAATAACAAGGCAGGCAAGTGTTGCTGTCTGCACTGCATGACTGACAGTAAAATCAAGAACAATGCTATGGTGCTTTTTTATTAATGATATCTTTTCGCCGCATTCCGGAAGAAACTGCTGCTGTACAGGTGCTAATTGATTTTTCACCATATCAGGATTTAAGAGGCATACATTATCATCAGCAGTATACACAGCATACGTAACCATACTGTCTGTTATTTCTTGTATAGAAAAAACACCACCTGCCAGAAGAGGATATTCAGCCTCTTCTAGGGGATATATTTCATATACTGCAGTTTCATATCCTTGTAAAGAAATATCAACTCTGTCACCGGAATCATACAGTAAGGGGAAAATATACCGATTCGGATAGACCCGTTCTACAACTAACGATTGAGCATCAGCACAGAATCCATGATTATGGTCCAGAGTTATTGTAAAGTTCTGATCCTCCATAGATGGATTACGGAGCGCCACGATTCCTTTGTCTTCAGCAAAATGAACATATCCGTACGCTTCACCCTTTGTGGGACTGCCTCCCACCATTTCAGTGTGCATTAAAATATCAAATCTGTCTCGGGCCCAGCGTATGGATCGGGCCAAGGCTTGCCATTCCCCTTCGGTAAGGAGATTGGGAGAAATATAAAGTTCCCACATGGACACTCCTCTGGCAAAATAGAGCAGTGCATTATTGGTAAATTTATCCAGAGGTTCTTCCTCTCCTCCCAGTTTTTGTAAATGTCCTTTAATAATACCATGGGTCATAAGATTGGCAATGGGGAACCATAAATCATTGACTTTCAGATTGGTGTGAAGAACAACGTCCCGGTAAGTCATGGCTGCATCTCTTTTACTAATAGAAGGCACTTCTGCATATCCATAATCTCTGCCCTGCATCCAGATAGTATTTGCATACTTCAGCCACCAGGGAGAAAGCCAGGTTCCAGAAGTTATATTAAGAAAAATATCCGGATTTGCCTCTCTGGCAGCAAAGCTGAGATCTATCACTGATTCCATTACTGCACGTCTGGAATATATTCCTACCGGATGTCCATGATCCGGTTCACTGCAGGAAAACTGAATGCCGTCCCATTTATAATATCCCACCTCATACTGGTCTATAAAATCAACCACTCTTTTCTTAAACAGCGCTTTGTATTTTTCACCTGCAAGACACAGCATTTTACGATTATAATCCCCTTCTCTGCCTACAGTCTCGTATCCATGATCATCCATCCATTTAACTCGTTTTGAACGATAAGAATACCCTCCGGTCGGTCCGAACCAAATTCCCAAATCTGTATCCATATCGTCCAGTTCATCTGTAATAGGTGTCAGCCCTCGGGGAAACTCTTCTTTTCGAAGTTGCCAGTCACTTTCATAAATATCCCAGGCATCATCCAGTACAAAAGCATCCAGCTGAAGATTGCGTTCTTTTGTCATTTCCCTTTTGAAGTCACTTATTATACGTAAGAGATTTTTCTCATTCATTATATCTTCCGGTCTTTCAGTATAGATCTCTGAGCGTACATCATACCAGGAATTATATAATAAATAGGGTTTTAATTCTGCAATCCGGATATCATTGAGATAATGTGTAAACCAAAATTTTACTCTCCTGTCAGGGGTCAGTCCGAAAACCACCCATTCACTTTCAATCCACTGTTCCGTTACTTTTCTTCCAAATTCATAACCGCACCCAATGTGTACTGTCTGTTCTTTATCCTCTTTACAATAACTTTCTGCAATGGGATATTCACATCCAATAAATGCACCGCCCTGATTTACAATCATAGCCAGTGGCTGACCGAATCCCCCTGATTTAATGATATCCACTTCTGTGTAAAGCTCTGATTCTACGGGCCAGATCCATCGTAAAAAATGAGCTGACTGTGTAGTATCCCGTACTACTATTTTTCTTTTTATATAGAAATCATCTGGCTGTAACTGGTACAGTACCTCAACATCAAAAGGAATCTGTTGTCCCTTCAATCTGACAGTAACCTTTTTCCCTCCGTCGGAAATCTGTTCAGTAGTAATGTCAGTAACTATAAACGAGCTTTTGGTAAATCGTATTACATTGTCTGCATTAGCAATTCTTCCCGGTGCACGCCATTCTGTCCACATGAAATCCAAAGTAAAATCACCACTGCTGATAAATGAAACATAAGGTTTATTAATTGATTCTATGATCTGAGAGGAAATACTGCCGTCATTTATTTCAACAGTACATTGTATTCTGTTGTTTTGCAGAGTGAGAAATTTTGTAGAA
>Ga0180433_10001827_pt1 | contig 34713 bp, 31 predicted proteins | sample SS_ome_8_FD_132980 | JGI IMG/M metagenome (GOLD analysis project Ga0180433, IMG submission 132980) | Hypersaline lake sediment archaeal communities from the Salton Sea, California, USA - SS_1_D_1 metaG | ecosystem: Environmental > Aquatic > Non-marine Saline and Alkaline > Hypersaline >...
GTATGAAATCATTATAAAAAAGTATTTAAATTTTTCCTTATAAAAAATTACTCACCTATTTTTTAAAATTTTTCTTAGTTATTATAAGGAGTTCGTATCCTTCGACAAGCTCAGGACGAACGGAGAATTAATAATTTTTTTCAGATAAATGCTTTATTCTTTTAACCATTATTCAACATTTATATTAATCTTCTTAGATCGAGTTCGCGTTAATTAGTATACTTGTTTGATTGTACATGTATCATCTACGACTTCTACTTGTACTTTTGATACAGTACGAAGTTTTGCTTTTATCACAAAAAACTCTTTAGTTGATAATAAAGGGTTTTTTGTGATAAACGAGAGGGGGTATGTAATCTTATGGATATAATAAAGGATCTTCTACACTAATCCCATATTTTGAATTATATATAAGAGCAGACAAGATAATATCTTTCTTTATTTGCCACACCTCTCCTTGATCATTTAAGAGGTTATTGTGTTTAAAGACGATGTCGTTTGTATTTTGTTCTATAGCAGAATACGGGGCTTTTTGGCATCTTTTTAAAAGATATACTAATGACTTATAGTTTTTCTTTTTTTCCAAGCATTTTAAAAATTCAACGGTATGGTGAATATGTATTTTTTGTGCCTTTTTGCCATTTTTAAGCGTTAACATTTCCATACCATAAAGTGTATTGGAATAGTTTTTAGCCAAGAGCATTGTGGTGAGTAAGAGTAGGACATTCTTGTTCATAAGGATCCCCCTTTTTTTACGAGTAATGTAATATATACAAAGGAATACTAATAAAATAAAAAGTGGTCATACAATAAAAATTATAAGAATAGGTTAAAATGTTTTTTATACCTCCTTATGGTTTAATGTTTTATATAAAAAGAGAGCGAGCAACATTGTGATGATTGATGCTATGATAAAGCCAAACGTTGCCCCTGTAAACGCACTAAATAAAGCTTGTTGTAATGCTCTTGTTGAGATAAATGCTGCGATAATAAGAGGTATGATTGCTATCTCAAAGCGAATAATGTACCAGTAAACCAAAAGACATAAGATTCCCATTAGGGTGCCACTAATTACCCAAAATGAGATACTATCAAGATGATGAATACCTAATGTAGCCATACCTCCTATGACAAATATTGTTGATAAGGTTGTCCATAAAAGGATTTTTTTATTTTGTAAAGTGATTATAATCTGTTCAAGTGCGGCTGCAAATAAGAGTGTAATAAAGCTGAAGATGATGAGATAGAGTATATTTACGCCTATAATCCCAAGAGTAGGAGCGTTGCTTGCTAATTTGCTATAGTTTGGCCATAGAGGTTTCAGTGGTATCTGGAAAAAGTTTAAGAATGCATAGGTTCCCACTAAAATCATTCCGGCGCTTGTGCCTAAAAAGAAGATTTTCATGTTTTTTTGGGTTCCATGTTGTGATATCCAGTGTACAAGCATTCCGATAAGGATACTTGTTAAACTGCTTATAAAAAGCGTTGTAATGAATATAGAACTTATTCTTTGGAAAAGTTGTCCTGAAAAGGGTTCAATGGTGTTAAATGTCGCAAGAATTTTTGCAATACTATTGATATTAAGTATTAACAATAAAGAAGAAATACCGAAAAATGAGTAGATAGCTGCTCTTGTGGAAAAAATAATGACCTTTGATGATGCGAGCATGAGGGCTGCAAGTGCGAAGGAAAACAGAAGGAGCAAGCAAATAATGGTCAAGATATTTATCATGCTTTGTTTCTGAAGTTCTTTTCGTTGCCACGTTTCAGGGGTATGGATATATTTGGTAAAATTAGTAATTTCATTACCATCAACTTGTATTTTTATTCTTGCTTGTCCCATATCAAGAGGATATACTGCTTTGTTTGAGAAAGTGAATAACCATTTTTTGCGATGGGGTAGTTTTTTTGATTGTGCTGCAATAGCTTTCAGTTTATTCGGGTCAAGTTTTAAATGTTGAGATATGAATGTTTGGGCGACCCTTTTTGCTTGTTGCTCATCTAAAGAGGCTCCCTTGCGCTTTTCAGGTATAATGTGTGCTATTTTCATAACTCGCCCGTCCTTGTCTATGAATACTTGATATGTTTCTGTTCTTTGAGCGATTGAGCCTTTAAATGTGACAAACCGGACAACCCATAATGGGTTATATAGATAATTCCCTAGAAGTTTTTTGTATAGGTTTTTATCTGATTGCCAAACAAAACGGTGTCGTAATTTTTCTTTTAATTTTTTATCGAATTTGTCAATGAGCACTGGAAGGGCAACCCAGCCTGCTGGTATGGTAATGCCTCTTTTTTTTATCGCTTGTTTTGCTATTACAAAGGCTTCTTTTTGTGTAATAGTTAAACTGGTGGCATTGTGAGTAAATGGTGTGAAATATAACCAAGATACTGTTCCGAAAATGCCAAGAGATAGAATGAACCAAAAGGCTGTGGGGGTAAAGGTATGAGTTTTTTGGGTAATAATTGTGTGCTTTTTTTCTTCTATTTTTTCAGGTGGTTGCCACGCGTTATTAAGAGAGTCTTTGCTTATTTCTGTCCATTTGCCCGAGCGCAAGCGTGCTAATAAAAGAAGTAAAAGCGGTAGCATGACAAGAATAATAATAATCCCCTGATTTATAAAGGCGCTTGGGCTAGATGATATGAATATAGGCATGCCAAAAAAGATAATGTCATATAAAACGTGTGTAATGATCACAGGTAGAAGACCAAATTTTATATAGGTAAGTCCATAGATTAAAGATGGAATAATCAACTCTAGTAATCTTGCATATGCAGGTTGTGTTGGATAATTTGCGTGAGCGGCACCAAAAATAACTGCTTGCAAGATAAGTGCGCCAGCGATCCATATATTTCTTTTTCCTAATCGTGATCCGATTAGAGCTGCTCCAGCTATGGGGACCGCTCGAAACATACATTCTTCCCAAAAACCTGCGGCTAATGGTTTTGCAATTGCCGATATCCAAGGAAAAGATGTTGCAAGGATGTTCGGATTAACTATTTCTTCATACGGGAGCCACCATCCTAAAAAACGGGTAGAAAATAGATAGGTTGCGATGATAAGCCCAATAGATATTCCAGTAAGAAGATAGGCCCCGACTGTTCTTCCAAGTACCTGTATGGAGCTTCTATTTTTACGTGAAAAAATACTCCAAAGTTTAATTTGTTTGCCAAAGGCCTTACGGGTGAGGCTTTCAGCGGCGGCAAAGGTTAATGCATATAAAAAGAAAAAAGATAAAAATCCTATAATTGATTGTATCAGATACCCGAAAATAAAACTTCGAGAAGATTCAGCCGTTTTGTAACCAAACCATAGTAATGAAATATTATTTATTTTTTCAAAAAAGAGTAGGAGTGAAACAATAAATCCTGCGATAATGGGGACTCGCCAGGTAACATATTTTTGTTTCATCAATAAAGAGGTGCCAATTATGCAGCCTCCAATAATATAGAGTAAAATTAATATTAAGCTCGCTACGCGTGCAATGCCATCATTCGCTGACCTCATGGCTTGATATTTTTTAGGGAATTCATCTGGTATTTTTACAAAATGAACGAGTTCAGATACGATATCTCCGCTTACCTTTATGTTTAGTCTGAAGGTGCCTCTTCCTATTTTTTTATGCTTTCTTTCATATACAAAGGTGTGATCGATTCTTCCACTAGCACGCTCAATTTTTGATGACTCTGCTAGTTTATACAGCGACAAATCAAGACCCCAAGTTTTTGCAAAAGATTGTGCAATGAGCAAGGCTTGAGGTTTTTGAAGTTTTTTGCCAGGTAGATTTTCAGATAATATTTGTTTAAAGCCGTATGGCTTTCCATCTGGGGTAAACAATATAATGGTTTCGTTTTTTTCATGTTCTTTAAAATGTCTTACTTGCCATGTGTAGGGCATGTATAAATTTTCTTTCATCATTTGTATGAATGATTTTTTTCCCCCACCCTCTAGATCAACAAATATTTTTGTTTTTTCATCGGTTTGGAAGGAGGCCGCTTGCATAAAGTCAGTTGGTCCCCACGAAAAGGATTTAGAGAGTTGGCGTGCTTTTTCCAGTGCGTCATTTCTGTCCATGGCAATGTCGAGTGTGACGATTGGGACTGCTGTATAGAAATATTTACATGAGAAAATAATACCGATAAGAGATAATATCGTGAATAATAACCAAAAGGTTTTGGTTCTTGTTATGCTATGTGCCTTTACCATTGTACCCTTTCATATGTTTTTTGCTTTATATTATCCTAGACTATCTATGCATATAATTCCAGATATATTTTGTTATAAAAGGGTTTATTATTGTAGAAGAAATTATTGCTTAATCGTCCTGAGATTATAAACTGTAACTAGTGTTAATTAGATAGAAAAAGAATCAAATACGGGGGGAAATATGAAAAAAATATGTAATAACCTTGTGTCATTAATAATTCTTGTCTTTTCGTGTCATATGCATGCAATGATGATGAATTGCATACAAAGTGACAGGAAAAAAACAAATAATATTTGCTGGCTTGCTGTTTTACATAAGGATAACAGCAAGAGGCCAGAATCTCTTACTGTCTTACCGATTAAGCAGGAAATTGCGGTGGTAGAAAAAGCAATAAAGGCCTTGGATAGAGAGAGGATTATAAAAGGTGATGAAGAAGGTCTTGAACTAAAGCAAGAAGACGTTCTACTCGTTTTTATAATGGGGGAACGAGTGTGCAGTATCCAAAAGAGGCTTAATCAAAAATATAAAACAGAGTTTAATAGTTCAACGGGGAAACAAGAGTTGTTACAGGTATTGGCAAATTTTATATATAAAAAAATTGAGCTTCTAAGACGAGAACGCTTTTTTTGGGATTCAGAACTCGTAGACGCTTTACGGTATAATAATATCAAAGCAAATCAATGGGAAAAAAGTTATTTGCCGGTTCTTTTGCAATATTATGAAAACGCAGAAAGAGGGTCTGTGCTTGCTAAGGTTAAAGAGCTTGCTAAACAAGAATGCAAGATATTCAGGATGTTACAAAAAAAAGAGGTTTTGTGGAACAATTATTTTCAGAAAAAATTCTTAATAGATAATTGCAAAAAAGAGTAACGAAACGGTTTATTTGGGTCTCCATCCATGTAGATTTTTCCCAATTATTGATGTGATCAAGTGTAAGGTGATACAAGTAAATTGAAGTTGAAATAAGGTTTCAATTTATTTCGGGGGGGGATTTAAGCGTTTAAAGGGTAATCTTGAAAATTACTACAGGCTTTTTAGAAAAAAAGAAAAGTTATGGCGTAAATGCAAAATTCTTCGAGAAATGGCAAAAGAGGTAAAAAAATGTAATGGTAAATGAGAGGTTAAACAGATTAAAGGTTTAATTACTTTTCTAGGGGGGAAGGTGAAGCAGATCAATTATTATATTATACAGACATTTATTCTTTTTATATGTACTAACGTATATGCTATGAAAAAACAGCAATTGCTCAAGCGTACTAAGGCGATAGAAAAACAGGTAGAGGATCTTTTTGAAGTTATCATGCCACGAATTACGATACAAGATGAAATTAGCGGATTGCAAGCACGGATAAAAGCTGCAAATGTGCGACTTGCTGATTGTAAGAAGATGGTGGAAGCCGAAACATATAAGAAAATCACCCAATGGGTTGAACAACATATGGAGTTTGTTCCTGTTGTAAAATATACAAAAAACAAAAAAATAGAAAAACCAGGAGAAAGATTTAGTGCTTTGCATGGAGAGATGGTAGATAGCCGTTGGATATTCCCACCATATACCGTTAAAGAGCTAAGAGTTTATTTGAGAAAGAAATATAAAATTTTTCATTTTAAAACACCTGTTAAAAGAACCTTATTGAAAAATCTTAAGAATATTATCAATCAAAAAATTCGATTGCTGCGAGGGGAAAAATGCAATTATATTTGGCGAAGCACATATAATTTGAAAGAGGCTTTGGTATTAGAAAAGGAGTTGTTGCCTAAGTGGGTTCGAGAATATAAGCATCCAACATATCAGAAAAAAGAACTTGAAAAGCGAGTAAAATTATTAGAACAGAAGTTGAAGAATGATTTTGATCTATTGGAAAAAAAAGAGAGCTTGGTAAACGTTCTTAAGAAAAAACATGCAATTGAAGGTGCTATTCAAAGTTTGCAGCAAGAAAAATTAAAACAAAAAATAAAAAGAGGTGAAAACACTTGTATGTTTGTGCAAAAAAAATCTAATATAAAATAAAGAATAAAAAATAAAAAGGAGATGTAGATGGATATTCGAAAATCTTTATTGCTTACTGTTTGTTTTTTTTGTACGCAAGCATTACAGTCTCATTGGATAGATAAAATGAGTCGTGATTCCCAGGTTCTTTTAGGGCAGCTAAAAAACATAGAAAAACATATGGTGGGAGATTATATACTCAAGAAAGAAGAAGCTTCTGCTAAAAAGGAACTTGAGAAGGGAACGAATTTTTATACCTTTGCAAAAGCAATTGAGAATAATATGGGTAGAATGACCTTTAATTTAAAGCCTGTTGGCAAATTGAGGGTAGGAATACCCGTTGAATTTATAGAATATCTTAAATTGAAAGGCAAACAAAAGACTGTTGGGACAGAAAAAAATTTTGCAGAATTTCAACCCTTTTTTGATAAAGGGGGTATAGATCGAGTCTGGAATAGCGTTCTTACGGAAAAAGAGAGAGATGCATTGGCCGATATATTAGGTATTTCTAAGCGAAAAAGAACTGGCCAGTTGTTTTTAAAAAAGGTTCAAACCTTGCGAGAATTATTTACAAAGATGCTAAAAAAAATATTGCTTGCAGCATTTAATAAAGACAGGAGGATGTTGGAGTTTATACAAAAACATATACCAGCGAAAAAAATTAAAATTGATATGTTATATGACAACAAAAGAACACGCCCTTATATAGAAGCAATATTTGAGAAAAAAATAGACGAAAACTATGTGTATTATGTGTTAAGGGATGAAATCTTTGATGCAAGCGTGAAAGCTTTCGGTGCGTATATGCCAAAGCCTGTTTTGTATGATACGATTAAGGGTTTTTCTAGTTTGCAGGGGTATAAGGTTTCCCATTTTAGAGGAATTAGGTTTAATACATTTCCAACATTATTTGTTCCATACAGGCCAAAAAAAGTTCGCATGTATAGTTTGGATGATAAAGCAAGAAAGAAGGTTGTTGAGCGACTTATAACGCAAATGGCAGTATTTAAAAAATATTTTGCGGCTCTTTCACATAATCTAAAAATAAAACCATTTGATGTCTATATCGTGCCATTTGTGCTAGCAAAGATATTCCCTGGATTTAGGAAATCCTTTGATGCAACACATATAATTTCTTCTGAAGTTGGAGATGTTATTTGCGTTTTTAAAAAGGAAGAATTATTAAAGAATGTTCTTGATGAGTTGAATTTTTTAATGGGAGTAGAGCAAAACCTGCAGTCAAAATGGGCGAAAGGACGTTTTGCTGTTGTTCCTTCTCATCTTGATATGCAAGATGCCTTGGTAGAGTCACTGGCTTGTATAACAAATGTTGTAATGTCTGCATATGAAACATCGGCAAGAAGTTTTTGGCCAGTCGTTTCTCAGATGTGGGAAAGGGAAAGGTTTTTTGGAATGTATCAAGCTGCAAAAGTGTTGTATATGAGTGGTTTTACCAATTTTGAACACTTTGTTAAGCCACGCTATTTTCCAAAAGTGAAACAATCAGCGCCTGCGGTTGAAAATTTTATTTTTAAGGCTGCACTAATGCAAGATCCAAGCGCCTTTTTAAATTTGTTTATGAACAAGCGTTATAGGAACAAGAAGGAATTTAATAACGCGTTTAAATTTTTCTTACTTGCCAATATTAATTCTTCTGCATTTATTGAGAGGATGAATGCATTACTTAAGGTTTTTCGTAAAAAAGGTGTTTCAAAACAAAATTTCTTTTTATTCAAAACCGGAAGGTTGTCTATAATAGAGCCCCAGATATAGATTGAAAAAGCCCGAACGTGCTTTTTTTAATTTAACTCTTAAATAAATACGTTGTCTTGGTTGTTTTGTTTTGTTTTAAATTAATTTGTTGAAGCTTTTGGTTTATAAATGATACCAATAAGGCAGGGATTATTAAAATCTAACTATAGGAAGGGGTGTCATGAAGAAGCATGAAATAATAGCAATAATAGGGTTTTCATGTGTGCTGATTGCTGTACAATCTAAGGCAATGGATCAGCAAGAAGCATTGAAGGAGGAGCTCCTTAAAAGGTTGGAGGGAATATCCCAAAAAAAAGAACAATTTTATGATAGAAATAGGGATATTAAAAAATTTGAAAAAGGCATAGAGAATAAAAGAAAAATTTTAGATATGTACAAAAGGGCTTTAGGTGAGAGGGCGGTTCAGGAGAGCAAGAAAAAGCTTAGAAATAATTTTGAAAAATATTACTTTTTTTTATGTTCAAAAAAGAAAAATGCAAGAGAGGTGAAAGAAAAATATTTTCAAAAATATCCTATAAAGGAGTATTCACGTAGCTCTTTAAAGCAAGAGTTATTGAATGTCTATAGAAGTCTTATCCTTATACATACTGCTATTTTAAAAAAAGAGATAATTCCTCCAAAATACAAAAGGCATAGGGTTGCTAATAGATTGGAAGTTGCAAAAAGAATAGGGCCTTTGGGAAAAAATATGGAGGGTATAGAAAAAAAGATTGAAGATGCTCGACAAAATTTAGACTGTGAAGAATTATTTCAAAGAGTCGAAGAAAGTAAGTATCGTATTCAGAAAGATTTTGATGAAATAGTAAAAAAAGAAAAAGTATGCAATGAGTTTAAATTTTTGAGATTAGTTCAAGAGGATCTTGAAAGTAAATATATAGAATCTAAAAAAGAAAATCAGAGAGAGCTATATAAGATCTTAAAGCATTTAAACTAAGAGGCTGCTGGGATGTAAAGGGGTAAATCTGAGGGGGACACTATGTTTGAAACATTTATTATGAGTGTATTGATGAATGTTGCACCTTGTGTTGCGCATCGATTTGAACTAAGGCTAAATCAAAATAAAGATCAAGAAGAAACAGAGCTATTGCCTTACCTAGAGGAAAAGAGACGGGAGATGGCTGCATATCGAGATAAAATCACAAAGTTGCGAAAAAAAATCTATGATTACAAAAATGGAATTGATGAATATAATTTTCAACAAATGAAAAAAGAGGTCAAAAGAGAATTTTGGCCAGAAACTGTTTTGTGGAATAGAGAAACGGTTGCTGAAGCAAGAGAGCGATTGAAGAGTGACTTTAAAAAGGATGGCTATATACCACCCGGTTGTAAAAAGGAAAGGCTGATTGCTTGTTTTAAAGGTCTGAAAAATATGCAAAAGTTTATCATGACTCAGGAGCGATTTTGTGCGTTTTGTGTGAGGCCGAATAAGGTTGTTGAAGAATCTCAAAATAAAGAAGTTCAAAAGAGATGTAAAGAATTTTTGCAGCAAGATGAAAGAGAGATTCGTGAAAGTATCCGCGAGGAAGAAAAAACGGTGCAGGCTTGGTTTAATAATCTTGCGTTAAAAGAAGATTGTAAAAACAAAATAAAAAAATTAAAACTTTTATTAGAGAAGCTACAAGAATTTGACGGAATGGTACAGGCCCTTAATGGTACAAGTATCTTAGATAATAAAAAAGAAGGATTGAATAATATTGAAATACAATTGAGTAAAAGACGTAATGTATAGGTTGTATCTTACATCGTAAATTGTATAAGAGGGGGAGTAGATTATGTTTTCACAATTAGTGATGTTTATTTTGAGCATGTTGCCAAGTAGTTGTTCTCAGGATGATGGCCCTATACTTGATCCAAATTTACAAGATGAGAAATTAAGTTACTTAGAGATGAAACAACGAGAGGCAAATTTGCATCGGGGAAAAATAACAGGTTTACAAAGAATGATAAGGAAGTATGAATATGAAATGGACAAACACCTTGTCGAGAGGATAGACCGAGAAGTTGGTGCTATATTTAAAAAAAAATCTATTTTATATAGTGGTGAAAGCGTATCTCAAGCAAAAAAAAGATTAATCTCAAATTTCAAAAAGCGGGATAGAGTAAAGAGAAAAGATTCAAAAAAAGAATTAATTAATCACTTTAAAGAACTACATAGTATAAAAACATTTATTATGCAGCAAGAAAGAGGCCGATTAAAAAACTTGTTAAATGAAGAAATTGAAGAGCTTCAAAAAGAACAAGAGGAAGCAAAGTCTGAAGTGCTACTAAATATGCTGCGAGAACATGTTGTGACGTTTGTAGATGAGGCGGGCAAAGAGGTGAATAATTGGTTTAGGGCCCTAGAGAGAAAAGAAAAAAATGTTAACCATATAGAAAAATTAAACCTTTTTTTAGCAAAAATAAAAGATATTGCAAAGGAAAAAAGGCAAAAAAAAGAGTGGTTGGAAGAAAGTGATGAAGACGAGGGCTTAGACGTAGAACGAGAAGTTGCTCTATTATATGATACTTCAAGCGACGAAGAGGAAGAAGAGGAAGGAGAATTAGACGAAAAAATTCTGAAGTTAGAAAATGAACTTAAACGTAAAACAGAAAAGAATACAAAGAGACGTAGGCGGCATGTAATACAGAACAGTAATATCTTGGATTAATGCAAGTTCGAAAATTTAAAGTTTTTTAAAAAATAAATAAAATATAAAAAGATGTCTACTAGTGCGTTGCTCTTTGTTGGAAGGCATCTAAAGTTTATTATGTTTTTTTTAAATTAAGCTTACGTGGAATTAGTCATCTGAAAATAAGGTAAGCAGCTCATAGACATTTTCAAATCTTTTAATGGTGCAGTTTGTGTTTTCAAGTTTTTGATTTTTTGCGACCAATAACGTTTGGATACCAAATTTTGCAGCTTCTTTCACATGAATGTTTACCTGATTAATCGGTTTTATTTGCCCTGTTAAGCTTATTTCTCCTAACGCGATTGATTTTTGGGGGACCGGTTGTTGAAAATAGCTGGAAAGGAGCGCTAGAGCGATACCAAGATCGGTTGAGCTTCCTTTTATTTTAAATCCTCCACCAACTTTAAAGAAGATGTCATGCATACTTAGTTTGACTTGTAAATATTTTTCCAAAATGGCGGCAATTAAAACAACTTGTTTATGATCAATTCCCGAGATAACCCGTTGCGGAATTCCCATTTTTGATGCGATTGACAGAGCCTGGAGTTCAAGAAGTAATGGTCGAGAGCCTTCAACAAAGCTGACGAGGACTGATCCTGGTGAATGGGATACTTGTTCAATAAGGTGTTGATTTATGTTTGGAACTTCTTGTAGGCCATTTTCTACCATCTGAAAGAAGCCTAGTTCATTGATTGTGCCGAATCTATTTTTTACCGATCGTAATACACGTGTTTGCCACCGATCTTCTCCTTGGAGATAAAAAACTCCATCGACCATATGCTCCAACGTTTTTGGGCCTGCAATATTTCCTTCTTTTGTAATATGACCACTAACAATTGTGGCAATACCGTTTTCTTTTGCAAGTCGCATTAGTAAGAAGGCCGATTCTCGTAACTGACCAATACTTCCTGGAACGGTTTGTGTTTGTTGTGTATAGCAGTTTTGTATTGAATCGATGATTAGAAGGTCCGGTTTTTCTTTTTGGGTGATAGAGATGATGGACGCAAGATCTGCTTGATCCGAAAATAAGATATTACTATTGCCACAGGCAAGACGCTCTGCTCGGCTTTTAACTTGTTGAAGTGATTCTTCGGATGAAAAATAAAAGACCGTATATGTTTTTGATAAATTATGTGAAGCCTGGAGAAGTAAAGTAGACTTTCCAATACCTGGGTCTCCTGTTAATATGAGTAAAGAACTTGGCATTATTCCTCCACCAACAACTCTATCCCATTCTGAAATGCCAGATAACATGCGCTTATGCTTGACTGATTCTATGGAGTCAAGGCTTACAAGTGTTATTTCTGTTTTGCTTCTTTTTGCAACACCAAGGTCTTTATGTCTTTTAATTTCTTCAAATGTATCCCACTGATTACATTCAGGGCAACAGCCGAGCCACTTGATAGAGTTGTAGCTGCAGCTTGAACATTTAAATGATGTTTTTGTTTTGCTCATTCACACGTAACAAGTTTTTCTTTTTCAGTGTACGGATTTTTATCAATTTCATGACAATCTCGGCAGCGAGCTTGATAGCCTTCGGCACCACCAACAACAATGAGAGGATCGTCAAATTTAGCTGGCTTATCGTTTACCAATCGTTGGGTGAGTGAGGCATTTTTTCCGCATTTTGTGCAGATGGCCTGTAATTTTGTTACTTCATCGGCAATTGCCAAAAGAGTTGGCATTGAGCCTGCTGGCATTGCTCTAAAATCTCTTTCATAGCCTGCAACAATAACTCTTTTTCCCGACTCAATTAACTTGCAGATTACAGAAATAATTTCTGAATCGAACCACTGAACTTCATCTATGCCGATTACATCAATCTGATTGTCTAGACCCAATCGTAGGATATCTCCTACTTCTTCAACTGCTTCAGCATCTATTTTATTTCCATCATGTGAAATAACACATTCAATGGTATACCTGTCATCCAGACCATGTTTGCAGGTGAGAACATTTAATCGTGCAATCTGTGCTCTTCTAAGTCTTCGGATAAGTTCTTCTGATTTACCAGAAAACATAGGTCCACATATAACTTCTAATGTTCCTTTTTTTGTTTTAGCATCGCCTATAGCCATTCATCTATCCCTTATTAGATTTATATTTTTAACTCTTTCAATAATATTAAAGATAAAAATAGTTTTTTAAAGTTTTTGATGTATCATTTTTTTTTAATTAGCTGTAAGTAGTTCTTTTATTCGTCTATATTTATTTTTTACTATTTTGTTATTATCCCAGAGACTTTCTAGAATGTCGAGAGATGAATACCCAAAAGAACATTTTTTTGTAGGATCGGCTTTATATTCCAAGAAAAGCTTAATTAATGTTTCATTTTTAAAGATGACAGCGTGATGTAATGCGGTCATACCAACAAAATCTTGTTGATCTATGTTATCACCTAGTCGCGTGAGCATGACTTTAATCATTTCTACTAAGGGTATAATGCCCTTGGCATCATAATAACAAATTTGGTGTAGTCCAGTTTTGCCAGTTTCTGGGTTAGAGCAAGTAAGGTCTGCGTGCTTTGCTAATATAGTAAAAAGTGGAAGATGGGGTAAGGCAAGCTCCCAAAGAGAGCCGAAGGTTGATCTTCTATTTGTTAAATCAAGGTTTTTGCTATTACAGGCAACGATGCAGGGGTTTGCTCCATGTTCTAGTAATGCAATAAGACCTGTTGTTATTTTAGTTTCGCTAGAACAACAATAGGGATAAGGTAATTGTTGGAATATAATATGAGCCGGAGTGAGATTTCCTATAGTACGAGGATTAGGGTAGAGTCCTTTTTTGAGGAAAAAATTGATGTATTGTGGCATATATGCTGCAATTATATGTATTGCCTTAATGCCGTCTAGGCGGTCGATATTATATATATTTATTTTGTGTATATCTATCGTTTGTATTTTTCTAGAAATTTTTTTCAATAAGTTAGAGCGTTTTTTATTTTCTGTGTAAGGATATTTTTTGATTGATCTTATGAGGCTATCTATTTTTTCTTTATCGTCCCACGTTATCTTTATTCTTTTTTTTTTGTGTGTTTTTTTTTTATATTTTTTTTCTTTCTCGATTTCATTAGCAAGAAGATTTTTTATTCTTCTTTTGAATCCTCTCTTTTTTTTCAGAGCATCCCAAAGGAGTGCATGTGCAAATTCAGTAGTATTTTGCATATAGTCATTTGGGGCATTTGCTTTAAGCCGATAAGGGGCGGCATACGGTATGTCTCGATTCAATATATCTTCTTGTATTCCAGCATGAAGCAGAAGGCCAATAATGAATGGATTTTGTTTGTATATTGCATTATAAAATATGCTTCCTAAGTTTGGATTTGCACCAAAGTTAAGAAGTAAATGTGTTGCAATAAGATTTTTGGTTTTTGAGGCAATATCTAATGGGTAGGTATCATTTTCTTCTGAACATATCGTTTTTCTTTTAAGATTTGTATTGGGAGAGTTTCCCTTTCTTAAAATATATAAAAGTCTTGAATGTTTTTCCTGTGAAATAGCATCTTTAAATCTATAGCTTTTGACATTTTCAGGTTTTTCATCATACTGTTGTTTTGCAAGGATAAACCTAAAGTTAGTATGTTTTTTCTTTTCAGTACGAGAAGATTTCATGCGTTTCATGCTATAAATATGATTGGCTGGAAAAAGAAATAGAGTGAATATTGCTATTGTTGATATTTTTTTTATCATGATAGAGCCCTTTCGCTTTTCTTTTCAAATATAAGCCTATTCACTCTTGTATAATATTAGGTTATTATAATAGTAGATATATATAAAACAATAAAAATGATAGTATTTTATGAAAAAACAAGAAAAAAAAACGGTAGATAAAAAAGATTGTATGACACTTAATAAGTATCTTGCTTATGCGGGTATTTGCTCTCGTCGTCAAGCTGTTGATTATATTAAAAAAGGCTTAGTAAAAGTTAATAGTAAGGTGGTAATTGAACCGGGGTATCGAGTTGAAAAAGAAGATAAGGTTACATTAAAAAATAAACCTTTGCAGACCGAGAACAAGATTTACATTCTGCTTAACAAACCAAAGGATTACATAACCACGGTTTCTGATGAAAGAGGGCGACGAACGGTGCTTGACATTGTAAAGGGTGTTGTCAAGGAGCGGGTATATCCGGTAGGAAGACTTGATAGAACTACCACGGGACTTCTTTTATTAACAAATGACGGGCAATTAGCTCAAAAGCTTTCCCATCCAAGCAATGAGGTGAAAAAGGTATACAGCGTTGTCTTAGATAAGCCATTAGAATATGAGGATATTAAAAAAATTAGAGAGGGTGTTCGCTTGATAGACGGTGTTCTTCCGGTAGATAAAATTTTTTATGTGGAAGGCAAGAGTAAGAGTCACGTGAGGATCCAAATTCATAGTGGAAAAAATAGGGTGGTAAGACGTCTTTTTAGAGAGCTTGAATACAAGGTTGTAAAGCTGGATAGAATAGATTATGCTGGTCTGACCAAAAGGGGGTTATATCTTGGTCGGTGTCGTGATCTGACAAGTCATGAAATTTTTTGTTTAAAAAAGTTTGGTGAGATTAAGGGTAAAAATTATAAGGTAGGTGAAGGCTGTGGAGAAAGAGACCATTTTCGAAAATCAGGATCAAGATAGCTGTTTTAATAAAAATGAAATAATACAAAAAACAGCGAATTATATTAAGAGTCGCTTGGATGGAGAAGCTTCTGGGCATGACTGGTGGCATGTATATCGAGTGTGGCGATTAGCAAAATATTTAGCAAAAGTTGAACAGATAGATACCTTTGTTGTAGAACTTGCAGCTTTGCTGCATGATATTGCAGATTGGAAGTTTCATGATGGCGATGAGTCAATGGGGCCCAAAATGGCTCGTCAATGGTTAGAATCTTTGTGTGTGGAAAAAGAGTCGATTGATCATGTGTGCCAGATCATAAAAGATATATCATTTAAAGGGGCGCAGGTTGTAACACCAATGAAGAGCAAAGAAGGGATGGTTGTACAAGATTCGGATCGGCTTGATGCGATAGGGGCTGTTGGTATAGGTCGTTGTTTTGCCTATGGGGGATATAAAAATAATCCTATGTATGATCCAGATATGGAGCCAATTATGCATACATCAGCTCAAAACTATAAAACAAATCAGTCAACGAGTATAAATCATTTTTATGAAAAGCTTCTGTTGTTAAAAGATAGGATGAATACTGATGCCGCTCGTGTTGTTGCCCAAGAGCGACATGCATTTATGGAGCAGTTTTTAGAAAGATTTTTATTAGAGTGGGACGGTTCTCATTTTGGGGATTAAAATATAAGGTTTTTATATGTCGAATGAATACATCGTTGTAAAGCAATCTTTAGGTTTGAATGGAAAAGCAGATTTAGTGGGTGCAAAAAATGCTGTTTTGGTGATTATGGCATCCTTGATTCTTACGAGTGGGAAGTCTCGGCTTACAAATGTTCCCTGTTCTGCAGATGTTTTGCAAATGATTAAACTTCTAGAGTCTTTAGGAGCGCAGGTTTTTTTTGATAAAGAAGATCATGTACTAGAAGTTGATACAAGTACCATAGATAAGTATACCGTTCCATCTGATATTATGAGTAAAATGAGAGCGTCTGTGTTGGTTATGGGGCCATTGCTTGCCAGGTTTGGACAAGTTAATCTCGCATTGCCGGGAGGATGTGTCATTGGAGCACGTCCCATAGATTATCATCTGAAGAATTTTGAAAAAATGGGTGCAGTTATTGATATAAAAGATGTATCTATATCTGCGCAGGTTAAAGCATTGCAAGCAACGAAAATTATGCTTGATTATCCAAGTGTTGGGGCGACAGAAAATGTTTTGATGGCTGCGGTTTGTACACAAGGTAAGACAACCATTGTAAATGCGGCATTAGAACCTGAAGTCTGTGACTTAATTACCGTGTTGCAAAAGATGGGAGCCAAAATTTCTACTTTTGCGCCAGCAACTATTGAGGTTGAAGGAGTTGCAAAACTTAATCCGATTGAACATGCAATTATATTTGATCGCCTGGAGGCAGGCGCATTGCTTTTGGCGGCGGCTATAACGGGTGGCCAAATAGAACTTTCTCAGGCTCCAGCGTATGCACTTGATATGTTTTTAATGAAATTGCAAGAAATGGGTCATGATATAAAAGTAGGGGCAGATGGAGTTGGTATTATTTTAAAAGCTACAAAGACACCTCGGGCTGTTTCATTTGAAACGGGACCCTATCCTGGTTTTCCGACAGACTTGCAGGCTCCTATGATGGCATTGCAATGTGTTGCACAAGGTACTGCTTGCATTAGAGAAAGGGTTTTTGAAAATCGGTTATTACATGTGTCGCAGTTACAAAAAATGGGCGCACAGGTTAAGATTGATCATACAACAGCGATGGTTACAGGTGTTCCTCAGTTGTATGGGGCTTCTGTTATTGCATCAGATATTCGGGCATCATGTGCATTGGTGTTAGCAGGTCTTGTGGCTGAAGGTAAGACAATTATGCATGGAGTTCATCATTGGAAAAGAGGGTATGACCGTTTAGAACAAAAATTGGCAAACCTAGGAGCATCGATAAAGTTTGTAAGTGAATAATGAAATAAGAAAATAAGGAGTGTCTGTATGCAATCATTAAGTGAAAGGTATGAAACCTTACAGAAAACCTTAAAGCAACTTGATGTAGCATTAAAAAAAAGTAGGCTAGAAAAATCAGGCGATTATTTTGATTTGTTCAGAGATACGGCAATACATAGATTTAACCTGTGTGTAAGGCCGTTTTGGAAATATTTAAAAGTGTATCTGGACAAAATGGGTGTGAAAGTTGAAGATGATAATCCAAGAGTTGTATTTGATGCCTGTATGAACAAAGAGCTTATAACAAAAAAAGAATTTGAATTATTTGCTCATATGGTAGAAGATGCTGCCAGGCTTGATTATGCGCATAATCAAAATATTGCGGAAGAAATATATCTTAAAATTCCAAGGTATTATGATAGTATGAAAAATATTTTAGGTAGGCATACCGTATAGATTATTTAAAAAGGAGATTTTTATGGTAACTGATTTGATTAAACGATATGGATTAGTAAAAAATAATCTTGAACAATTGGAGCAAGCATTAAAAGACGTTGGCTACAAGGGGCCACAAGACTTGACTGATGCACAGATAGATTTGGTGATAAAAAAGTTTGGCTATAGTGTAGATACTTTTTGGAAATACTTAATGGCATATAAAGATACATTGGGTATAAAAGTGGAAGAAAATGATCCAGTGAGTGTGCTTAATGAATGTGTTTCTGCAGCACTCATTACCAAAGAAGAGTTTGATGTTTTGACTAAAATGCTGGATGATTATAAAAAAGTTGACCAGACCTATGATACAATTTGGGCACAAGAGTTATATACTAAAGTTCCAGCGTATTATCAAACAATGAAAACCGTGGTTGACCGACAGCCGTCATTTGAATAGAGATTATTTGTAGAATATAAAGAGAGGCTCGCTGAGAGGAGCGTTATTTTTTTTCATGAGCCTCTTTTTTATTTTAATTTCTTTTATTTTTTAAATTACAGTTTTTTACCCATTTCTTTATTCGTAAGCATTTTTTTATGCAATAATCATAGTCAAGATCTCTTACGTTAATTTCTGTTGTTTCCGAAGGTAGCTTGAATGGTCCATACCATGCTATCATGTTGGGACCTTGTGTCCATGAGGCATAAAAAGATTTGGTTTTTCTAGGGCACTTACAATTATACGTTTTGCTAGATCCAGGAGCAATGCATATAGCTTTGCTCTTTTTTTCAAATCCTTTGTTACAGCAAATATTGTAATATCTTTCTTCTGATCCATTATTATGAAATACTATTTCCCGAGTAAATGATGTGTTATATAGAGTTACACAAAGGGATAAGGAAAAAAATGACATAATGTATTTATTCATTAATGAGCCTCCTTTTTTATATAAAAGTTATACTACCTTTATTCTCTTATTATGAGCATAGCAAGTTTTTATTTCAATTTGCAACAAAAAGGGGCGATTGGCTTTTACGTGAATTTGTGGTTGGAATTTTTGCTTTATAATAAAAGAGGCTCACAACATGTATTGCGAGCCTTTTTTATTTAACTTCTTCTGTCTATTAGATTACAATTTTTAATCCATTTGCTCTTGAGGCATTTTTTTACGTAATAATCATAGTCAAGGTTTCTTACTATAATATCGGAAGTGTGTATCGGTAGTTTAAATGGTCCATACCATACAGCCTCATTTGATCCCTGTGTCCATGATGCATAAATGCATTTTGTTTTTTTAGGGCATTTGTAGGTGTATGTTGCTGCAGATCCTTTGGCTATAGGTAGGGCTTTGCTTTTTGTTCCAAATCCTTTCTCACAGCTAATATTGTAATATCTTTTTTCGGGTCCTTTATTATAGAATGTTATTTGATTAGCGTGTATAATTGAAAAGACAGATAAAAAAATCGTTATTAATGCGGCTTTTTTCATGAAACCTCCGTTTTAAGGTAAAATATATTAATAATTTTTTCTATTACTTATTAATATAACACTATTTTTTCAAATAGCAATAAAAAGTTGTGCAAATTTGATCTTTTATGTGGTTATTGTCTTTATAGGAGGGATTTTCAAAGAAAGGATATGTTGATGAATAAAAATAAAAAACTACTAAATACGTTAATTGCTGAGCTTTCTTTGTATGCTGATGCTCAACGAGCAAAAGATCAGCAGCGGTATATGAAGTCAAAAATGCCTTATTTGGGCGTTTCTATGCCGGAGGCTAAGAAAGTTTTCAAATCAGTATTTAAGGCTTTTGTGCCAAAAGATAATGCTGAGTATAGAGAAAGGCTATTATATTTTTTTACAAATGCCCAATATCGTGAATTGTGGTATGCAGGCTCTATATATGCTTCTACCTATAAAAATTTTATTGTAGAAGAGAACATTGATTTATACATACAAGTTATTCGTATTGCCGGATGGTGGGATATTGTTGATCATATTGCTCCAAATTTGATAGGCAAAGCATTGCAGGGAAGTTCTAGCTTTGCGGTTTATTTAAGACGATGGATACGAGATGAAGATCTGTGGGTAAGGCGCACGGCACTGATTGCTCAGCTAAGATATAAAGAAAAAACAGATTTTCAACTTCTTGCGAGTCTTATTGTGCAAGTTGCACATGAGAAAGACTTCTTTATAAGAAAGGCAATTGGATGGGCTTTGCGGGCCTATTCATACGTGAACCCTGAAGCCGTTAAGATGTTTATAGTAAAAAATGAAAATATTCTTTCTGGCCTTTCTATACGCGAAGGACTAAAGGTGATAAATAAAAAAAGTATGTAGTTAGTCAAGAAGTATACTAAGAGCCCTAAAATAAGTTCTAATTTTAAGCGTTTCTTTAAACTGTTCATGGTAATCTTCTATTTTGTTTTCAATAATATTTTTTGTTTGATCGTTTCCTATTTTTTTTCTAAATAATTGTAAAATTTTATATATATTCTCTTTCTTTTTCTTTTCTTCTTTTTCTGTATTGTATTCATTTTCAATAAGGAGTCCATATAAGGCTGATAAAATGGGATATTGGTTGTGTGCGTTATAGGTATATAAATTTGTCTTATTTATTAATAATTTTACTATTTCAAGAAATCCTTTTTTTGATGCTATATGAAGGGCGGTATTGTTTTGGGAAGAATTTTCTTTAATGTTAGGGTCTATGCCATCTGTTGCTAATAATACCTTAATAATTTCAGGTCTATTATCATTACTAGCTTTTATAAAAATATTTTGCCCGTTAAAATGAAACTTACCATTTAATGCTTCTTTTTCTTGTTGAATAATTAGTTGTAGCTTTTTAAATGTTTCTTCATTTTCTTCTCTGAGATAGTCTGAATATGTGGCAAAAACATCCTGTTTTTTCTTTTTGATGATTTGTTTCATTGCATGAAGTGGGGTATAAGCTATACAAAAAAAAAGCAACATAAAAAATGGTAATAAGACTTGTCTTTTCATATTTTTCTCCTCGTTTATTTGATTAACCACAAATTAGTAAGAGGGTAATATATTTTCTTGAAGCATGCTATATATTTTTATATTTTTAGTTTATATTTATCGCTCTATTGATTTTCTATTTGTGTTTTTTGTGTGATTGTTGAGGGTGGGCGTGTTTATTGAGAAAGGCGCAATAATGAAAAAAATAATCGTAGGTATGTGTGTTTTGTTCCTGGGGCAATTTGCTTTAGGTCGCTTAGAGCCGGTTATAGATTTGAAACAAGAGGTATATCGTGGGGATGACGAGCAATTTGATGTTCCAGAAGGGTGGACTCTTAAAGTCGGTAAAGACTGGATTAGTTTTCATAGGAGAAATTGTAAAAGGCGAACTCTTATGAGGGGATATGAGAATCAGTCGCGTTATTTTAAGTGGAACATTTCTGACTGGGCATCATATGAAAAAAAAGATTTTCCCGCGAGGGTCTTAGGGTTTATCTTTGCCCATATCCAAGATCCTCTCTATGATAAAGAGGGGGTTTTCTCTGGTAAAAAATATATTGCTCCTTACTTTGTTATGGGGGTGTTGAGCAAGTCTTTTGAGGACTTTGTCGGGCCATTATTTCCTCTTCACATTTGTCACTGGCTTGCCCAATATGGCAAAGGGGTTTTAAATGGGCAGTTTTATGTAGATTTGCAAAAATCAAAAATTGTAGATTGCTTAAAGAATGTGTATCAAAAAAAAGATGAAGCATGCGTTTCTGATGCAAAAGAAAAAGCTTATGATATTTTAAACAAGCTGCCTGCGTATATTTCAACAAGTGTATTGAAGGGAATAAAAAGAGAGGCGATCAAGGGAAAATCATACAGGTATAAGTTGCACTTGCAGATAAAAAAAGAGTATCTTGTCTCTTTTGTAAATGCTTTTGTTTTGTTATTAAATGAAGATCCTCGTCTTAAGGCTATTTGTAAGTTTAAATTTCTCAAAAAAATTCCCAGAGGGTGGGAAAATCCTAAATATTCAGGTCTGGTATCAGGTATTATTGGTGTTTATTTGCCACTTGTTCCTGGTAATAATGAATATAGACATACATTGATTAAACCATTTGTCCAAGCAATATGGGATTATTTTAAAAAAGTGGCTACAAAAATATATAACGGCGTAAGGCCACGGGGCAATATTCAGATTGAAGATTTTATATACATTGGCGCTGGAGAAGGGATGAATAAATTGGAGCTCTTCAAAAGGGAGCAAGAAGAGATTTTCCCTTGGATAAATACAACGTATACGCCTGATTATACATCGTTTATAGGATATGAGATTGTTCCGTCGTTGTTATTAGATAAGGAGGTGGAATAATGAAGAAGTATGTAATAGTTTACATAACAATAAGCTTTTTTACGGCAATTGGTGCAGAACCTATAAAAGAATTAACGTCAGAAACATATGCGGGAAAGAAAGAACAATTTATGGTGCCGGAAGGATGGACAGTCTATGAACGAGAAGGATGGATACATTTTAATCGAGACAAATGTGATGTTCCGCTAGTTTTTGTGTCAGAGGAGATGGAGCCAGGTTTTAAGGGGTATAAAAAATCTGACTTTTTTAAATGGAACATACAGCAATGGGGGTCCTATGATATGAACATGCTTCCGTGGCTATTTGGTGTATTGTTTACTCATATTCAAGATCCTCCTTATACGCAAGATAGATATATTACGCCGTTATACGTTTTGGATATGTTTTCTCGTATTTTTGCGGATTATTCAAAGTTTGGGGCCGCATGGCCTATTTTTGTGTGTTATATGCTTTCGCTTGTAAGCAGGCCTGGAATATTCAGTTCGGAATTTACCCAAGCCGTTAAAAATGCAAGTATATCTGCATGTTTCAAAGCTTGTAATGAGCAATTAAAAAAGGAAAAACCAGTTATTGAGGCGTCTTGTATAAAAGATGTGTTGCCTAAAGCTCGAGCTATTTTGCAAAAATTACCGGAGTATATTCCTTCAGATACATTAAAAGCTATAAAAAAAGAGGCGATAAGGGGTAAATCATTACGGTATAAAATGCATTTTCAAATAAAAAAAGAATTTCTTACGGCTTTTGTCAATGATCTTCTTGTTTTGTTAAACCAAGATCCTCGGCTTAGACCAGTCTGTAATATTAAAGTAATGAGAGGCATAAGGGCTAAGGCTGAAGATCCAGCTTTTTCAGGGAAAGTGGCAGGTATTATTGTTTTATATATCCCTTTTATATCAGGAAGCAATACAAAAAGACATGGAATTATAAAGTTTTTTATGAAAGCTTTGTGGGATCGGTATAAAATTGTTGCAGTTAAACAAAAAATACATAATCATGTAAGACCAAGGGGGAATGTCCAAGTTGTAGATTTTATATATATTGGTGCCGGGGAGGGTATGAATAAGGTGTGGGTCCAAAAGCTTCAAGAGAGAAAACCTGCTAGATGGAAAAATACGGTGTATACCCCAGATTATTCATCCTATAGATTGTATCCGATTGATCCAAGGTTGTTGCTAAACGACTAGCGATAGTTTTTTTTAAGGCGATCTCTTGAACATTTGTTATCTTTTTCGATAAAACCTAGAAAATATGGTATAATAGCATATAATGAGAGGTGAGGGCTAAATCTAGAAAGTGGAGGAACTGGTTGTGAAAAAAGGTATATGTTCAATTTTGGCGTTAATATGTGTATGTTCTACGATGTTTGGCATTAAGATAGGTGTGCCCTTGGATAATCCTAGTTATAATGTCTCATATGGCTCTTCTGATGGGACGATAAGGGTTTGGGGAAAAGTAGAAAGAAAAGATGCTGAAAAAAGTACATTGAAAGTAAAGCAGATATTGGACAAAATAGAAAATGGTCATACTCAAGAGGTGTCTTCTGTAGTCAGTTTTTCAGATTTTTTTATCTCGGGTTCTTGGGATGGAGCTATCAAGCTATGGAAAGCAGGTTCTGATTCTTTATTTAGATGTATACAAACAATAGAAAAATCAAAGCATGGGCAGGTTGTTTCATTGGCGTCTAATTCTAATAAGGATATGCTTTTTGCAGCTTTTTGGGATGGAACAATAAAAGTCTTCAAGAGGGGTGAGTATGACGCCTTAGTATATGTCGGTGAATTTAAAGTAGCAGAAAATGGCCAATTTCTTTTCCTTGCGCTTTCTGAGCAAGGGGTATTTGCTTCTGCATCTTGGGATGGTGGGGTAACAAAAATAAAGCTATGGCAAGTAGATGAAGAAAAGTTTTCGTGTATACAAACAATAAATGTTGGCAAAAATGTCTGTGCAATGCAATCATTGGTATGGAGTCCAAAAGGTTTGCTGGCTGCTAGCTTTGCAGATGGAACCATACAAATATGGGAAAAAGAGGGCAGTACACTAACATGCAAACAAATAATAGAAGAAAAAGATAATGGGCATACTGATAGCGTTCTTTCGATCTCATTTAATAAGAATGAAGAGCTTGTCTCTGGTTCGGGTGATGGAACTATAAAAATATGGAAGGAAAAAGAAGGTCGGCCGTTCAGATGTGTGCAAACAATACGTGGTAAAAAAAATGGCCATACTAACTGGGTACAGTCAGTTGTATTTTGTTTAAACGATCTTTTTTGTTCAAGTTATACTGATGGAAGTATTGTGGTCTGGCAAAGTCGTTGCAATGATGGTGTGTTTGTTCCGATTGTGTTTAATGAAAAAGAGGCGTTTAGTCATTCATTAAAGGCATTGCTTGCAGATAGAAGCCTTATGTTAAGCACAATAAAAAATAGAACTTCAGTTTCGGATATAATAAAAGAAATATATCGAGGGGATCCAAAACAGTTTATACTTCCATCGCAATGGTATGCTTTTTCGCATAATAATTGGATATCATTTCATAAAAAAAATAGAATCGAAGAAGATATCTTTATTGAAGGTAAGGAAGAAAAATCGAAATATTTTAATTTTAATATTTTTGAATGGGGTACATATAAAAATAAAATAAAGAAACCGATCTGGCACTTAGGGTATCTGTTTGCGCATATTGAAGATCCTCCGTATGATGAGTTTGATAAGTACGTTTCTCCTTTGTATGTATTAGATCTTTTGCAGACGTTTTATGGGGTATATGTATCCAAAGATCCTGTTTGGCATGCTATTTTAATGTGCAATTATCTTGCGAAGTATAGTAAAAAGGGTCTTTTAAATGAAGCGTTTTATATGGATCTAAAGAAAGCAAAAATACTAGAAGTTTGTTTGGGTTTCGATAAGTTGAAGTTTATTAGGGTTGGTATGTGTCCCGGGTATATAAAAGAGGCTGGTCGGAAGGCTCGTAAGATATTAAAAAATATAACTAGTTATATTGAACCTAAAAAGATTAGAGCGATAAAAAGAGAGGCGATGTTAGGCCTGTCTTATCGGTATAAAATTCACTTACAGGTAAAGCAAGAGTGGCTTGTCTCAGTTGTCAATGAATTGGTTTCCTTATTTCAGACAGATCCACGCTGTTTCAGTATTGTATCGTTTAAGATAGTAAAACATGTTTTTCCCCAGTTTGAGCATTCCTATTATTCAGGAAGAATTCCAGGTATTATTGGCATATATCTACCACTTATTCGAGGGACAAAAGAGGAGCGGCATGCGCAGATTAAACCGTTTGTACAGGCCATATGGGACCGCTTTAAATATATTGCAAAAAAAATACATAGTGGTGTGAGGCCCCGAGGCAATTTGCAAATAAAAGATTTTATGTATATTTCTGCCGGAGAAGGGCTCAATAAGCTTGAGTTAATGGGGGAAGAATGGGAAGATAACTGGAAAAATACGGTATATGCACCAAATTATGTTTCATTTGCGGGACATGAGATTGATCCAAACCTTTTATTGGATGAATAAGTTTCGGTTTGTAGTGATGGTATTCTCGAATAAAGTTTGCGAAAAAAGCCTAGTGGCGCCTTTTCTATTTGCATTAAACCTCTTGACGCTCTGCGAGCTGTTGTGTTATAATTAAAGTGTAAAAGCTTTCGTGCTGAAAAGGGCGCGAGGCGGTATTGTTAATTCTTTAAAATGGGAGGATCTCAAATGAATAGATTTTCTAAATTATTTCTCGTATTTTTTACTATATTGTTTTCAATAACATCATTACAGGCTATGCGTAAAATACCTTCTGGTAGAATACCTTCTGGAGGAGTAGCTTTTTATTGTTACGATCAAGGAAGAGTATATTTCTTGGTTGGCCAAGAAACAAATGGCGAATGGGACATTTTTGGAGGAGGTGCTGAATCGAAACACGGAGATAGAACAGTTGAAGATGCGGCTGCTCGGGAAGGCCATGAAGAAACCGATGGTGTTTTTGATCTGCTTAATCGATTTGCGCCTAATCGGTATCAGAATTATAATCCAATTTTAGGTGCTACAGCAGGGATAGCGTTTTTAAGAAATAGGTTTAATAATAATCTAATATGTAGGACTGCACGATCTGGAGCTACAACTTATTTTGTTGATGTAACAGATTTAGTACAAAGGGCTGGAGGAAGGCCCCAAGTGATAAACCAGATGAGAAGACTGCTAAGGGAGTTACAAAGAAGAAGAAGAAACCAAAGATCGGTTCCTTATAGGTATGTAGAAAAAACTGATTTTGCATGGGTAGATGGCCGTGTATTTGTAAATACCATTACAAATGATTATCAAACAGTAAAGCAAGGAATAAATCAGGCTAGACGCAATTGGGTGAGACGACATAGGCGGAAATTTAATGCAGGGAAAGTTCAATCAATTACAAATTTACAAGGAGTTGGTCCATTACGGAATCTTCCAGTTCTCATTTTGGGAAATCCAGTTAATTGTGATTTAAATCAATTGTTTAATCAAATAAGGCAGCAGGCACCAAGACGAAAACAAAGGCAACCAAGGCAACCAAGACAAACAAGACAACCTGTGATACAACCGGTTCAACCACAACAGCCACAAGCTGTTGGCCCAAGATCAAGATATGTATTAGTATTAGATTTAAATGATGACAGAATTATTAGAAGAAGTTTTCCTGTATTACAAGGGCAGTTGGGGGGAACTCCTGTGCAATTGCCACACGTAACGCTGTTTGGTGCAATGACGTATAATCAACAAAATAGGCAAAGAATTATAAATGCCGTTAATATTGCATTGCAAAGATATAGATTCAATACTCCGGTGAGAGTTAATATAAATCAAGGGATACGTAGAAATAATCCTGCGATGCAAAATGTGGCACCGGGAGGAAAGCTCAGAACGTTAGTAAGAGATATAGACGCACAACTCCGAAATCAAAATGTAACATATCATGGTAATAATCTTATGAAACCATTTAATGGATATCATATGTCTTTGGTATATAGACCAACTAATAGAGTTGCACAAAGTCCAATACATGGTGATTTTCATATTAATCGGATAACACTTTATACGTATGATGATAATCGTCGATTCACAAATCCGCATCAGTTTACTATTTTTAGACAGCGTCAGATGATTCAACCTGGCAGAATGCAACCTCAACAACAAATAATGAATCAACCTCCGCAAATGATGCAGCGGCCACAACGGAGGATGATGATGAATCAACCACAACGGATGATGATGAATCAACCGCCGCAAATGATGCAGCAACCAAGAATGATGAATCAACCGCCGCAAATGATGCAGCAACCAAGAATGATGAATCAACCGCCGCAAATGATGCAGCAACCAAGAATTATGAATCAACCACCGCAAATGATGCAGCAACCAAGAATTATGGGACAACCACCGCAAATGATGCAGCAACCAAGAATTATGGGACAACCACCGCAAATGATGCAGCAACCAAGAATGATGAATCAACTACCGCAAACGATGCAGCAGCCACGAATTATGGGACAACCACCGCAAATGATGCAGCAACCAAGAATGATGAATCAACTACCGCAAACGATGCAGCAGCCACGAATTATGGGACAACCACAACAAATAAGGCGAAGAAATAACTAAGGTTTGATAAAGTAAAAGAATAAGAAAGAAATGCCTGGGCTAAAAACCTGGGCATTTTTGTATCTCAATTTTTAATATTTGTATCAATATAGCTTGTTTTACTCTAATATAATCCAATATACATTACTTCAAAATTTAAATTTATGTGGATGTGTAATGGATAACATATTACTTAAAGTGCAAAATCTTAAAAAATACTATACGACCAAAAATCAGGTTATCAAGGCTTTAGATGGTGTTTCATTTAATATTTATAAAAGTGAAATTATAGGATTGTTGGGTGTGAATGGAGCGGGGAAAACAACCCTTTCTACTATTCTGGCCACATTGCATCCTCCCACCAGTGGACATGTTTTGCTTAATGGAAGATCGATCTATGATGATGTGGTTAATTATCGCCAGTTAATAGGGTTTTGCCCGCAAAAACCGAATGTTTCAAAAGATTTAACCGTTGAACAGATTCTTTATTTTGCCGGTAAATATTATGATATGCCAGAGCATATGGTAAAACTAGGTATCGAAGAACTCATTGAGAAATATAACATGCAGATGTATCGTAAATCAAAACCGGGAATACTTTCAGGCGGATATCTACGGCGCTTGCTGATTGCTCGATCATTAATTCATAAACCAAGACTCCTGATTTTGGATGAACCAACGGTAGGGCTTGATCCAAACATTAGAAGAAAAATCTGGGAAAACATTAGAGATTTAAAAAAGATGGGTGTAACGGTTATCTTAACAACTCATTATCTTGATGAGGCCGAAGTATTATCTGATAGAATTTGTGTATTGGACAAGGGAAAAATTAAGTTGATAGATACACCAGAAAATCTTATGAAAGATTATCAAAAGAGTAGGCTTGAAGATGTCTTTGTTCAGTTAATTGAGGAGGAGGTCGAATAATGGTTACACAAAATAGAATATGGAAATATGCAAAATTATTTGGATTATTAGTAAAGACCGACTTGGTTATACTGCGACAATTTATTATTGGGCAGCTAATTAATATTGTGATATGGAGTAGTTCTGTTGTTATAATTGCGACCTATATTTTCCCTAAACTTGGTATGACAGAAAAGTTTGGAGCGTTTATGGTGGTTACTTCCATTGTTGCACACAGTTTTTGGGGTATTTGGGATTCTTCTTATAAGTTGGTTGAAGATATTGAAGGGAGGCAAAATATTGGCTATAAGTTGACTTTGCCGTTACCATCCTGGTTGATTATGGTACAATATGCGGTTCAGCATGCCATTAATAAGCTAATACCATCAATTATTGTGCTTCCTTTATTCAAGCTAATTTTGAGAAGTAGAATGGATTTGTCGCAATTTTCTTTGTTTAAATTTATTCTTATATTTGTTACTGGGGGTATCTTTACCGGTTTTTTCTTTGTTTTTGTATCCAGCTTTGTTCCTACATCTCATAAAGTGGATAATGTGGGAGTTCGATTATTGTTTCCCATGTACTTTTTTGGTGCAACAAATTATGCATGGAGTATCTTATATTGCATAAATAGTACATTGGCCTACCTGACCTTGCTTAATCCATTAGTCTTTGTCATGGAAGGAATTCATGCGGCAGTATTAGGAGGAACTCACTATATTCCATTTTATATTTGCTTACTCGTTTTGTGGAGTGCTATTATCGTATTTGGTTTCATAGGAGTGGTTAAATATAAAAAACGTTTAGACTTTGTATAATCTTTTTTGTAGGGGGAGGATATCATGAAGAAAATCATTGAGAGTAAGCGCATTGTAGATGTATTGCAATATATTACTCCAGACACACTTGTTATCTTTGATATAGATAATACCCTAATTGAACCGGTGCAACCGTTTGGCGGGCATGCATGGTTTCTTAATTTGGTACAGCGGTTTAAAAGGCAAGGCTTACAGGAGTTTGATGCGATACTTAAGGCCTCTGAAATATTAAAAAAGATGCAGGCATATATTTCTTTTAAAACAGTTGAGCCATATACCCCAGAAGTGATTGAGCAATTGAAGCAGCAACAAATTGATGTTATGGCAATGACCTCCCGGGGGCAAAACTTTGTAGAGTGTACATGTGAAACACTTAATGCATGCAATATAACATTTAGGCCAACAACAATTTATGATAAACAATTTCATTTTGGTACTATTGGATGCTGGCAAGATGGCATTTTGTATACGGGCGATGAGAGATCAAAAGGGGAGACGCTGATCTCTTTTTTTGAAGAAAGTAATTATTTCCCAACACATGTATTGTTTATTGATGATTCTCAATGTCATGTGGAAAGCGTTTCTGTATCATTAGGGGAAAAAAATATTTCTTCTATGTGTATCAGGTACGGTGCGACTGATGATCGTGCGGCACAATTTAACTCTGAGGCTGCAAATAAAGCGTTGTTGCATGTTATTGGTTCGGAGCAATACAAGGATCTTTTTCGAGAATTAGATAGATAAGCTGGTGTGCAATGGGTTGATATTTTTGAAAAAATAATGTAGCGTTATTATTTCAAGAAAATTATAATCTTTTTTATATTCTTCGTATAATTTCAATGCATGTTTCCAGGGAGGTTTTTTTTATGAAAAGAGTTGTTATTGTTGGTGCGTCCAGTTCGGGTAAAACATCACTTGCAAAGATTATTTCAAAAAAGAAAGCTATACCTCATATTGAGATGGACAATTTTTTTTGGTTACCTGAATGGAAGCGACGTCCTTTCGATGAATTTAAAAATCTTGTTGTAAAGGCAATAGAAAAACCCGAATGGGTACTTTGTGGAAATCAGAGTAAGATTATACCAATGTTGTGGGGAGCTGCCGATACCATTATTTGGCTTGATTACCCCTTGAGGATTTGCTTATGCCGAGGCTTTAAACGATGCATGCGATTGCTTTTTAACCGTGAACAATGCTGCAATGGTAATTATGAGAGCTTTTCTCGAGCCTTTTTTTCAAAGGAATCGATTTTTTTGTATATAATCAAAGGACACAAAAAGAAAAAAGAAAGATATCCACAATTGATGAAAGATCCAAGATATAAAGATAAAACCTTTATTCGACTTCGCTCACCTAATGAAACAAAAAAATGGGTTGAAAAGCTAAGTTGACTCCTGGTAAGTATGAGTGTATAAAACTATATTGAATGGTCTTATACTTTTTTTAAAAGGAGAAGGCGTGGTTGGGGCAAACATATCAGGTAAACATTTTCTATTTTTATTTTTTGTTTTATTACTTTGTAATACGCAAAACGCAATGAGGCTTAAGCCATATCAAAAGAAAAAGGTTTGTTCATTAGAAAGTGATATTCATAGGATGCAACGGTTGAATGTGCCAAAAAAAACTATGAGGCGTTTTTTTGCAATGAAAGAAGACGAGTCTTGTTTATCCGAAGAAAATACAGAAGATATCTCGGGCGATATATTGTTGCTAACAACAAACTATAATCCATTTATATGGAGGAATTATATTGATGTTCCGTTTTTCAATGATGAGATTGAGTTGAGGGGTGAAAAATGTCGGGCGACTATTGGCCAGGTGAGGGATGGTATGGCCGCAGGAGGGATATTTTATTTAATACATCTTAAAAGTGGAAAAAAGATAGCGAGCGTTTCAGTTAAAGAAATGCTAAATACTCCCCAATGTAGTTTTTTAGGAGAAGATCTTGATTTTGTTGATAATGTAAAAATGAGAGTAATCCAAAAAGAGGATACGTTATTATTTGAGATAGATGCGTCTTATGCAGATCGTATAGTCCAATATGATCTGATAAAAGAGGTTTTTGAGGAAAAACTTTATCACAAAAAAGCATTATTTAAAAAAAAGTATGCTATGAAAGTTTCTCCAGGGACAAAAGAAACGAAGAAAAAAATATGCCATGACAACTATGATGTGAAATTGATGCAAGGAGAACAAGAAAAATCTTTGTGTATTAATCATTATACGTCTTTAGTGCAGGATAAAGAAATAATCCTAGAAGATACCAAAAGATATTCATTATTTGCTAGCCCACATAAAAGAAAAAGTTATCTTTTGGCCTATAGTTCAGAAAAACGATATCGCTTTCTTTGTTTTTTCCCTTACTATTACAATGAGCTTGTTTTGTATGATTCACAGGAGGGAGAAAAAATAAAGGAATTTGATGTGCAAAATACGTATATTAATATACATGAAAAGAAATTGATAGGTGCAGTATTTAGCCAAAAAAGACCTTTTGTTGTTCTTGTGTTTGATAATGTATTTATTTTATATGATTTAAATTGGTATATGCCTGTAGGTATATGTGAGTGTGAGCAATCCTTGAAAAAAGGATGTATTTGTTTATCGAGGGATGAAATGCAGATTATGGTAGCATCAGGTAAAGATGTTTTTCGGTTAGATAATCCCATGAGGTCTATATGCTTAGATGAAACAGAGCGTTTACAATGTTTGTTTGATCAAGAGGATGAAGGATTAGAGGGTGATAAAACCATAAACACATTTTCTGTATGTTTGCTGCATAATCAAAGTATAAAGGTTGCAAGCAAGATTTTTTTATTAAGTTAGTGTTTCTTTTGCAATTTTCGATAATGTCTTAAATTGTTGCAAAATGTTTTCTATAACACCTGACCATTGTCCAAATTTTTTTTGAATTATTAGGTTAATTGGTCCCCAACATAAATTGCCATTTGCTCTTTGATAAAGAGAGTTCCATCGATTATTGTAAATTTCGGTAAGTAACAAATGGATATTTTTATTGTTTTGGGCAAGTTTTGCATATTCCATGCACATGCAAATTAGTCCGGTTTCAACTGACATGATCTGGCCAGATATTTTTTTTCCTGTTTTTAGTTCTTTTACTGCCGTGAGTACGCCGGCACATAAGATGCCATCATTAATAAATGATCCTCGTTTTGTTTTATAATCCTCATATAGCTCTGTTGGATCACCAGCACCTTCAGCTGGTGCAATGGTTCTATCATCAAAGGTGACATTGTATAATCGAATGTTTTGAGGCGCTTTTTTGATGAGCTTTAAATAATCTTCATATGGGATAACTCTATATTTTAAATAATGGTATCGCTTGTAATCTCGTATGTTTTGACTAAATTTTTTATTCAATGTTGCCGATATTCGATTAAATAGCACCGGCACAATTCCCTTTTCCAGAAGCTTTAAGCAATTTTGTCTAACTTTTTCAACGTCTCGTAATACCCAATCATGGCACCTGGGGCCAAAATATTTTGTAGTGACTTCAAATGTTTCTATATTTCGGATGTTGTCTAAAATATCTCGTCCTTCAATTGGTATATATCCTTTTTCAAAAAGTGTATGATTATCAAGTCCAAATCCATAGACAACATTTTGGAGAGGAGAACATTGTTTAAAGAAAGGTAAAAGATATGCCGGAACGGCGATTTTAACATCTGCCCCTAAGGATGTAAGCTTATCATACATCAACGGTTTGAACATAAATTCATCTCCAGATCCCCAAGTACCTTTTTTCCGCTTGTCCCATGGTTGTACATCAAGGGGAGGGGTGTCATGATCAGAAGATTTTTTCCAGCTATGAATATAAATTTTATAGCCTTTCAAGCTTTCATTATTTTGTAGCTTTTGTAAGATTTGTCCAATAACTTCTTTATACGGTTTAAAAGGGTTTTTGCTATGTTTGGCATCTACTATTGTTGAAGGTAATAGCATAAGAAAAATAAATAATTTTCGTATCATGTTGATCCTTTTTTTTAAAAAATACTATATGACTACCCAAAACTATCAAAAAGAAGGATATATTTCAAGTATAAGCGGCACCGGCTTTGACAGGTAGAAAACTTTATGGTTTGCTAAAGAGAGAACTTAGATGGTATGAAAAGAAAATGGTGGGTAAAAAATTATGTTTATGCTTATTTTTACAATTATTGTAAAAACACCTTTGTGGGTATGGTCAGTATTAGGTTATCTATTGTTTAAAGGTATCCGGGCGTTTCAGCCGTGTACCGTAGGAATATATAAAATTTTTCTATTTCCTGCATTATTTCTACTTATTTCACTTAAAGGGCTATTAGCAACATCTGAGTTGCTATCTTTTGCCGTTATTGTACGATTAGGGGCATTGTGTATTGGAAGTGCTATAGGGTTCGTTTTATTCAATTCTATAGCTATTGAAGCGGATAAGAAGAAATCATTGATAAAAATACCAGGAACCAAATCAACGTTATTGCTTATTCTTGCTATTTTTGCAATCAAGTATTATTTCGGATACAAATCAGCCAGAGATCCTTTTTTGGTCAATACCATGTATTTTATGTCTTTGCAGTTGATTATTACAGGAGTCACCTCGGGAATAGCTATTGGTCGCTCTCTTTGCTATCTATATAAGTATAAAACGGCAATACATACTGATTTGAGGTAATGTCGATTTTTCAAAAATTAAAAAGTGCTCTCATCGCTGTTTTTGCCTAAAAAATAAGCCTTTTTTGAGGAAGTTGTTGCAATTTCTTTTAAAGAAAGTTTATATTGAAAATAGAGGAATAAAGGAGAATGTATAATTTAATAACCTAAATGGGGGAGTTCTATGAAAAAACAAATAATAATTTCTTTAATAATGTTATTTGCTATAAGTTTTAATGCAAAAGCAATGCTTGAACGATCTGACGTTGAAAAGTATTTAAGTGAAATAACAAGACTTAAGGTAGGAGAAACTACCAGAATTGTTGAAAAGGATGAGACTTTTAATGTTATGAGGTTAGGCCAAAATGTGTTTTCTGTACAAATACCTACAGATGAACTTGAAATAGAAGGTGCTTTAATGGGGATAATACCAATGCATTTTAGTGGAATAGAGGGGCTTTTTGTCGTTTTACTTCATGATACACCTAAACAGGGAGGTATATCACCATTGATTACATATAGATCTGTCCTTGAGCAGCTTGCTAATACGTTAGGATTTAGGACTGGGCAACGACAAATGATGCAACCGCAACCAATGATGCAACAACCGCAACAAATGATGAATCAACCAATGGGGCAGTCGATGATGAGACAACCAATGATGATGCAACAACCACAACGAATGATGATGGGACAACCTCAACAATTGATGAATCAACCGATGGGGCAGTCGATGATGAGACAACGA
>Ga0180433_10001830_pt1 | contig 34658 bp, 31 predicted proteins | sample SS_ome_8_FD_132980 | JGI IMG/M metagenome (GOLD analysis project Ga0180433, IMG submission 132980) | Hypersaline lake sediment archaeal communities from the Salton Sea, California, USA - SS_1_D_1 metaG | ecosystem: Environmental > Aquatic > Non-marine Saline and Alkaline > Hypersaline >...
CCTCGCGTAAAAGCTCGTCCACGAAGGGTTTGATGATGTGGTGAACTGATGTGATGTCTTCCAGGTCGTTGTTGACCACCACTGCCACCGATACGAATGCCTCCGCCTTGTGGAACTCGTGGTTGCTAGACATCGAACTGCTCACGGTAATGCGAGCCTTTCCGTCACCCACGTATGGGCCTAGATCTTCCATGAGATTCTCCGGAATACCGTCACGACGCTCTTCGGTCGTGACGGTAAAGTCGTTGTCGTTATAGAAGGACCTTCGGCGCTGGACGAAGTCCATCGCCGTGTTGTCCACGTACACGTCTGTCATGTGGGACCCCTGTTAGAAGAGGTTCCCGAACTTAGGGTCGGTGACGGCTGGCGTCATCTCCTGGCGATCTCTCCACGCTGTTTTGAAGAGTTCAGCCTCTGCTGGGTGGGTGGCAAAGAAGTTTGTCGCCTGGTTGTCCAGCGAGATCTTCTTGACTGCTCCTGCTTTGATAAGCTCGGGCAGAACGCGCGCAGCTTTTTCATCCTCGCCGACGAGTCGAGTAACGGCTTCGTCATCATACCGAGCGGCTTTGAACTTACGCTGCAGCTTGAAGTCTCCGACCGTCTCCTTTGATTGCTGAACCAGAGAATGCGCTTCTTTCACCTTCTCAGCGACCACGTCTTCTTGACGCATGATGCTCTGGAGTGCCTCAAAGGCATCGGGGAACTCAGTCTTGAAACTCTCCCTCATTTCTTCCAGCACACTAAGCTCGCGCTCATACGCTGCGACGGCGTCCTTGGCCACGTCTACGGGGTTGAGTTCTGTTTGTTGGGAAGGTTTTCGGATACGTCCGATAGGCATGTTTCACATCCTCTCAATGTGTTTTCGAATAACGTCATATTCGTCGTGTAGCTCAGCTACTCTTGCGAGAATCACTCGCAGGTCTTCCAGGGTTTCATCTGCTAGTCCGCCTGGTTCGAACGATTGTGTCTTCTTGTTGTAGCTGTCGTTCCTCGCTATGTACGCTGGGTGGTAGATGCCCACCACGTCGTAGTCCAGCGGGTAGACCAGCTTGTCATCTCCTTTCAGCGGAAGAACCCGGCCGGGTATCTCCACTCCGTTTGATTCCCCTTTGATTCGTGCTGATGGATGAGGGCTGGAGAATAGGACGCCATGCATCTTCTCGATGCTCCAGCTCTTTCCTCCGCACAAAGCATTGAGGGCATATTTTCCAATCGCCACAATGAGCAGTGGGTCGATGAGGTAAATGATCTCGTGCAGCCGCGGCAGGCATTCTGCCTTCTCAGCCCCGGCTGGGTCACGGTTCTTGGGAGGCCGACAAGCAACGACGTTGGTGATGAACACATCATCCCGGTCTTGCCCAAGTACCTCCCACATTCCCCACAAGATGTCGCCGGCCTGTCCAACGAAAGGGCGCCCCGTTTTGTCCTCGTTCTCTCCAGGCGCTTCGCCCACGAACAAGATGTCTGCATCAGGGTTGCCCTCTCCGAACACTACCGACCTTCGGGTCTCATGTAACCCGCACCTCTGACAACTTTCCCACTGGTCCTGGAGCTCTTGGAGCTTTTTCAGCTTCCACTCTGGTGACCAGGGCCCCATCAATGACCCTCCGGCAGAGTGATGCCGGCGCGCATAGCGGCCGTCACCTTCTTCGCCTGCTCAAGGTTGCGAGCCGAGATCTCCACGAGCTGCTCCAGCTCTTCCTCGATCTCGGGGTTCTCCGACACGAAGTACCAAGCTGATGGTACAAGCCTTAGCTTGGGCATGGGCCCTGGTAACAAGTCCACCGGTACCAGCAAGTTGAACCTGCCCACCGACCGGATGTTTCCTCGAGGGTCTGTGTCGGTCTGAAGTTGGCTGGCCAGCAGCATGACCTCGTGAAGCTCAATAGGCTGCTTGTCTGCTACTTTCTTCTCCACGTAGGAGACTGAGTCCGTGACTCCTTTGGGAAGGTGCCCAAAATACTTCTCTCCGTGCTGCGCCGTTACGATCACAGCTCTCTTTTTGTCTTTCATGTGGTCTCCACTTTTTCGTCCTTCATTTTGATTGGGTAACCAAGGTTCTTTAGATTCCTTCGAAGGCTACGCCCGCAGCCTTCGCATATTTTGAGCGCGCAATCTTCAAACACCCGCACTAGTGGCGGGAGCTTCCCTTCATACCGACGTTGAATCCTCCCCCACGCCTGCTGGCGATCGTTGGGAGAGGAGAACGGCGTGGTGCAGTAGAGGGTGTCAAGTTCTGGCTTGTTGAGTCCTTCACGCGCTAATTGGAAGGTACCGATAACGGGATTGGATTCGCGCAGAATCCTCATCCGGTCTCCCTGCGGGGTATCTCCTGTGATGACCCCTGGCTTGGCGCCGCGCGCCCTCAACGTCACGATCTCGTCCAGCCTCCGAACATGCTCCACGCTGTGGCTCAGGACTAGAACTGTTCGCCCTGCTTGCAAGTCGGAAGACAGAGTTTGGTAGATGAAGTTGTTTCTCCAGTCAAGGCCACCAAGGAATGTTCGAACTCGAGGAAGGCTAATGTCGTTGTTAGCGTCGGATATGAGAGGCTTGTACCGAAGATCGAACTCCCATTTCATTCGGTGAAAAACTGTAGCTGGAATCAGTTGTTGCTCAAGGTTCCTATGAATCACGCCTCCCAAGTGGGACTGGTAGATTGACTCCAGTCCGTCGATGCGCGAGGCTGTTGCGGTCAAGGAGAACCGACGCCCGAAGAAAAGGTCGGCCGATCGAACGAATACAGGAGCGCTCATGTGGTGCCCCTCGTCATAGAAGACGAGGCCGAAATGGCGCCTGAACTTCATCGACCATTTATTCCTTCTCTGTGAAAGCGTGTGGACCATCGCGAGGACGAGGGGATGCTGCCAATTGGCAGCGTCTCCTTGGATGGTTCCCACGCTTTCTACGTCTAGGAACTTCGAGATCTCTTCCTTCCACTGCTCCAAGAGCGCCGTCGTGTTCACGATGATGATGGTCGGCACTTTCAATGTGGCCGCCATTTTCATAGCCAACACAGTTTTCCCCTGACCACACGCCAGGTTGAGCGTCCCGCTGTGGTTGCCTATCAGGGCAGCGAAGGATTCTTCTTGAGCTTCGTCTCGAAGTACGATGTTGTCTCTGATGTTCACCTCATGGAACGCCTTCGGGCTCAGGTCGATGAACTCGAACCCGAAGGCTGACCTTTGGTTGGGGGGGAGGAACTCCCGGGGAACTATGATGTGGTGGCGGTTCTCTTCCCACAACCTCAGTTCCCCGGCGCGCACCCCGATGAGCTGGTCTAGCTCATCGTAGATCTCTTCCTCTCCATGCTGGAACGTGAGCGCAGTCATGACGGCCGCCAAGTTCACACCACCTTTGGGAAGCACCAGGTTGTTTGTGATGTACGCCTTGTGAGGGTCCATGCAGTAGAACTGGCGAGTCATCTGTCCTCCAATGCTGAGCTGAGAATGAGCTCGATTCTTCTTCGGCAAACAGCCTGAGTGCGCGGGGTCATGTTTATCCCCATCCTCTTCAGCTCGAACCGTATCTCTGTGGCAATTCTGTCCGATATGCCCGCTGTGTTCGGCAGTGGAATCTCAGAGATATTGATACCCACTCTGGCAAGCTGCGCCTTGACCCAGGCTTTCCTGATTTTTCCTATCGTCTCTTGGTCGAAGGTGCTGAGCCGAAGGATTCTATCCAGCTCTTTTTTCTGCGGTATCCTATTTCCATTCTCGTAGGCACTCAGGGTACCGGGATTGAGTTCAGTCACCCTGCAGAACTCTAACTTCTCATAGCGTTGGGAGGCTTTGCGCGCTTCACGCAGAGCCTCTCCAAACCCTCGGTCGGGTAGCGGCATTTAGTCTGGCCTCCTTCGTCTGAAGAATCCGAGTAGCATCTCCAGCATCCCTTCGACAGCTCCCCACAGTGCGTGCAACCCCATCTGTTGGACGAATGACATGTCTGGATCCAATTCCATTGGAGCTTGGACTGAGTTCTGAGGAGACAGCAGGTCGCCCCCGGGCCTCCGTATACTATTTTGAGCCGTTCTACTCACAGACGTTCGCGTAGGCACGTACCCAGGCGGTTGGTATCTCCCCTCCTCTTGCTCCTTTCTGTGTGTTAGAACCTTGCATGAGTGAGAGTGAATACAACCTTTGCATGTGGGATCATGGCTTTCGTATCGATGACCAAAGCAGCAGTCACCGCCTTTGCGATAGTGGGCGGGGCAGTAATCACAGTTTCGATTGCGGTGACCATCGAAACATTCTTGAACCATCTGCTCCACGTCCACTTGATTGATGGGCATTGAAAAACCTCCGAGGTATGTTTGGGGTCTATGTACAGAGGACTTGTACCGATGAATCGCCCAGAATTTCGCCTTGACCCATGCGCACTTAGGTCATTACGTTCGAAAACAGGGGCCGTAGCGAGTTCCTCTTCAGGTACTCCACTTCAGGGTAATTATCTGGTACCAGCAAATTCAGGTGCTGTTCTCGGGGGCGCCGCTGGAGGTTACACTACCAGGAAGGACCCGTTCTCAGCTCTCAAGAGCAAGGAGTCTTCAATGACGGGATACAAATACGCGGGCGTAACGTTGGATTGGTACGATGACCGCGGCGAGACGTTGAAGTCCAAATTCCCCACGCTTGATCATCTCCCAGACGTTATCAAGGAAGCGGGCATCCGGCCGAAGGATCAGTTGGCCAATGAGGAGTTCGCCCTGGTGATGGTCGACGAGGGTCATGTCTACAGAAAGTATGCTTGTGCTGACGCCGGCACCACGGCGATGTCCACCATTTATTTCATGGAGCATGGGGACAAGCTTCCTGAAGCGGCGCAGAAGCTAGCAGCCACCAACATCACGGCCTCTTGCTTGCAGCATGGTATGATGCCGCCGGCGGCTATCATCAAGCTCGCCAACGGGGACGAGGAGATGGACGAGGGCTCGCCTCCGACCATGGAGCAGAGGGCAAAGATCAGGCAGTTTGTGAAGAGCAATCCTCATCTCAGCGACGACGAATTCCATGCGTTCTCAGAGCGCCTTGGAGTGAACCCTCACTTTGCAGAGGCTGAGGTTTACAGTATGGCTCATGAGCTCTCCAAGAAGGCCGCCGCCGACATGATTCCCGGAGGCAAGGCCGACAAAAAGTCTTCGTCCGATTTTTCACCGAAGCAAATGGCGATGGGTCAGAAGGTGGAGATGGAACACACGAATGACCCAGCCAAGGCCAGGGAGATTGCGCGCGACCACCTCGAAGAGTTTGGGGACTACTACACTCGCCTCGACAAGATGGAGTCCGAAGCGGAGAAGGCCAAGGAGGGTGCCGCTCAGTGCCCCGGCGGGAAGATTCGTTCTAAAGGGAAGGGTCGAGGCGCTGGAAGGGGGAAAAAGAAGGGCCCTATTGGGGTTCCCATTCTCGACAAAAAGGCAGGAATCGTGGACATCACAGGGATGAATCCCAACCCGAAGGTCAAGGTGGCAGCCCCGCAATCTGACAGAGATTACGCGGTCATCACTCAGGATGGTCGTCGGATGTACCCCATCCACACTTGGGGCATGGTGAAGAAGGCGGAAGCCTACTTCCACGATGAGCAAAAGAGAATGCACCCCGAAGTACGCAGGCAGTTTGCCGTCAAGCTCGCTCAGAAATCCTACGCTATGGGGTACCCTTTGAGCCCGGACATTGCTGAGCTCGGAGCCAACGACTACCACAACCCCGGGCACATGCGAGCGGCTATTGAGATGCGTAAAATCTCCTGCGCCCCGGACAGCGACGCTCGGAAAGACTATGACGACCTGTTCGAGAAGCGGGCCGAGATTCACCCCGAGGTCTACGCTGAAGTCATGAGGCAGATTGACGTTCGTGAGGGGTTGGACCGGGGCTGGGATCATTTGGTGCTGGATCCGTGGACCTCCACCTTTGGCACGAAAACAGCATCGGTGGTTTGGGAGAATGAGTCTGGAGATCGGGTGACGGATGACGAGCTCATCAACCTAGCAAACAACCATCTTGATGTGGTCACTGAGGACTTCACGGAGGGGATGGCAAAGGAGTTCAAGAAGGACCCAGTGGCTATCTTCAATTCGATGCCTGACCCACAAAAGAAGCTGCTTGCTCGTATGGCTGCCGACTCCGCTAGTTCGGGAGAAGCAGAGCACCGGACGGCGTAGATGGCTACTGGGGTGGAGAAGTGGGGGCTGGACCCCCACAGTCTGCCGGCCGCCGTGGCGGCTTCGCGGGAGCCGATCATGCGACTGTTCAGCTACCACGATGCCCACCCAATAGCGTTGGTCATGGCTCTGATGGAGAAGTTCGACGTCGAGTGGATAGAATGGGAGGGAGACACTCTCAAGAATGAGATAGTCCAGACGTTCAACGCTTCATCCGTCAGCGAACATAACTGGCAGAAGATTCAGGCTGCTCGCACACTCATGCGATCGGTTGGTTTTTGGAACGAGTGGCACATATTTGAGAAGATAACTCAGGCTCTCAATAACAACGTTCCCAGATTCGATATCACTCAGCGCTGCTCTCTCCCGCAGCTCATGGCTGGGGTCGACATCGCCAATCAGATCCGAAAGGAGCCCTTTGAGGATGAAGTCCAAAGGTATGTTGCGGCATGCGCACTCGACGCGGGGGTTACGTACCTCCCGCCCCCTCTTGATTTCGCGCAAGTTCCTCTCTCATCTCCGATGTATCGTTGCAAGACGTGCGGGAACATCGACACGGATGACCTCGATGGAAGATGTGATTTCTGCAGCGGAAGGTTCCAAAGCGAGCACCCCCTGAGCTTCAAGCCAAATCCCAAGCTCCCCAAGGATGCTGGGACCAATGTTGAGAAGTTCTTGGAGCGGGACCCGGGGCCGGTGCAGAAGAGATTTGATCAGTTGAAGTTGAAGGATCGACAGGAACTTGACCTGGACGACGAGTCATCAGCAGATGTCCAAGCGTCCAAGCTCATGGTAGCTTACGACTACATGATGCTCAGGAAAAAGCAGCTTGTGGACCAGCTGGAGGAGTTGAAGACGTGGGTGACCCATTGAATCAGGTCAAAGCTGAGGCCTTCTTCGACGAGCTTGAGAAGGTAGCGATAGCCTCCTTCTTAGCGAGAGCAGGTAGGGGTTTGCAGAAGAACCTTCTCGGAGCTGCTGAGCGAATAATCCACCCGGTGAGAGGGATCAAGGCGGGGTGGAGAGAACTTACCCCTGCTTTGAAGATGAAGAGTATGGCTCCTGCTGAGCGCGCAGCCCACCTTAAAGGTGGTTGGTTAGGGAAACCTGGCGAGCATTTGAAGGGGGCTTTAGGGACCTCTCGACAAGACCTTCTTCAGACCATGCGCGGCACCACGGCAGAAGCTGCAAAGAAAGGTAGGCTCCGGGCTACGGCTGAGGAGCTTTCCCGTCGGGGATGGACCGGGCAAGGGGCCCGCACCAAATACCTTCCTGTTGGTGATAAAGGACAGATCGCTTTGATGACCGCTCCTGCTGCCCCGGAAGTGGTCAAAGCTATGAGGAAGGAACCGACTGCCACTGGAGAAGGGGCTGGAGCTGAGTCCGGACTCGGAGAGCTCGGCGGGCTCGCCGGGTGGGTAGCCGGCAGCGGCCTGGGCCTCCCCGGCATGGCTATGTGGTACGGAGGTCAGAAGGCAGGGGAGTATGCTGGCCGTGCCATAGACAGGTTAAGGGGCGGCGCTTCTTTGGGCACCGCTCTTGCGGCCCCGTCAAGACGGGAAGCCATCCAGCAGCTTTCTAACATCCGAAGGTTTCACGGGTAATGCCAGGCATCGAATCATTGGACTACGGTCCCAGCGCCTCCTTCCGGTTCTCTCGGAACAGTGGAAGGTCCATCAGCGGCGAAGCCCTGGGCGCCATCAGGTACCCGTCGCCGTTCTTTGACATTGCTCACACCTACCTGCCGTCATCGTTCAAGACGATGCTCCGGTGGTGCCGGTACTACTTCCTCACGAACCCACTTATCAACGCCGTCTGCTACAAGATGGCGGCGTACCCGACCACCGACCTCGTCTTCGACTCCAACAAACACCTCATGAATGAGCAGTGGTCGCGGTTCTTCTCCCGCGTCCTGCACTTCAAGAAGTTCGAGGTGGAAGCGGGCTTGGACTACAACACCTACGGCAACGCTTTCATCAGCCTCCACTACCCATTCAGGAAGTTGTTGCGCTGCAAAAGCTGCGGCCGCGTGACGCCGGTGGAGAAACAGAAGTACACCTTCCGAGAGTACAAGTTCGTCGGCGAGTGCCAAAGGTGTTGCCATTACGGTGAATTCCAGGTGAAGGACCACTACGTCCGGTCGGTCCGGGAGATCCGCCTCATCCGGTGGAACCCTGAGTACATCACCATTCAGCACAACGAGGCGACTGGGGAGAACCGGTACTACTACGTCATTCCTCCGTCGATGGGGAACGATGTTCGCATGGGCAAGCGCCATGTCATCGAGAAGATCCCTCAGATTTCCATCGAGGCCCTGCGCAAGAACAAGGCCCTGCTGTTCAGTCAGAACAACATCTACCACATGCAGCGCCCGACCATCGCCCAGAAGGATCGAGGGTGGGGCATGCCCATGATCCTCCCGGTGCTCAAGGATACCTACTACCTGCAGATCCTCCGCAAGGCCCAGGAGGCCATTGCCATTGAGCACATCGTGCCGATGCGTCTCCTGTTCCCTCAGTCCGCGAGCGGTACCGCCGACGTCTACTCCACAGTCAACATGACCCAGTGGAGGGACAAGATTGAGAAGGAGCTCATCCGCTGGCGCCTCGACAACAACTACATCCCCATCATGCCAGTGCCCGTAGGGTCGCAGACCCTGGGTGGCGATGGCCGGGCCCTCATGCTCAGCCAAGAGCACCGCCAGTGGTCGGAGCACATCGTGGCCGGTATGGGCGTACCGATCGAGTTCGTGTTCGGCGGCATGCAATACAGCGGGTCCAACGTCTCGATGCGCATCCTCGAGAACCAGTTCCTCGACGAGAAAACTCAAAGAAAACAATTAGTTGACGACTTTATCATCCCGAGTGTTGGTGCGTTCATGGGCTGGGAGCCTGTGACCTGCCACTACAAACGCTTCAAGATGGCGGACGATCTGCAGCGCTCTGCTTTCTACCTTCAGCTCAACCAGGCCGGGAAGGTTTCGGACGAGGCCCTCCTCGAGGACGCCGACTGGGATTCCAAGAAGGAGCAGGAGCGGATCGAGGAGGAGCGCAAGCACGTGCTGGAGAGCCAGCGACGTCAGGCACTTAGTCAAGCCCAGATCCAGGGCGAAGCCCAGCTCGTCATGGCCAAGTTCCAGATGCGCGGCCAGAAGCTCATGGAGCAGCTCACCCCCGCGGCCGCGCCGGTGGGGCTGCCGCCGGCGGAGCCGATGCCGGGGATGGGAACCCCTGGGCAACTGAGTCCAACTGCCGAGGGCCAGATGATGAACCAGGAGGGGGAGATGATGAACTCTTCCGGCCAGGTTCCTGGTATGGAGATCCCACCGACTGCACCCCCGGGAGGGGCTCCGCCTCCTCCGCCCGAGGGGGCCGCGCTCCCGATGGATCAGGTGCAGTCGCAGCTCACACCGGGGGTCAACTACGACCTCACTATGATCGCCAGCCAGGTTGTGGGGTGGCTCAACCAGCTTCCGGACCACGAGAAGAACCACGAGCTCGTGAAGATGCAGATCGACAACCCACAGCTCTACGCTATCGTGCTTCCGATGCTCCGCACCTCTGCTGGCGCCGAGCAGAACTCGGCTGCCATGCCGCAGCCTGAGCAGCGCAATGCTCGGCGTGGCCCAGAGGCTGCCGCACTTTGAGCTAAAAAAGACTCAGTCCATTGGGGATGGACTGAGTCTCAGCAGATTCCGTTACACCCACCTCAGCAGTCGGTGTTTGCATCGAGGACACACTTGCTTGTGAAGCTCGTTCACCTCTCTGCGTACTTCGGACTCTACCTTATCGATCACCATCTCAGGAACCTCCAAGAACTTGCACAGACAATCACGCCCGCAGAAGACTCTGGTTTCTCCTGCCTCAGTGATGGTGATCATTTTTACTCTGTTTACGTGGAAGCCACACTGGTCGCACTTAGTTGAAGCTTTCCCTACGCGACCAGCGAATCTGGAGGCAGGTCGTCTGCCGATACCAGCTGCCATAGGGGAAGACTCCATTTCTCAACAGCGCACCAGAAGCACACGTTACCTGCGTCTTCGTTGTCTCCACTCCATTCGAAGCTCACCAAAGGGCCCTTGCCGCGACCGCGAACAAGGACCCCTCTTTCAACTCGCAGAACGCTTGTCGAAGCGAGCTCGGTGATTGGTTCAAACGATTGGCCGCACACGTCGATACCATCATCGACCATGCATGCATCGTCACGAAGCTCTAACAGGTTTACATTATGTTCAGCACTGCACTGGGGGCACAGCCATTTTACTTTATCCCCATCTTGGAACTCATCCTTCTCTTCTTCCGTGATGAATTCCACAACCACGTCCCCATCGTGGTCTTCGTCGTACCGAACAGCGCCTATGCGAATACGCAAGACTTCCTCCGGCCCAGGATGGAGGGGTCTGTCACAGCACAGGCATATTTTCATACTGCCGCTTCCATTTTTCGTGGCGCAGCTCTTCAAGGATTTCCTGGAGAAATCCTACTGCTACACCGAGCAAGAATATCTTGATCAGTTGTCGTCCCTTTCTGTGTCGGATGTGTCCTCTACGGCATAGGGTTCGTACTGATCGTCATCTTGCCCTAGGACCCCTTGGTCAAGGGACTGCTCAAAATTCTCACAGACAGTAGGCGTTGAGTCGCACATTGACGACTCCTTTCTGTAGTTTAGGTTTGGGAGCAGATATTCTGGGCCTTCTCTTACATACCTTATACCGTTTGCGGCCTTTCTTTTTCCGGAGTAGGATGGCCGCAAATCTAGGACTTCCATATCGTTAGGCGGCTTCGCACTGCCTGAGATACGAGTCGGAGAGTCGCGTGGCACATTTCAATCCTTCAGAAGCATTCGATACCCTCAAACAAAAAGTCTCCGAGACAGTCAAAGAGCAGTTCCCTGTTGAGGGGAAGAAGAACACGCTCCATGTGAAGCGTGTCTGGGTGGATGACAACAAGAACATTGATGACATCCGCTCCCAGGAGGATGCCAAGATCCGAGGGCGCAATTGGGCGGTCCCTGTTCGTGCTGAGTTCGAGCTTCGAGACAACAGGACAGGGAAGGTGAAGGACCGTCAGGTTCTCAACATTGCCCAGCTTCCCAAGATCACGAATCGCTACACCTACATTGTTGGTGGCAACGAGTGGCAGGTAAACAACCAGTTCCGCCTCAAGTCTGGGGTCTACACCCACGTCAAGGCGAACGGTGAGCTCGCGTCGCAATGGAACCTCGCCAAGGGTCTCAACTTCAACATGGACTTCAAGCCGAAGACCAAGAAGATGACGATCCAGTTCAGTGGGAAGAGTGCCAACGTTCCTCTTTACCCTATCCTCAAAACTCTTGGAGTCGACGACGACACTATCGAGCGGAGATGGGGCAAGGAGATCTTGAACGCTAACAAGAAGGACAACTCGTCTGCAGCCCTCAAGAAGTTCTACAAAGCATTCAAAGGGGAGAACCCAAAGAGCCTGGACGATGCTAGAAATTTGATTCTAGAAGAGTTTGGTCGAACAGAGTTGAGGCCGGAAGCTACCAAGCTTACCCTGGGCAAAGAGTTCAGCCAGGTGGATGGGGAGGCGCTGCTTACTGGTTCCCATCGAATCTTGAAGGTGTCGAGGCAGGAAGAGAAACCTGATGACCGGGACTCCCTCCAGTTCAAAGACCTCTACTCTGCTGAGGACCTCATTGCCGACCGGCTGATGAAGGGGAAGGCTCGGTGGGATGCTCGTCGAAAGATCGTCAACAACTTGGATAAGCAGGACAAGGTGGCCAAGATAGTCAACCCAGATATCTTTGGCCGCCCGGTGCGGAGCTTTTTCACTCAGTCCAACCTCTCCGATCGCCCGGACCAGATGAACCCGATGAGCTACATCGGGGGCAACCGCCGCACTACAATTTGGGGAGAGGGTGGCATCACTACGAAGGAGCAAGTGACTACTGCGGCCAAGTTGGTCAACCCTAGCCACATGGGATTCCTCGACCCCATTCATACTCCTGAGTCTGAGAAGACTGGAACAGTCTTGCAGCTTGCATTGGGTGCCAAGAAGAGAGGTACCGATTTAGAGATACCGGTCTACAACATGAAGACTGGGAAGCGGGAGATGATAGACGCTTCCAAGGCTATGTCCTCGAATGTTGCCTACCCTGACCAGTTCATGCGCGAGGGTGGTAAGTTCAAGCCCGTGGATCGGCTGGTGAAGATCTCCGACAAGGAGGGGAACACCGTGTTGGAGAGCCCGAGCAAGGTAGACTATGTGCTCAGTTCTCCTAAGGGGATGTTCGACCTGAGCGCCAACCTCATCCCCTTCTTGGGCAGTGACCAGGGCAACCGGGCGATGATGGCCACCAAGCAGATCGAACAGGCTGTTGCACTGAATGATAGGGAAGCACCTTTGGTGCAGGTGAAGTCTGAGGGCCCTGCTACTTTCGAGAAGATTGTTGGCGGGTTCACTTCCCACCAGTCACCGGTGGATGGTGTGGTTGAGAGCGTCAGTAAGAAGTCCGTCAAGATTCGAGATAAAGAGAGCAAGCTCCATGAGGTGCAGCTCTACAACGACTTTCCATTGAACGATGACAAGAGTGTGCTCAACTCTACTGCCACGGTGGCTAAGGGTCAGACAGTAAGGAAGAACCAAGTAGTAGCGGACACCAACTTCACGAAGGATGGTGTCTTGGCTATGGGAAAGAATCTTCGCGTAGCTTACATGCCCTGGAAGGGATACAACTTTGAGGACGGGATCGTCATCTCGGAGACGGCGGCGAAGAAGCTCACGTCTGAGCACATGCACCGCAACACCATCTCGAAAGAGAACAATATCATCCTCGACAAGAAGAAGTTCACAGCCGAGGTAGGCGCGGTCACTCCGAAGAAGTCGATCGACAAGCTGGGAGACGATGGGGTCATCCAAGTTGGTCAGAAGGTGGAACAAGGGGACATCCTCGTAGGGGCTTTGCGCGTGGAGGAAGTGACTCCGGAGCAGCAACAACTTGGATTGTTTTCCAAGAAGTTCATCAAGCCAGTGCGGCCGCGCCCAATCACCTGGGACAAGGACACCCCGGGGATAGTCACTCGTGTAGCGAAGCAAGGCAAAAAGACGACCGTATATGTTCGAACGAATGCGCCTGCAGACATAGGTGATAAGATCGTCGGTCGCCATGCAAATAAAGGAATTATTACCAATATAATTCCAGACCACGAGATGCCACAGGACAAAAACGGGAACCCTATGGAGGTCCTGCTCAACCCTGTAGGCATCCCGGGCCGCATCAACGTAGGCCAGGTGCTGGAGACTGCCGCGTCAAAGATTGCGAAAAAGACGGGCAAACCCTACGTGGTAAATAATTTTGACCCGAACAACAAGGATTACACCCGCAACCTGATGGCGGAGCTCAAGAAACATGGGCTCTCTGACACCGACGATTTGGTGGACCCCAGCACTGGTCGCAAGTACGACAAGGTCCTGAACGGAGACCAGTACATCTACAAACTTCACCACACGGCGGTGAAGGGTTTGTCCGCTCGGTCTCGAGGAGCCTACGACTCGAACATGACCCCCCGGGGTGGTGGCCCTCAGGGTGGGCAGACAATGGATGCCATGGGCCTATACGCGATGCTTGCGCACAATGCGCGCGAGAACATCCGGGAGATGCAAAGTTACAAAAGTGATAAGAACGATGATTTTTGGGCCATGCTGCAAGCTGGGGACTCAGTTCCCACCCCAAAGACCCCCTTCGTGTGGAAGAAGTTTGAGGGATACCTCAAGGGGATGGGGATTGATATCGACAAGCAAGGCAACGACATGATCCTCCAGCCGCTGACGGACAAGAAGGTCCTTCAGATGAGCAACGGAGCCCTGAAGGACCCTGGCCGCAGCTTGATTGGACGCAACCTCAAACCGGAGAAGGGCGGCATCTTCGACCCGGAGGTCACAGGCACGAAGTGGCCTGCCGGTAGGTTCGGGGACAAGTGGTCTCACATCACTCTCGCTGAGCGGATGCCGAACCCTGTGTTTGAGTCTCCGATGCGCTCATTGTTGGGGCTCAACACGAACGAGTTCAAAGACGTGGTGAGCGGGAAGAAAGATATCAATGGGGAGAGGGGCCCCAGCGCTATCGTGAAGAACCTCAAGAAGATCAACGTAGACAAAGAGATCTCTGACCTGGAGGCCCAACTACCTGATCTACGAACGTCGAACCTCAACATTGCCAACAAGAGGTTGAAGTACCTGCGCGCTTTGAAGCGCACCAACATGAGCCCGACCGAGGCTTACACGATGAAGTACGTTCCTGTGCTGCCCCCGTCGATGCGACCAGTGGGTGTGCTGGATGATGGGACCCCAAGCTTCGACGATACCAACAAGCTCTACAACATGCTGGCTAACACGAACGACCAGCTCAAGAAGTTCGACCCCAAGGTCCTCCCCATAGAGGAGGCCGACGGAATTAGGACTGAGCTCTACGATGGGTTGAAGTCTTTGACTTTGACGGGTGCAGTCAATAAAGGCCGTCACCTCAACAGCATAGCCACCACTATCGCCGGCAAGGGGTCGCCCAAGGTGGGGTTCTTCCAGAGCAAGGTTATCGGCAAGCGCCAAGACCTATCAATGCGCAGCACCATTGTACCCGAACCTTCTTTGTCTTTGGACGAAGTGGGAATCCCGAGGAAAGCAGCACAAGAACTCTACAAACCTTTTGTGGTATCTCGTCTTAGGCGGCAGGGGATGTCTCCGTTGCAGGCGCAGAGGGAAATCAAAAACAACACCAGTGGTGCAGCTGCAGCGCTGGAGAACGTGATGGCGGAGCGGCCAATCATCTTGAAGCGCGACCCCGTTCTGCACAAGTTCGGCGTGCAGTCATTCATGCCCAAGATTGTGGAAGGAAAGGCCATCAAGATTCACCCCCTCGCTACTTCTGGGTACAATGCTGACTTCGATGGCGACAAGATGTCCGCCTACGTCCCAGTGAGTCAGGCCGCGGTGAAGGAATCGTTCAAGATGCTTCCTTCGGCCAACCTTTTTAGCCCGGCTACAGCGAACGTGATGTTCAAACCGTCAGACGAGTCGATGCTAGGGCTTTACAAACTCACGGAGGTGAAGAAGGGCCCCGTCAAGAAGTTCAAAAATGCTGCAGAAGCAGCTCGTGCTGTGAAGGATGGCAAGCTAGGCATAAACGACCTCATCAGCCTAGACGACGTTGAGGGTGATATTGGGAGCATGTTGAAGCTTGGGGCTAGTAAGAAGACAACGGTTGGAAGGTTGATGGTGGCAAACACTCTACCCAAAGACAAGAGGGAGAAGTTTCTTGCCAGTGATAAAACTCTGACCAAGAAAGACCTCAACGTCTTGTTGACCTCTGTGGCCCAAGAGAACCAAACAGATTTTGGTGGGGTGAGTGACCAGCTCAAGAACATGGGCAACGAGTACGCCACTGGGTTCTCCATTGGTCTCGAGGATTTTGTCTCTGACAAAGCTTACCGAGATCGATTGCTGCGCATTACTCGCGAAGAGGAAAAGAAGGTTCGTAACTCCCGTCTCAGCGCAGATAAAAAAGAAGACAGGATTGTGGCGTTATATAGCCGGGCCGGCAACTTGCTAGAAGAGAACGCCAAGAAGAAGGTAATGCAGTCTGACAACCGCATGTACGATTGGATCAAATCGGGAGCCAAAAACAAGTGGCCTCAGTACAAGCAAATGACTGTGTCTCCTTGGTTGGTCTCTGACGTTCTTCGTGACCGCATCATTCCAATTCCTATCGACAAGTCCTATTCTGAAGGGCTCGATGTCAGTTCATATTGGGCAGCAAACAGTGGTGCTCGAGGAACTATCATCCAGAAAGCTGAAGGTACGTGGCGCCCGGGTCTGATGGGCAAGCAGATCATGCAGACGACCATGAACCAGATGGTTGTCGATGAAGACTGCGGCACTAACCGGGGTAGGTTAATGAAGCCCGACGATCGTGGTATCCTCAACCGCTATACTGTTGGGGACATTTCTCTTGGAGTGAAGGGGAGGAAGGACAAGGGGACTATCCCGTCTGGGACCCTCATAACCCCAGATGTGGTTAGGCGCTTGAAGAACAACAAGATCCCCGAGCTCACTGTGCGATCCCCGTTGAAGTGCCAACATGGCAAGGGGATATGCGCCAAGTGCTACGGGGTCAACGAGAATGGCCAGCTCTATCAGCCCGGTGAGAACGTGGGGGTCATCGCTGCTCAGGCTTTGGGGGAGCCGGCAACTCAGCTCTCTATGAATGCTTTTCATACTGGTGGGGTCGCCGGTGCCAAGGGGTCGAAGTCTTCCGCCACGTTCGAGAGGTTAGATCAACTCACCAAGCTGCCCAAGATCCTTCCAGGTTCGGCAACGTTGTCGCACGCTGATGGTAGGGTGAACAAGGTGGCCAAAGACCCAGCTGGTGGTTGGAACGTTTACGTTGGGAATGACCGGCACTATGTTCCAGGGTCCCGCACGTTGCAGGCCAAAGTTGGGGCCACAGTAAGGCGCGGGGATGCGCTGTCGTCCGGTCCTAAGAATCCTAGGGAGATGCTTCCTCTCACGGGGCTGAATTCTGTTCAGAGTTACCTCACTGACGAGATACAGAAGGTCTACGAAGATCAAAACACTCCTTTGTTCAAGCGAAACGTCGAGACGTTCGTCCGCGCGATGACTAATCTGAGCGAAGTCATAGACCCAGGAGATCACGAGTTGTACCTGCGTGGAGACAAGATCCCGACGTCTGAAATCAATGCCTACAACAAGAGGGACCCCAAAAAGCCTGTTCGTCACAGGCCTATACTTCAGGGCGTTGAGCACTTGCCCCTAGATATGCAAGAAGATTGGGTGGCACGCTTGCAGAGCAGGGAGCTCCGGGACACTATCCTCAACGCAGCATCAGAGGGTTGGCGTTCTCAGGTTCATAGCACTCACCCGATTCCTGGGATGGCAGTGGCCAAAGAGTTTGGTAAAGGCACCAAGGAAGAGCCCTGGTTGTACTAGGAGGACTCAGTGACCAGCTTCGCACCACCTTTTAGCTCTATCGCGGACGGGAACTTCAACCCCGCCTACGTTGAGAAGGTGCGCGTCATCAATGTGAACAATGTCGATTGGACCGTGAACGTCGTCACTTTTGAGGCCGGCAAGCGCCATTTCGATGTTCAGGTGATGAGCCCCTACTTCCACTATGACAATGGTGAAGGCATGTACGTCATGCCAGAAGTAGGAGCCCTTGGGTGGATTTGCTACCCAAGCTCTGGTGGGTTCGACACCCCCTTTCTCTTAGGGTTCGCAGCTCCATTCGATGAGGGGAGCGCCAGCTTCCGTTCCAATAGACAGACTCTTCAACCTGGGGACATGATGATGAGGACCCGGGACGAGAATTTTGTCATTGTGAGGCGCGGCGGGGTAGTCCAGCTTGGGGCCACCCCCACAGCTCAGCGTATCTATGTCCCCGTCAGGAACTTCATCCGGGACTTCTGTGAGAACTACCAGCTGTTCACTTTCGGGGGCGAGCTCACTTGGATTACAGAGCGCGACGACAAGACAGAGACAGGGGACGCGCCCACTACCTTCAGGTTGAAGGCCAAGGAGAAGGCAAACGACAAGGAGCATATCGCTGAGCTAACTATCGGTTCTCACGAGGGGGACGAGCACCTTACAATGAAGCTGGTGATTTGGACAGATGGTACCGAGGATCGAGAAACTCGGGTCACTCTTCAGATCACGGATGAGGGTGACGTCACATGGGACATCGAAAGAGATTGGACGCAGAACATCATTGGGAAGATGACCCAAAGGGTGACGGAAGAGATCTCGATAGAGACCGAGAAGAGCTACAAGCTCTCGGCCAAAAAGAACATCGAAGTGACTTCAGACGCAGACCACAAAGTCACTTGTGCGAATAGCGAAGTGAAAGCAGACGAGCATAAAGTGGATGCCCCAAAGATCTTTCTCGGCGGCGGCGCCTCGGAGCCTGGGGTCTTGGGCGACACACTGGTCGGGGTTCTCAAGGATATCTGCTCAGTCATTTCCAAGCTCGAGTTCACTGATACTCACGGGCCCGCGCCGCCAGGGCCGGGGAAGCTTCCAGTTCTAGGGGCAGCGGCAATTTCGGGTCCCCAAGGGAAACTAGACACCATACTCGCTCAAATCACAAAGATTGAGTAGGAGATCATCACCATGACCTCATCTCTTTTTCTGGATGCGCCTCTCAAAATTGATGGGGCAGAGAAGCTGGCCGGAACACTCACTAGGATGGGAGACAACGTCGACGAGTGGCCCCAGCAGGTTTCGCAGGAAGCCTACAAACAGATCCCCTACCTGAGTGACTTCACCGCCGACGTCATCCTGGAGAAGGTGGACGAGCAGAAGGGTTTTGCCTTTGGCGCCATCCACGTGAAGCCGAAGAGCGACATGTCGCTCGAGGAGCAAGAGGAGACCTCCGGCCTGGACAAGGTGTTCATCCCGGTCGTCATCAAGGACAACATGCTCTGCTCCTTCGACGTGTTCATCCACGGGAAGAGCTACCACAACTTGACCGAGAGTCGGTTGCGTTCGGCGCTATTCCGACCCGATGTCATGGATGCCCCGCGGACCCGCCCCTTCGACCCGAACCTCATCAACGACATGATGCCTCCGGTTGAGGGCCGCATGGGCGGTTCGTTTGGGAAGTTGGGGGCAGCTGAGATGGCCGCCATCCCTCTGCTACCTCAGCTGCAGGGCCGGGTGATGCAGAGTCACGTCGACCGATTGAAGACTGCGTGCGAGGACCCGTCGCTGCGCATGCAGGTCACCAACGGTGATGAAGGGGTGAAGGCTGCCTTCCAGTCGGCCATGGGACTGAGTCCCACCGAGAAGGAGAAGCGGGCTTCTTTGCTGGCCAGCAGCGTCCGCCCCAACGTCGTGCAGATTCGGAGGCTAGACAACGGCCAGTACAAGGTGAAGTGGGCCAACACCGAGATGTACGCGCCGCAGGAGGAGTCGGTCCCATTGGACGTGGCCATGGACCTCGCCGGCGAGGAGGACCTCAGCGGAATCCTCGAGGCCGACGACACCATCACGGCCAGCCCCGACGCCCCCATCAAAGAGACTATGGAGGCCGAAGAGGTGAAGGTCGCCGACGTCTTCGGTCTGTGGAAGGTGCAGGACACCACCGGCAACACCATGATCGGATGGGTGTTCCCACAGCTCCTGTCCATGGACATGGTGCCGCTACCGCTCACCCTGTTCACCAACGGCTCCCAGTATGCGGTCCAGGAGCATGTCGCCGGCGAGATGGCCGGGAAGTCGGTGGACCTGCCTAAGGGGAACCCCCAGGGCTATGGTTGCCTCTACTACATCGACCACGGCACGGCGAAGGCATTCGTCCCGATGACCGTGAGCAACACGGTGCGCGGCCCCGACGGCCTCATCAAATACATGGCCACCGACGAACTCGGTGAGCAGGTCAACTTCTACTTCTCCGACGCCATGAAGAAGGTGATGAAGGTTGGGGAGGGTGAGTACTGCGTCCCCGCCGGCTGCAACTGGATGCCCTTGCGCGGGAAGACCGACCTCATCAGCAAGCCCTTGGCGTTCTCAAAGACTGCGAGCCGGAAGTTCTCCTCCATGGGTGAGCTTTTGAGCGATGGGGCCCTGTTCACCTGGCGCGGCCCTGCGGTCGCTCACCTCCCCGAGGAGCAGACCAAGTTCGTGAAACGTGCCGACGCTGAGTTCCTCGGGGTGGCGATGGGACTCAGTCCACCATTTTGCAAGCAGGCCCTGGCCAAGGCGGCGAAGGGCGAGCTCATGTCCTTTGAGCATCTCAAGCAGGTAGTTCCTCTCCGAGAGAAGATGGCGGCGGCGCGGAACTCAGTTCTCAAGGACTTGACTGAGCTCGACCGGCCTATCCGCAACTACTTCCTGGCTAAGGAGGCCTCCCTCCTGGACGACGCCCTCACCGCGGACAAGATCCTCGGCCTGGGATTCCTAAACGCGGAGAATGTGGCGACTTTCGTCGATATGCTCCCAAACCTGGAGGCCACGTCGTCCAAGCTGGCCGAGATGCTCATCGCTGTGCGCCTGGGCATGAAGGACGTCCCTGAGCAGGCGGTCGAGCGGATGCTCACTGCCATCGAAGACGTGATCCAAGGACTCAAGGCTCTGAAGCACAAAGAGCTGGAGAAGATGCAGTAGATGAGCCATCCCAGCGAATTCTTCGTCCGCTTCGCCCTCGCCCAGGCGTGGGGTGAAGGAGAGAACGCCCCTACAACTCAGGAGGCGTTGAACAAGACCTTGAGATCCTTTGGTCTTTTGGGCCTGCTCGAGCATCACTACGACTTCATCATGGGGTCTTTCGAGCCGCCGACTGAGTTCCGGTTTCACAGTCAGAGGCACGCGGCGACCAAGGAGTTCATGGAGTCCGAGAAGCTGGTGACCTTGTGGAAGGCGGACAAGGACGCCAAGCGGGTGCTCGACGAGCTCGTGGACGGGCACATGCTGGTGAAGCAAGACCTCCACCTGCTCCTGATGGGGCGCCTCCCTCATGAGGTGATCACCGACAAACTCAACCGGAAGTACCGACTCCACCCCGGGCTGACCCAGGAGATGGTGTCGATCTACGCCCACTACTTCTGGAACGTTGAACGCGCCAGTCACGATGAGTGGGAGGAATTACTGGCCGGTAGGACCTACCGGGACGCCTTTATGGCCGCCCTTTACTGCGGGGAGCAGCAAGCCCTCTACCGGGCCGGGTTCAGCCCCCGGGTGGATGGGAACCGGGCAATGAAGGAGGTCTACCGGCAGGCGTATTTCAAAATTGAAGCACTACGTCACAAAGCTGATACGCGCGCGAACGTGACCGACTTCTCGGCGCTGGCCTCCAAGCTCACCAAGGTCCACGAGATTCTGTACTCACAGGGCACCGGGCTGCAGGACCAGCTCAAAGAGTTCCGTCAGATCATGATGCAGCACAAGGACCCCGACGTCGCGGCGGTCGACACCGTGATCAACAAGCTGGAAGGCGGCAGCTACAGCGGTGACGGCGCGGATGAGGAGCCCGAAAAACAACAGGGAGACCTTCAATGACAGACCAAGGCATGCCGATGCCTGACTGGGCGGACGAGGCCCGGCGGCAGATGTACGAAGCCCATGGTTCCATCGATTACCAGAAGGGTGGGGTCGAGGTGCGGAACCTGGACAAGATCCTACACTTCAGCACTCACTTTGCTGAGTACTTGGAGCGGGACTCCACCATCGTGGTTCACCTGTTCCCTCGCGGTGGCGCGGAGGACAGGTATTATGCTGAGGAGCTGAGGGATGGGAAGCGCATCCCCGGGAGGTTGGAGCTCCACTTCAGCAAGATTGAGTTCCCGAACGACATGGAGAGTCGTATCCAGGACGCGGCCGACAGGACGTGGGCTGGAGACATTGCCATCGAGGAGATTTCAGTCCTCCGCTATGAAGATGAGGACGAAGTGGTGAGGGGGGACAACGCTCGAGAGCATAGGACTGGGACTTTCGTTGTCCAGTTTCAAGAGGCCGTCAACGCCGCCCACTTGATAGGCACCCGCAAGTTCGTAGACAAATTCTGTGAAGAGTTGGACAAGGAGCTCGAGGGATGAGTCTTCTTCTGGACAAGGGGGACATTGAGAAAGGCGCTGCTATGTCTCCTAAAATGAGGACCTCACGAACAAAAGAACTGCTGGAGGAGATGAGGAAGCAATCTTCTAGCAGCGAGAATATTGCTTTGGGAGCAGGTGTGGGGGCGGCACTAGGTGGCTTAGCTTTCTTAGCTAGGAACCCTATGTTCAGAAAGCACGTACTCCACTCGGTGTCCAGTGCTCTCAAGCGTAGCAGCCCCGTAGTTAAAGAGATGAGAGGGAAAATACCGGAGAGCGCAATCAAGGACGCCAAGGAAGTAGCCAGAGTATTGAAGGAGAAGGGTATTGATCCTTCTACTGCTCGTATTGCCGTGGCTGGCACAGGGGGCACAGGAAAAACCACTTTCTCTCGAGCCCTGGGCAAAGAATTGGGGATGAAGAATTTTCATCTTGATGGATACTACAAAAACGGTAGAGACCTGCCTCAGTTCTTGAAGAACACAGGGGGGTTGCCCAGGGGTTCTGTAGCAGAGCAAACTCACCTATTGAGCCAGGTGGAGCCTGACACTTTCGACGCCATCATTCGTCTTTCTAAGCCTATGAATAAGGTGAAGTCTCAGCTCAGCTCTAGAAATCGCGGTGCTTATCAATGGGAGTTGTATGACTACCCAAAAGTCCATGAAGCTATTCGAGCCTCTTTCAACAACACTAAAGGCGCTGCTACCAAAGTGCGTGAAGGCATAGAGCTGAAGGTGAAGCCAAAAGGTGGATTTGAGGCCAACGGCATCTTGGATGCGAGTCTTAGAGCAACCGGAATCGACCCAAAAGGGTTGAGCAGGCAACAGAAAGTTATTAGCGTAGTCACAGGTAAGAAAGAAATTTTGGACGGCACGCTGCCTTACTTCAAGGGCAAGACAGTTGCTGAGCTAGCTGCGTTACCAGCAGTGTTTGGCACAGCTGGCGCAATCGCTCCAGAGGTTTTGGATGATGCTTTAACCAAAGAAGCTCTGACTCTCCGGAAGACTCCTACTATGACAGAAGAGCAGTTCCAAGCTCTTCGGGAGCAGATGCAGCAGACAGCTGAGCGCCTCAATATCAAGGAACCGAGTCAAGCAGCCTATGTTCCGAAGGGTGGTGTTCTTCCCAAAGTCTTTCGGGAAGCTGAGCTCGAAATGTATAAAAATCGCCTTGGCCCTAAAGAACAGAAGCGCCTCGAGAAGATGATCGATGAGCAGGAGCACATCCTAGCGTCCTTGAGAAACCCAGAGGTGGCTGCGCACGAACTTGGACACGGGAAGGTTCACAACACTCCGTACCTCGGAAAGTTCATTTCTGCAGCGCGCCCCTTGGGCGGCATTGCTGGGAATATTTCCGCAATGGCAGGCTCATTCATCCCGAATCGTCCGTTAAGGTACGGACTCAGTATTGGGGGTCCCATTGTCGGTGATCTTCCAACTCTTCTAGACGAAGGGCTTGCTACACGCCACGCATTGGGGGCGATGGAGGAGACTCAGCGTTATACCCCCGAGCAGCTCAAAGCTATGAAGCAGAACCTTCGTGACGCTTACATGACCTACCTCAAAAGCACAGCTACTACTGCTGGGCTTGGTGGTCTTTCGGCGTTGTTGATGGAAGGAACCTACAGATAAAAGAGCGGGAACTGAGTTCCCGCCCAGGCCAAGTGGCCTGGCTATTACGGGGTATACCCGTCATCTTTTAACATTGCTTTGAGGCATGTCTTGCATACCCCGTAAGGAAGGAACCCTGCTATGGTGGCCACCTTCTTGGCTTTGTCCCTTTTGACGTCGAGCTTCCCGCACACGGACACCCATCCTTTTGGGACCCAGTGAGGGGTTTTGTCTCCCACTACAAATAGGCGTCGGCCGGGGGCGGATAGTCGTGCTCTGCTCATTTATTTAGGACCTCTACAGTTAGCATTATATCAGTACCATCATCTAGGCCGACTAGTAGACCTAGTTCCCCATCAAACCTTTTTTGTGTCCCTGCGTACTCTACTTTCTTCTCGTTGAACCTCCACCCTCGATTGTTGGCGAGCTCGTTCCCTAGGGTTGTCATCAGCTCTTGGATCGTAATTCTTTCTTGCTTGGTCATAAGCTTTCTTTCTCTTTGCCCGCTGTTCGCGATCTTTACGTTCTTTGCTGTTCATCCACAGACCGCAGGCCCAGAAGCCTACTAAGACTAAGATTGGCAACGTCATGGTAAGGAACGCGAAACCAGCCATCTCTCCCTCCCGGCACCTAATAGGGTATGTTCGCTCTGTTGAGCCTGTCTTCTAGACTCTCCATCAGCTTCTTCTGGTCTTCCATCTGCGACAAAGCTTGTGGAGCCAAATTGAGTTGCGCGAGAACGTTCTTCACGAAGATCCTCTCCATCGACCGCCGCACCATTTCGGGGAACATAGACTCAATCTGTTCCGCTGCAGCCTCGATAGCTGTCGAGATCTTATCACTTTGAGTGACTTCCTCCTCCACTTTCTTCAGAGCGACATCCATCATTCTTTTGAGGATCTCATTCTTGAAGTAGTGGTGGACGTCGGCGTATTTGCCAGTCAGATCATCGAACATTCGGCGGTCGCCGCTGTCCACATGTTCCCAGCTGCTGCCGCCTACTATCTTCAGTCCGCTCTCTTCGTCCCAAACGAATTTTCCAGAACGGTCCTTTCTCTTCTCGTTCATCTCTTTGAGGGCTTCATTGATACCTAGCCTTCTAGAGAACTTGCACTCGACATCTTTCATGGTCTGAGTGAGGATTCTTTCCGCCATTTGAGATTTTTGCTTTAGCGTAAGATTCTCCAGCACTTCTCTGATGTCGTTTGATAACTGGTCTGCTGATACCTCGATCTCGATTTTCATTTGTTCGTCCTCCTCTCGATTTCCTGTTCGAAGTCTTTTATAGCCGCCTGGTCCCCCACAGCCTTCCAGTGTTGAAGGCACTCTTTCAGGAATTCTATGGGAGCGTGATCCATCCAACTGCAGAATCTGCCATTGAATGGGCAGAATTCGGAGATCACGTACTCCTCTCCAGTCACTTCTTGCAGCTCTACCTCCATCTCGTAATTGCGAACTCTTCCCCAGTTTGGAGGACAGGGCCCAACCAGTAGTTTGATCAATTTCTCTTTTGGTAGGCTCTCCAATTTTCTCTTCCGAGCCTCCCAGTAGATTCTTGGAGCTTCTTTTCTACTTACCTGTTTCACTTCCCGCGCCCTTTCCAATTCGATCGGATCCACACGTAGAAGAATAACAGTCCCAGAAATAGGGCTGCAGAAATCCCCACGACGTCTTGTATTGTGAACACGAACATCCTTCCTCCTAGTAGGTTCGCGCCTTCAGCAGCTTTTTGAGAAATGACATGCGGTGGTAGGGGCAGGGCCCCGCAAGAAGAATCTGCTTCCGGTGCGGCTTGGTGCCGTACCCCTTGTTCTTCTCCCACCCATAGGCAGGGTATTGCTCTGCCATCTCGGTGATATCGTTGTCCCTGATCACCTTGGCGAAGATGCTGGCGGCCGACACTTGCCAGTGCCAGACGTCTGCTTTCTCAACTGCTCTTTGGTCTCCTTCGTAGCCATTGATGGTGCGGACCCCGTCAATGATCAGTTTTGCTCTCGGAGGTAGTCCGGCCACGGCGTCCCTTGCTGCCATTTGCCAAGCGCCCGCAATGCCGAGCTCATCGATGGTCTGGGGGAGGGCCCACCCAATCCCGATGAAGCGCGCAGCTTCCAGGATGGGCACAACTAGCTCCTCTCTTCTTTTTTCGCTCAGACTCTTTGAGTCTGCGACTCCAGGAATAGGACTCAGTCCTTTTGGGAAAGCCAGAACGGCCACACAGAGTGGGCCTGCCAGGCAGCCCATACCAACCTCGTCCAATCCTGCTGACAAGTTCTTATTCTTTTCCAAAGCGCTTTTTGCCTCCTTTCATAAACATCCCTTTAGAGTTTCGGTGCCAATGTCGTTGTCTAGTGAGGATTTCTGCCTGTACGTGCTTGTCGGTTATTCGAATGACTGGTACTTCGCATTCAAACTCCTTGGCCCAGCACCTGATGTAGGTTCTCAAGGGGGCCCTGGTAGCCTTTGCGAATGGGCGGTTCAGTGTTATTTTCAGTATGAAGCGAAGTGGATCAACGGTAGGAAAGGCACGGAAATTAGGACGAACAACATCACCAACGGCGGCAATGATTCCGGCGCGAGCGTGTTCAATCCAGCGGAGTCTGTCCCTGTCTACCTTTCGGCTAACAGTCATCGAAGACCTTGTACCAGGAACTTCTCATGATTATCGAGCTGAACCCGCACCCTCGCAATGACCCCTACGACTACTTTGTCGAGGATGAGGACGCCTACCCGGACAATCCCTACCTCGATGAGGAAGAGGAGATGCGCCAGATAGAGGCAATGGAGAAGATCCATGCCTCTCCTTCCGAGTTTGTAGAGTTCTCCGTCTACATGCCCCACAAAGGGCACCTCGAGAAATTCAGCTTTGGGGAGCGTCGGTACCTTCGGACCATCTACGACACACCGGCGAAGCGGAAGCTCCTCATGGCGGGGCGACAGGTCGAGAAGTCGACCCTGCTGGGCAATCTGTGCCTGGCCTACTCCGCCATCAATCCCTTCTTCCGCACTCTCTACGTCAGCCCTTCTAATCAGCAGACCAAGGTATTCAGTCGTGACCGAATCAAAGAGCCCTTGGAGATATCTCCGGTCCTCAGCAAGTTCACGAACTCGAAGCTACTTTCCAACGTCCTAGAGAAGAAATTTGTCAACAAGTCCCAGGTGACTCTTCGGTTCGCGTTCCTCAATGCCGACCGCTGCCGGGGTATCCCGGCCGACCAGATCCTCATCGATGAGTTCCAGGACATCCTGTTGGAGAATGTACCTGTCATCGAGGAGTGCGCGTCCCACTCTGACCACAAGCTGTTCACTTACAGCGGAACGCCCAAGTCTCTCGATAATGCCATAGAGCATTATTGGTCTCGGTTCTCGACCCAGAATGAATGGGGAGTGCCTTGCAAGAGGCACGGCACTCCCAAAAATCCAGGGTCATGGCATTGGAACATTCTAGCCGAAGACAACATTGGAGACGAAGGTCTCATCTGCGATAAATGTGGGGAGTCTATCGACCCTCGAGACCCTGACGCCAAGTGGTTGTCTCTCAACCCCGACCCCAAGGTAGACAAGCCGTTTGAAGGGTACCGGCTGCCTCAGTTGATGGTCCCGTGGATCGACATCTCGGACATTAAAGACAAGCAGGTCAAGTACAGCCGAGCCAAGTTCTACAACGAGGTCCTGGGGCGCAGCTATGACTCAGGAACCCGGCCGCTCACTCGTCGGGACATGCAGCGCAACTGTTGGGACCAGTTGTCCATGTCCTACTACCGGGACGTCATCCGATACTGTCAGACCCACCCAGTATTCATGGGTGTCGACTGGGGCTGTCACGATGACCAGACCCGAATTCTGACCGATCGCGGGTTTGTCCGCTTCAAAGACTTGACCGACGACGACGTGGTTGCGCAGTTCGACGAGCGCACCAGGGAGCTCAGCTTCGTCAAGCCCATGGTCCGGACGGTTCGAGACTGGGACGGAGACTTGCTGCATTTCGAGGCGAAGGGCCTCGACATGATGCTCACCGACACGCACCGGATGTTGTTCAAAGGGAAGCACGCTACCGAGTTCAAAGTGGAGTGCGCAGGCGACTTTGTAAAACGTACGGGTCAGGTCAAATTCGTAGGAACCACATCCTTTGTCAGTGGCCAAGAGCGCGATTCGTTCACCCTGCCAGGGCTACCGTCCTCGGCGGGATATTCGGGCTGCGAGCCTCGGACGTTCAACATGGACGACTGGTTGGAGTTCCTTGGATACTTCTTGTCTGAGGGTGGTCTTTGCTGGGTCCCCAAGTTGTGGGCGGGGGCTCGACCATCTTGCATAAGGTTATCCCAACGAGAGACGGTGAACCCGGAAGCCACCGCCAAGATCCGAAGCTGCATGGACCGACTTGGGGTCGAGTACTCTGAGTTCCCCAACCCGAAGACCGGGGACGTGAACTGGACGATCCGCGGGAAGCAGTTCTGGCATTGGGTGGAACAAAACGTCGGTGGAAGTAGTGCGACCAAGAGGATCCCTCGGGAGTTCATGCGCCTCCCGTTGCGTCAGCTCCAGATCTTGTGGTCCGCAATGATGCTTGGTGACGGGTCCTATGACGAGCGCGAGAACTGTCACAATGGGAACTACACCTCGACTTCCAAAGGGCTGTGCGAGGATTTCCAGGAACTGTGCGTACTGATGGGCTTGCGCTCGACACTGTCCCTCCACAAAGCCGCGGAGGGGAACCGGAAGGACCGTTGGCGTCTGAGCTGGTCGTCTGGTCGTGACTACACGTTCAATGACCCGAGCCGCGTCAAGAAGGTTCCGTACAAAGGCAAGGTCTACTGTTGCAAGGTACCTACAGGCTTCATCGTGACCGAACGCAACGGCCGTATCGGTTACCAGGGGAACACAGGAGAGGGAACGTTTACGGTCGTCACCCTGGGCGGGTATCTACCGTTCGCTCCAGAATACTTCACCATCTTCTATGCGAAGCGTTTTGAGGGCCTGGAGTCGGATCCAGAAGTACAGCTCAAGCAAATCAAGCAACTCATTGCTGACTTCAATGTTCGTTATGTAGGGGTCGACTACGGTGGTGGTTTTTGGCCCAACGACCGGTTGGTGCGCGCCTACGGGGCGGAGAAGATCAAGAAGTACCAGTGGGTGGGTCAAATCAAAAAGAAGATCGTGTTCGAACCGCGCCTCGCAGTTCCTCGTTACCTCTGCCACCGCACTGAGGTGATGAGCGACATTTTCAATACCATCAAGCGATCCAACGTTTTCAAGTTCCCTCGTTGGGAAGAGTTTGAGGACCCGTTCGCCATGGACTTCCTGAATATCTATTCGGAGTACAATGAGCGGCTACGGATGAACGTCTACAAGCACGCTCCGGGGAATCCTGACGACACCTTCCACTCAGTCCTCTACTGCTTCTTGGCGTCGTTCTTCTACAAGAAGCGTCCCGATGTGCTGCTCCCAGAGAAGGAAGTGGACCAGCCAAAGGGAGAGGACGGTGAGGACGTGGGCGACTACGATTTGGACATTATGTGAGGAAACCACCGTTTTAGCTCTGCTCTCCGGCGCTTCCTAACTTTGTCCGGCTCGAGTTCTTTGAGCTGGAATTGAGGTCCTCTGTGGAGGTACCTATCTATGCTGTCCAAGGTGATATACACCTCTCTGGTTCCAGCAACGTGGATCTGAATGACGTCACTTTTTCTGATACGTCGAAATAAAGTGGATCGAGAGCATCCAAGGAGCTTCATTGCCTCCTTCTGGTCCACTAGCACTTGGCCTTCAGTCTCGATTCTTCCCACCATACCACCCCCGTGTTAGGTTGAAGCAGCGGGAATCCTTATGGTACCCAACCCATCATTGAGAGGTAACCATGTCCGATAATCCCTTTGAGCTTAGCAGGGGAGACACCTATGCAAAACTTTCGCCAAGCGACTTGAAGCTGATGGCGAAAAGGGCATCGGCTGACTACTTGCAATGCGGCACTCCTCTCGAAGCTGCAATTATCAAGGTGGCCAAGGAGTATCCAAGCATTTCCGCTCATCAGATTCGACGGGTCACTGAGTTCGCCAATCAAGAGACTTTCTCTCAGCTCTTTGAGAAGCAGGCGGGCGACAAGAACATCGAGTTCGACGTGGCTGACCCAGGGAATGTTCTCCACGAGATCAATGCTGGTGTTCGCCCGATGGGCGTGGTGGCCATGCCCGAGGAATACGCGGCTGACCCGGTGAAGGTGTCTCATGTTGCAGTTGAGCAGGACATAGAGCTCGCCAGGGTGTTTGGGTTCGACCTAGATTCCCCTGGAGTTCAGCACACGGTGGAATCCTTCAATCTCGGAATGGAGAAGAAGGCTGGAGTTGTTGGGCGTATCCTATCGATGGAACCAGGCACTCCTCTCGATCGCATCACCAAGCTCGCCCAGGACGTGGATGCCCCTGACGCCATGCCGATGTCTCCAGATGGGCCGGCGCCACAGCAGCACCCCGAGGTCACCCATCGAGAGAATATGCGCGCTATGGAGCGTCGCGTGGAGCTTGAAAAGAAGAAGCAAGAACTTGTTGCCCTTCAAGCGAAGGGCACCGAGGCCCAAGGGGATATGGGTGGTGCCCCAGCACTTTCGGGTGGCGGCACTCCCGGAGGTGCTCCCCCTCCAATGGAAGGGGCACCCCCACCAGGGGAGATGCCGCCCGAGCAAATGGGCCCACCCCCGGGCCCACCGCCAGGACCGCCTCCCGGACTTCCCGGTGGTGGGCCAATGGAGATGCAACCTCCGCCTGAGCAGTTGAAGCAGGGAAGTGCTTCGCTCACCAAGCAGGCTATGGACTACGTCAAGTCCAGCCGTCCGATGTCTGAGGCCGTGCTCGAGGACCTTCGTGCTGGCGTCTCTGTCGAGAAGATCAAGGAGGCTGCGGCGGCCAAGGAACACCGCTCCGACGTCGATCCTCATCGCAACCTCTTCATGACGAAGCAGAAGGTGGCTCGACTTTTGGGCGATGCCCGCGCGGCCACGGACACCAATCGGTTCCTCCACAAGGAGGCCACCACCCGGTTCCAGAAGGATGTCCGAGATCACATGCTCGGCGGCGGGAACCTCGGCGAGGTGGCTCACCTCATGGGCCATGTCGACTCAGGGCATGTGAAGGTCGCCCTCGACGCTGCGATCCCCGAGCTCTTGAAGCACGGGCTCAAGCATGAGCAGCTGCAGGCCGAATCCATCCGCTACGAGATGGAGAAGGGCGCGAGCGTGCGGTTGATCAACACGGACCACCCCATCGTTCAGTCCTACGCTGACCTCGTCAAGATCTCTGAGAACCAGAAGGTCCTCGACAATAACCTCGCCAGCCTCGAGCGTGATTACGCCGAGCTCCAAGCCACCATTGGACAGGTGCTCACGCAACATGCTGCTGCGATCTAGCCGCATAGCCGCTCGCCTCTCCAAGGAGGCGTCCGCACTGGGGAGGGTCGGAAAACTTACCGGTGGGGCTGTAGGTACCGCTGGCAAGTTGCTTGGCGGAGTCGCTGGCGCCGTCGGCAAGACTATCACCAAGCACCCAATCGGTTCCTTGGCCACCCTTGGAGGGTTGTCGGGGGCAGCTTTCTTTGGGGCACCCGCCGTGATGCACGGCGAGATGGGCATGCGGCCTGAGTACCTAGCAGCCCAAAGTCGTGGTCTGGTTGAGCGGCCCCGGGCGAGTATGTCCTACCAACAATTGGATCGCCACCCGGCCAGAGGGTACGGGCGGCAGGTCAGAAACACCAGAATCTTCAGGTGATCACATGAGCGTTGTCGAAAAACTGGCGAATCATCTCACCGACGAGCAGATGGAGAAAGTTGGTCACCGGGTGCGTAGATTCATGGAGGAGGTCCGAAACGACCCTCAGTTCCGCGCTGAGGTTCTGGAGAAGACTGCCATCATGACGGACCCCACGAAGATGAAGACTCTTTTGGGTCTTTTGGCGGGCGGCGGCGCCATCGGCATTGGCTCCGGATTGGCAGCTACGGCCTACAACAAGATCTCGAAAGGCATCGAAACCAGGCAGTTGGCTGCGCAAAAGCCTAAGTATTACAAGGCCATGATCGAGGCCAACCCTGATCTTGGCTCATCTGAAGTGAGCGCTCGGGACGTGCAGAAGCACTTCAACACGCTCTTTAAGTTCAACCCTCAGTACGCCTCTGACCCGGTGGTGGCTGGGACCTACGTGACCAACTCTCTGGAGATGGCGAGACCGAGTCTCGACACCGTGAACAACCTGGTTCAGGCCCGTCGTAACATGATTGAGGCAAGGGGCGAAAACCCGGCGATGGCCGCCACCAAAACTGTGAGCACACTTGCTGGGATGGCGGGGAAAGCGGCCCTGGGCGGATAGATGCTCAAGCTCGCGACATTCAAGGGGGTATCGGACGAGGGCGAGCCGCTCGTCCAGGTGTTCCACAAAGGGGACTCAGTTCCGAAGCTCGCCGGCGCGATGATGCCGGAGGTTCAGAGCTGGTTGAGCCAGTACCAGCCCGAGAAAGGGAAGACTGCGGTCCTAGTCAACGCGATGGGCTCATCCGAGTATTGGGGCCAGAACATCAACGGCGACCTGTTCCCCGAGGGCGGCCTGGTCCATGATTGTCGCAATCATCCTGAGACTCAGCACCCGGTGGATGATTTCACCGGGAAGGTGATACCCGCCTACGGGTACTGGACTTTTCTCCACGCCTACCCGTTTGTCCACCACAAGAACAAGGACCCCAACCGCGCGTTTGGGAAGGTGGTCCTCGCATGCTGGAACCCGCGCATGCACCGGGTCGAGCTCGTCATCATCCTTGATCACGAGCTCGCCATGCAGCACGGCGCCCAGCACGTCATCGATCGCATCATGGCCGGGGAGTTCCCGGACGTCAGCATGGGCTGCTTCACATCTGGGACCATGGTGACCATGGCGGACGGCACCCGTCGTCCGATAGAGGACATCAAAGTCGGTGACGAGGTCCTGACCCACAAGGGTAGGGCGCGCAAGGTTACAGAGCTCCATCGCCGGAAGTACAAGGGTGACCTCTACAGCATCAAAGCGGAAGCCCACCCGACCATCCGATGTACCAGAGGACATCCCTTCCTGGCCTACGCACAGGCGCAAGTGAAAAAGAAGGATGATCACGCCAACTGGAAATGGCGTGATCGTACCGTTGGTGAGCCTGAATGGTTGGAGGCCAGTGCCCTCCGTGGTGAGTACTTGATTGAGCCTATACGGGCCGTTCGTCCACGAGGACCATACCCTTTGCGTGGATCCAGAGCTGAGGCCCGCCTGCTTGGTTATTACTTGGCGGAAGGTCACCTCCTGCGGAGCAGGTCAGGTGAGATCTCAGGCATCGAGTTGACGACCCATAAGGACGATCTTGTCCACGACGAGATTGAAGAGCTGTGCGAGCAGTACGGAACCCAGAACCCTCCATCGTTTCACCAGCGCGTCAACTCCGAGGATTCCATCGGGGTCTATATCTTCGACCGGGACCTTGCAATGACGTGCCTCCGGCACGCCTCACAGTACTCCCGTGAGAAGTGCTTGTCCGAGCGAGTGGTTGGGGCGGAGACCGAATACGTCAAGGAGTTGATCGGCGCCTACGCAAACGGTGATGGTTGCGGCTACGATGGTACGCTCAAACTGTCGACGGCGTCTGAGGATCTGGCCTGGCAGCTGGCGTCTATGCTCCATCGCGTGGACGCTATGCCTTCGGTTTCCTGCCTCACGCACAAAGCCGGCTCTGGGTTCTCTACCGAAGACACCTATGAATGGGTGGTCCACATCGGGAAGCAGTGGGCACCGATCCTGGCCCCGTACTGTGGCAAGGTAGACCCTGTTGAGGTCATCAAATCGAAGAACTCCCGCAAGCGCATTCGCGATGAGGTCCTCACACCCATCCGCGAGATCTCCTCGATGTACGTAGAGACCGACGTCTACAACTTTGAGGTCGAAGAGGACAACAGCTACCTCGTCGAGGGCATTGCCGTCCACAACTGCAAGGTCCCGTACGACGTCTGCGCCATCTGCGGCCACAAATCGAAGACTCGGAAGGACTACTGCAACTGCATCCGTTACATCGGGATGAACAAGATCCTCGATGACGGCCGGCAGATCGGGGTCATCAACCTGCACCCCCGGTTCTTCGACATCAGCTTCGTGTTCATCGGCGCCGACAAGACCGCCAAGGTCATGTGCAAGCTTGGGTCCGGACTTTGGGTCCCTCAGTCCATCGTTGATGCTGAGATGGTCTACGGCACCTCCGAGGATGACGGTGAACTCGTGAAGGCGGCGAGTCGCCGCAGAGAGATCGTGGACTTCTACCTGGGGAAAAGAGACACCCCTCCAGGTAGTGTCGAGAGGCGCGCAGAAGTCCACGACTTCTATACGAAAGCTGCTGAGGCCCCTGACGACGAGGCTCCACGTAATCTGCACTACGTCTCCACTGAGGAGCGTGCCATGGCTGATGGTGAGGATCTTCGGAACATTATAGCCCAGAAGCTGTCCACCGATGGTGAGTCGGTGGTTCGCGTCGACAAGGTAGCGCCCCCTCCGCCGAAGACCTACTTCGGGAGGTCTGACAACCAGGGGAATCTGGGTAATCGAGCTGTCATGGACGGTGAGCTGAAGACTAACGCTGACGCAGATGACGCCGATCAGACTCCCGAGCCACTGTACCCGGGTCGTGGGAAGGTAGCGTCGATACCTCTACACGCTTTGCTAGGTGGGGGCCTCGGTGCGGGCGTCGGTGCACTGTCAGGGGAGGACGCTGGTCGCGGAGCCCTCTTGGGAGGAGGAGCTGGTCTTCTCGCTGGTGCGGGAGCGGGCGCACTTGGTAAGCACGTCATCGGCCCTGCGGTAAAGAGGGAGTTTCTTCGGCCCGGGAAGAAAATCAGGGACGCCGGCACGAAGATTCAGATGCTGTCGGATCTCCGCCGCCAAGCGAAAAAAGCGGGAAACACTGACCTGTCTCGTCAGGCGGTTGATGCCATGAACAAAATTGTTCAGGACATCAGGAAGCCGCTGGCGAAGCATCGAGAGTTCGTTACGTCGAGCCAGGGGTTTGCGGACAAGATTCCCGGGCCCACGAGCAACGTAGTAGCGGGAGTCGCAGGGGCGGGGGCAGGAGCTCTAGCCCCTCAGCTGTTCCCCAAGGAAGGGTCCGCAACCTGCAAGGAGTGCGGCAAAGAGAAGAAGGAAACCGACAACGGCGTCGAGTGCGATTGTGGGGTAAGGCTCGCCTCCATCAGAATTGGCCCGCCACCAAAGCCCAACCGAAAAGAGTATCCTTTCGTTGGCACTATCAACTTCCGTGGACTCATGATCCACG
>Ga0180433_10001831_pt1 | contig 34634 bp, 33 predicted proteins | sample SS_ome_8_FD_132980 | JGI IMG/M metagenome (GOLD analysis project Ga0180433, IMG submission 132980) | Hypersaline lake sediment archaeal communities from the Salton Sea, California, USA - SS_1_D_1 metaG | ecosystem: Environmental > Aquatic > Non-marine Saline and Alkaline > Hypersaline >...
CATTGAAGGTGAAAGATATGTGTTTTTAATTGCCCCTATACAATTAGGAAATTCTTGATCAATTTTCTCCTGCCATTCTAAATGATCTTCAATCTTAAAAAAAGCACTAAATACTACTAAATTATAACCTCCTCTACCTGTTACTGCTTTAATTATCCAAGTTATTCCAGAATCACTTTTAAATTTTTTTAATATTTTTTCTAAATCCTTTTTAACTTGGATTAAAGATTTAACTAAAATGAAATCTGGAGGAACAATCAACCCCGGGAACCTACAGACAGGTTTTTCAATAATTCCGTTTTTTATGAGAATCTTTAATCGCCTCTCAATTGTTTTTCTATGAATGTTTAATTCTTTTGCTAAAAAATTTTCGTTTGTTCGTATGCCAATTCCCAGTAGAAGTTTTTTTAAAATTTCTAATGATAAATGATCTAATTTATATCCTAATATTGATTTTTGCCTACCGTCTTTAATATTTTGTTCCACTAATTTAATTGGACAAGATGGTGAATATTTTTCAAAACAGCCTGTACCCAAATGAAGAACTTGTGAGTGATATCCTTCTTCCCTATAAGGAATCATCCCTCTCTTAATTATTTCTTCATTCCATTGTTGATGTACACAGACATTTTTATGAAATGAAATCATAAGAGTATTGTATTCTTCCTCCTTGAAAAAAAATGCTGCAAAAATAGGATCTGAATATTCAATAAAGTGTTTAGTTTTTTCATCTCTTAAGAAATTATTTCTTGATATGACCATGAGTGGCAGTTCATTAAATAGCCATGGAAAAGGATATCTTGGTGTGTTAATAATTTTATAATCAAACAATTTTTCTACTCTATTTTTTATAGTATTTCGATGTTTATTTAGATTTTTTGATAATTCACTGATATTAACCTCTACGCCATTTCCAGAGATAATATATTTTAATAATTTTAAATTCAATTCGTCATTTAATAAATCATCCATAAATTAAAGTATAAATTATTAATTATTATACTTTTTTATTGTAATTATTAACATTATTGACAATTAATATTATTTTTTGCGGTATTAATTATTAACAATAATCAATTTAATTTTTGTATTTTATGACATTAAAATCTATTAATTATTAGCAATAAAAGCATTTATTCTTAATTTTTTGTGCATATGTTTTATTAATCATTAAATAAATTGAATATTATCTATAATATCATGAAATAAGCTAATATGTGATTATATCGCTAAAATAGAGTGTGTATATAAATGATAGAAACAAAAAGTGCAAGGGAAATACTCTGGGAAAGTGAAATTAAAAATAAATTAAAAGAGTGTTTTAGAAACTGCGCTTCAGGTAGACAGAAATTGAGAGAGTGCGTTGTAAGATTGATGGACAAAGGATTAGCCAAAGAAGAAATCCTCACAATTATAAATAAAATGGGGGCAAAAATTGATCCAAATGAAGCATCTCTTTGTTACATAGTAGCTATTGGTCAAGCTTTAAGATATGAAGAAAGACATCCAGATAGAAAAAAAAAGTTATTATCAGATGAAGAAAAAAATCCTTGTTTAGATGAACTACAGAATTGTTTGAAAAAGTGTATGTTGGCAAGAAAACAACTAAGAAAATGTGTAAAGAATGCATTAAATAATGGTTTATCTCAAGAGGAAATATTAGGATTGACTGATGAAATTGTAGGGGGATTGGGTAGAGATGATATTTCTTTATGTGGGATAATTGCTGTAGATCAAGTTTTAAAATTTGAGGAGAGTGTTAGAGAAAAGCCTAACAATATTGTGAAAAAAAGAGAGTTTGAATTGGAGGATATATAAAAAATTTATTTTTTTAAATTAAAGGAGAATTTTAATGAAACAATTAAAAAATATCTCAAAAGAAGAAAAAAAGCTAAATCTACTTTTATTAACAAAATTAATGGAAGGCTGTTATATAGACAATTTAACAGGTCAATTTTTTTGTAAAAAATGTAAGTGTATAGTAAATATTGACTGGGTAAATCACATAGCATATTGTGTTGCAGGTGGCGAATTTTGCGTTTGTATTAGTAAGGAGGATATTGATTAATAATTAATGAAATAAAATTGGATTATAATATGAAAATTGAAAATATAAGAAAAAAATTAAAATTATGTTTTAAAAATTGTGCGGCAGGGCGATCTGAACTACGCAATTGTGTTGTTGAAATAATGGAGGCGGGATTAAACAAACAAGATGTTTTAGATGTTGCTGATGAAATGGCTATGGGTAAATTGAAGGACGAGGTTTATTTATGTGCAGTAACTGCAATTGGACAGGCTCTTAGATATGAAGAGAAACATAAAAATAATGAATTCATTAAAATGAATGAAGAAACAAAAGATATAATAAAAAATAAATTGAAAAATTGTTTTAAAAAATGTGGAAATTGTAGATTAAAACTTAGAAAATGTGTTTCAAATGCATTGAATGGTGGGATATCAAAACAAGAAATTTTAGCAATGACCGATGATATTGTTGGTGGTTTTGGTAGGGATGAAGTTTCTGTTTGTGCTATTGTGGCAGTTGAGCAGGTTTTGGTACATAACGAAACTGAAAAATTAAAGAATATGGTTAGAATTTATGCACCTTATATGAAATTTTCAGATGAAAAATCGCAATAAAAACATTTTTAATTTAAATATTGCAATTTTTATTAGTATCTTGAACACTAATTACCAATTTAATAAAAAAATTACCATTTCTGCTAATTATCAGAATTTTTTTTATCAAAATTACCAAAAAATTATTGGTTAATTTCCTATTATTACCAATTTTAACCCAAAATATATTTGATTTATATTGAAATATTACCATTATATAATGGTATATTACCAATAAATATATATATGATTAATTACATATTATAATTCAATAAAAGGTGTAATTATGGAAAATGATGAAACTCAATATGATGAATATGTTAACGAGATAGGATATTTTGCAAGAAAATTAGATACTGAATTAACAATGTTTGATAGGATGAAATTAACAAAATCAACATTATATCGAGTGATTATTGCAGTTGGTATCTATCTATTTACAATGACACTTTTTATGTTTATATTATAGAGTAAACATGATAGAATTAATCCCTATTGTTATTATTCTTGCATTTCTATTTGAAACTATGGATTCATGCGCAGGAATGGGCTTTGGAACAGGTTTAACACCATTATTATTTGTCATAGGATATGAACCTCTTCAAGTTGTTCCAATATTATTGATTTCTGAAGCTATTACAGGATTTACATCAGGTTTTTTTCACCAAGAATTCGGAAATGCAAAATTTAAAATTAAAAAACCTATCAACAGGGAAACAAAAGTAACGCTAAATATAGCAATATTGGGTTGCTTTGCTATTATATTATCTGTTTTTTTAACTTACTATGCTATACAAGTGGAAAAAGTAGTGATAAAAACATATGTAGCAATCCTTGTTATAATCATGGGCATCATTGCAATGATAAAAATAAAAGCAAAATCTAATACTTATAAACCTAAACTCCTAACCTTTTTTTCGGCTCTTGCTGGTTTTAATAAAGGAATTGGGGCTGGGGGGTATGGGCCAGTTGTAATGTTAGGACAAATTTTCTCTGGTATATATGAAAAGACTGCCACAGCTATAACTTCAGTATCTGAAGGAATTGTTTCAATAGTAGGAGTGGGAGCATTTGTAATTATTCCAGTTATTCAACATTCTTCAATTCTTATTGATTTTGTTTTATTACCCTCTGTTTTTACAGGAGGTTTTATAGCTGCTTTAGTTTCTCCATATATGGTAAGAATTTTCCCAAATAAAATTTGGAAAATTGTGATTCCTGTTTACGCGTTGTCAATTGGTATATATGTACTATTAACATTGTACATTATTTAAAAAAACTTTATTATTGATAGATTTATACTATTTAGGGGTTTAAGAATGAAAGTAGAGCTAGACGATATTAGATGTGTAACAGACACTTCTATAACTATAAGAGGTTCAAGACGAAGGATGACAGTTCCGTATGAGGTTGTAGAACTTTTGAATCTTAATGATGGAGATAAACTTAGATGGATTGTTTTTAAAGATGGGAATGTCCAAATACAAAAGGTAAAAAATAAAAAGTAATAAAATTTTTATAAAAGTTTAAAAATTTGTTTTGTTATATTTGTAAAATTAAGTAATTATTATGTTCTTTTTAGAACATTTAAATAATTAAAAATAATTAAATACAATAATTTTAGTTTCTTTAAAATTATATTGGTGAACTATAGTGCAATGTATATTTGTTACTGATCTTCATGGTAGAAAAAATCTTTATAAAAAATTGTTTAAAATTGTTAATATAGAAAAACCAGATGGAATTTTTTTAGGTGGCGATCTCTTACCCGGTGGTTTTTCAATAGATGAAGATATTGAAGAATTTATTCAAGATTTTCTTATATCAGAAATAAAAAAAATTAAAAAAATTAATCCCGCTACAAAATTTTTTGTAATTTTTGGTAACGATGATCCTAGAATATTTGAGAATTTATTTATTGATGCATCAAAAAATAAATTAATTGAGTATATTAGTAGTGATACTGTTAAGTTTAAAAATCTTTATGTTACGGGCTACCCCTATGTACCACCCACTCCATTTCGACTAAAAGATTGGGAAAAATATGATGTATCAAGATTTGTTGATGTAGGAGCAGTATCTCCTGAAAGTGGTATGAGATCAATAAAAATACACGAAGATAAAATCATATACGAAACAATTGCAGATGATCTAGAGTTATTATCAAAAAATGCACCCATTGGAAAAACAATTTATCTTTTCCATTCACCACCTTATAAGTCTTTTTTGGATAGGGCAAATTTAGATAAAAAAGTTATTGATCATGTTCCAGTTGATGTTCATGTAGGCAGTATCGCAATTCAAAGATTTATAAAACAAAAACAACCTTTTCTAACCCTTCATGGACATGTGCATGAATCAACTAGGCTTACTGGCCATTGGAAAGAAAAAATTGGTAAGACCTATTCTTTTAGCGCAGTACATGATGGTACAGAACTTTGTTTAGTAAAATTTGATACAGATAATTTGGAGAATGCAACAAGGATTTTACTTTAATTAAATTAATTATTTTTTTTCAGGGGTATTTTTTTTACGCTCATATAAGGAGATATAATATGTGTTGCCCATGAGTCTTTTTTCTTTATGTCCTCATCAGTTATAATATGGACATCTAAAAGGCCACCGGTTTTAATTCCAGTTCTCTCCTTATTTTCCTCATCAATTTTTTTTCCGAATTTATTAAACCAGGCCATAAGTTTTTCTTTTTGTTCTTCAGTACCTATAAAATGAACTAATAAATCAATATCACTAGCAGGCCCTGCGGTTCCTTCTTTGGTACTACCTATTAAATACAAAGATTCAACACCATAGACCTCTGAATCAATTTTATCGGAAATTTCTTCTACTTTTTTCATTCTCCAACTCCAATGATCTGGAGATTTGAAATAAGCTAGAGCCTCGCCAGCTTCCCCATCCATAATTACTGATAATGAATCACCTGAATAAACTTTAGATACTTTAACTACTTTGACAACATTTTCATAATTTTTATAATTATTAAGTAATTTTGACAAGATATTATCTTGATTCAATAATATACTTTCATTGAATGCACTGTCTTTTTCATCTGGATATAACGGTAAATACTTTATCTCTGCTTCAACTAAATCCTGAAAAAAATGCGTTCCAAATGAAAGCTCAGGGGTATATTCTTCTTTTTCTTTAGCAATTTCTACAAGCAAAGAAGTATTGTTTATATCTCCATATTTAACAGGAACTCCAAGTTTTATATCACCTCTACTGCCCCACCTACCCGGGCCCATAAGTATAAATTTTCTCTTTGGAAGTTTATTATTTAACTCATTGATAATTGTTGCAATTTTTTGCATTTCCTCCCTGGTTTCTAAATTGACATATTCCTCTGGTGCGACATAAACAATGTATTCAATATTTTCAACCTGTCCAGTAGTTACATATTTTTTTGTTGAAAATAATTTTTTATCCTTAGAAATGTCTTTGGGAATTGGTTTTCTTTCAATCCCTTGAACTTGACTCTGAGGTCTACACTGTAAAATGTACAATTTCTTTCCATCTGATGCAAATTCTACATCAACAGGTGTACCGATTTTTTCTTCTAATAAAAACAAAATATTTTTCATTTTTTGTAAAAATTCAGTTTTTTCAAATAGATTTGAAAATGTTATTACAATGTCTGATTGTTTAGGATCAATAAGGATACTTGGTTGGTCAATAAGCCGGCCATCTTTGTGTATTGATATTATTTGATTGGAATTTGGAAAATCATCGAAATAATCCTTAAGAAAATCAATTGCATCGATGGTTTCAATAGCCCCTGATTTTAGATTGATAACATCCATATATTTTGGTGAATATTGAATTCTTTCGCTAATTAAAGTATTAACTCTTAAATTGGGTTTATTAGGTGATACTAGAATGGGATAATCATTTCCCACTCGGTCAACTGCTCTAGTGCCTAGACCTGGAACTAATCTTAGCATTCCATCTTCTCGTTGGATGCGCGATGACCACTGAAATTCATTTTTGCTAAAAGCAACGCCACCAAAAACTGGGAAATAATAATCATGCACCTGTATACCAACAACCTCTTGAATTAATATTCCCATTTCTTCACTAAAATCAAGTAGTCCCCTTTCTCGTCTATATTCAATCGGATCAGGACCAAAGGTTGATGCATATACCTCAGAAATTGCATCCATTAATGAATTAAGTCTTTCCTCTTCAGTTCCAATATTTGCAACAAATAAACTTTTATATTTGCCTGAAAAAGCAGCGCCAAAACTATCTTCTAGCAGACTTGATGATCGCACTATAATTGGTTTACCTTCTAAATCTCTAATTATTCTTCTAAATCCTTCAACTATTTCAGAAGGAAATGTAGCATTTTTAAAAACCTGTTCTAAAAATGGTTGTTCTTGACGTATTTGATCAGGATGCAAATATTTAATCTGAAAAGCTTCATCTAAATCATTGTAGTGAATAAAATTAAAAATGGTATCAGAGGTAACATACCAACTTTTTGGAAAAGAAATATTTTCAATTTTTTCACTCTTTTGTATATGATTCTTTATAATTTTATTAGCTAAAAAAATCCCTGAAGTCTTACCACCATATTTACCAGAACCATTTGCAGGTCCAATGGTCTTTGATAATAATGAAACAAAGTCTTCAGTTGTAAAATATGTTTTTGCGATATTTACATATTCTGGCCTATTTGTAAAGAAACGTCTAATCAATGCAGTTTTAACGCTTATATTATCTTCGGGAGCTAGTTCAGCATCTTCAGTATCTTTACTAAAAAATCTGTTCAATTCATCTGTTATTTCAGATAGAGAAACACCTTCTTTTTGAGAAGATAAAACCAAAGGACGAGCTCTATCTTGTTTCATCCAATTTTGAAATAAATTGGATATTTCATGAGGTGGAATAGTATCCTTAGCAATTTCAAAGATCTGTTTTTGTATTTTTTTCAAAGAATCAAGATCTTGTCGAGGATTTGGCATATTAATACCACACCATTGACTTGGACCTTTATCTAACGGGCAAACTCGAGATAGTAAAGATGTTATTTTCTCATTTTGATACCGATACAAAAAATATGTCATTTTCCTAGTCATTCTCAGTAAGGTTCTCGGATCAGTTTTAATTAATAAATCAATAATTACTTCCCAATCTTGTTTTTTTTCCGAAATTTTCGATTCGGTAAGAGCTTCTTTTATCCTGCTTTCTTCTATATATTTACTTAACAAATCAGAGATAGCATCAATTAATCTTCTTTCTTCTATTAAAAATGGACCTTCGATAAGTTGAGGTTTTTCTTCTAGATAATATACCTCTAATTGTCCAATTTTTTTTTCATCAACTATGATATTACTAACCTGACTCCATTTAGTTTCTTTAAAATTCTTAGTCTTAAATACTTCTCCTTCAATAGTTAACCTGGCACATGTTATTTTTGGATATTGCCAAGCAGGTGGGATTAATTCAATTATTTTTTGAAGTGCTTGTTTCTTTGATAAAGATTTATCTTTGACAATTTCAGTTAAACCATACAGACAGTCTAATTCTTTGACTCGTTCTTTTAACTCATCTCTTTTGTATTTAGAAAAGATATTTGTGTTATTTTTTCGTTTATTATTCTTATTCATTTAATATCTACCAATTTTATTTATTTCTTTTTTTCTCTTATGACTGCTTTACTATGCTTTCCATCAATAATAACTTCAAGCTCTTTTGAGTTCTCAACATGTTTTACATCATCTTTTTCTTCAATTACTTTTAATGAATCTAACCAATTCCAATTAATATTTCCTTTATCTTTTTTTGTTATTATATAACCAACCTGGGAAGAAATCATATCATGGAAAAAATGAGAACCCTGGGAAGGGTCTATAGGTCTTTCGCCATAAGGGGTTTCTACAATCACTTTGACTCCAGCAATATCACTCCAAATAACTGGGATTCCAAGCCACGAATCAGCTGAACCCCATCTACCCGGTCCAATTAGTATATACGGTTTAGATTCCTCCATAAGTTTACTGTTTAAATTGCGAATTTGACTTACTGCTCTATTAGAATTTGACATGTGAAAATCTTCTGATTTTATATATACTATATTCTTAATTCCACTAATTATTCCATTACCTAAAGCATTTTCACTGTAACATATAACATCTTTCAAATTAACATGGTCAACATTTACATCAACAAATTTATCTGGGGGAATCATGCTTCTTATTTGTAAAATTGTAAGTTCCGAAGTTTTTGATTCATCTTTGCTAAAATTAATAGCAAACTCAATTTCTACAGGGTATCCAAGAGTTAATTCACCAATTCTTAGAAGTAATTTTAATGCTTTTGAAAGAGGTATTGCATCATAATTGACGATAGGGCTAAAATCAATAATGATTGCTCCTTCTTCATTCAAACCAGGGTAAACCCTATCATCCGTATAATTATAAGTTGATACAATCTTATCTAACACTCCATGTTGTTTTGCTGTTTCAATATCTAATTTTTCTAGACTTGTTTCTTCATTTTTTGTAAATATGTTATAAACAGATTGTAATTTTAGTGCATAATAGCTTTTTTGAGAATATTTCATAAAATCCTTTGGTGTTCCAAATAATGGGGCATTAGGTTTTTCAGGACAAAAACAATAGCTACTGCCACCATCTACAATAGATTTGCCTAATCCAAGGGCAAGATAAGCAATACCATCTTTTGGATTACATGGTCCAGAAGGATAATAATTATAAGACTTTGCAACACCTGAAATCATAGGATAATAATAAGTACCATGTTTGGTCCCTATTACCTCCTGAATTAATACTGCCATTTTTTCATCGCCAAGATTTTTTGAAGTTGTTTTAATATATGTTCTTGCTCTTTCAAAATAGGTTGAAGCATATACATATTTAATAACATCACATACATCTTTAAATCTCAATTCAGTTTCCCATGATTCGTTTGGAAGTAGTAGAGATGCATAAATCCCTGCGAATGGTTTTAATAAAGAATCTTCAAGGAGACTCGAAGATCTTACTATCAAAGGGCCTTTTGTATTTTTTACAAATGAACGAAGATCACCAATAATTGTTGCTGGAAGAGCAGCAGCCATAAATTTCGAAGCAATTCTTTCATCTGATAGATTAGAGAAATCTAAATTCGATAGATCGTTATGAATAATAAAAGAATCAAATACGTCAGTTGCTAAAACAATACTTCTCGGAATGGTTATTTTTAAACTAGGTAGCATATCATCAGTTATATATTTGGATAATATTTTTGCAAGAAAAGCTATTCCTCTAGCCTTTCCTCCAAAAGAACCTGTTCCGATATGGCTTAATTTAATGTGCTGTTCAACATCGTCCCTTTCAAAACTTGAAACATAATTTTTACTGATAGAATATCTATGATCCTCTACAGCATCTATCATTTTTTTCCTTAATCTCTCCCCATCTTTGAACTCTTTCTCAATTTTAAAAAAATTTTCTGCTAGTTTATATTCTCCAATATTTTTTATAAAATTAGAAAATTCATTTATACTTGCATATTTTAAAATAATATTTTTATCAACAGTTAGTAAAATATTTTCTAAATCTGTTAAACTCTCAATAACAGCAATATCTTTGTTTTTATTGTCTTTTAAAATAAGTTTAGATTTTATATAATCAATATTATCTCTTTCATATGAGTTTTGAATATTTAATTCAATACCGGTAATTTCTTCAATGATTGATTTTATTTTTTTTTCTTTATCTATATTTTTCATAATCTCTTAAAATTAATCAGATCCAACCTCTCAATTTACAGGCATCGACAACTCTAGAAATTGCAATCATATAAGCAGCATCTCGTAAGTTTACCTTTTTTCTTTGAGAAAGTTCCCATACTTTATGAAAAGCATCAGTCATTTTATCGTCAAGTTTACCCAGAACTTCCTCTTTACTCCAATAATAATTTTGATTGCTTTGTACTTGTTCAAAGTAACTACAGACAACACCACCTGCATTGGCTAAAAAATCAGGAATTACAATAATTTTTCTTTTTTCTAATATTTCATCAGCCTCAGGAGTAATCGGACCATTTGCCCCACAAATTATTAATTTAACACTTGAGTTAATATCATTAACTTTTTCCTTGGTTATAGAATTTTCCAATGCATTCGGCATCAATATGTCAACCTTATGTTTTAGCCAATCTTTACCGGGTAAATGTTCATAACCAAGTTCCTTAGCTTTATTTTTATCAATTGTTCCAAAACGGTCGGTTATTTTTTTTAGTTCTTCAAAATTGATTCCATCTTTTTTGTAATAACAATATGAACAACTATCTCTTTGATCCCAACATGAAACTGAAACAACAGTTCCCCCATATTCTAAAAATAACTCAGCTGCATATCGTGCGACATTTCCAAATCCTTCTATTGAAGCTGTAGAGTTGGCTATTGTAGTACCCAATTCTTTAAGTGCTTCTCTAAGAATATATACCAATCCATAGCCTGTGGCCTCTGGTCGACCTAATGATCCTCCAAGACCTATGGGTTTTCCAGTAATTACGCCAGGGTATTGACCTCCAAAAATTGTTTGATATTCATCCATCATCCAAAGCATATGTTGGCTACTTGTCATTACATCAGGAGCAGGTACGTCACGAACAGGACCGATATCTTTAGATATTTGTCTTATCCATCCTCTACATAAATTCTCTTGTTCTCTTTCAGATAAATCATGTGGGTCACAAATTACTCCCCCTTTCCCCCCGCCAAGAGGAATATCAACAACTGCACATTTCCAGGTCATCCACATAGAAAGAGCTCTTACCGTGTCTGCAGTTTCTTGAGGGTGAAATCTTATTCCCCCTTTACAGGGGCCTCTAGCATCATTGTGTTGAATTCTAAATCCTTTAAAAATTTTAATGTGTCCATCATCCATTCTAACTGGTATTAAAAAATGATATTCTCGCAAAGGTGCAATCAACAAATCTTTGGTCGCTTGATCAAGTTCTAATAATTTAGCAACCCTCAAAAATTGATCCTGAGCCATTTTATATGCATTAAACCCTTTAAGTGCCATAAATTACAACCCAAACGGTGATAAATATTCCGTATATTAACCTATTGGTTCAAAGTTAATTTTTAAAAAATTATAACCCTTAATAATAAGATATTTACATTAAGAATTTTAGGCCCGAGGCAGGCACGTACTACAAAAGTTAAAGGCCCGATGCTATTTTATAGGACTTTCAAGGTGTAGTTTATTGATGTCTTTAAGAGCTAATTTTTAGAAATTGCTTTATTAAAATAGAAAAAACATTGGTTAAATGGTTTCTATTGTTATAAATATGTTGAATGCTACACATTCACATTCCACTAGGGATTTTATATATAAATCCATAGCTGGACTAGGGATTTATTTCTGTACAGGAGGGGAATGTGGTGGATGAAAGTATTGGAGCTATAATTGATGATATATTAGATCTATGGTGCTCCTCTCTGTAATCCTACTAAAAGTGCATGTCCAAAATAATACAAACCATGTCTTGGCAATAAAAAAGATAATCCCTTAAAAGATTGTATGCCTGTAAATAAAAATGATCCGGCAAATTCTGTTCGCCTACCTAATGAACCATACCAAGTACCTGTTCCAGATTGTTTACCTAATAATCCTACTGTTACAATATCAGCATGGGAAGGTAAATATTGCTGATCCAAATTAGAATAACCTCCATAACATATATTATAGCGTAGTTTAATAGGTCTTATAAGATCACACAATGCAATTAAATGGAATAAAAAAGAGTATAAATATGGTAAAATCCTAAATATATAAGGTAGAGAAGTCTTAAAATGTAGACTAACTATTAAATAAAGAATCCTTCCTGGTATTCCATCAAACAAAGAAGCTCCTTTGCCTGCAACTAAACAAAACATGTTTTTGAGTTTGTTTTCACTTTGTGGAAAAAAACTATCAAAGTTTAACTTCGGATACCAATTACCACCAGTAACCAACCTCTGTGCCTGCTTTACACTCAATCCACCAAGCAAACCATATTTGTCCAGTTCTACAACTCCATCCTTGAATATATCCTCTGCCTCTTCTCTTGATTCAGTAGCATTCAACTTTTCCCTGATTGAATTGAATAATCCCTCTACTTCATCTGCCTGTTGTTGAGTCAACTTTACTGTCTGTTTACCGCCATTCAGACCACATACTTCTCTTGTGAACTCAACCAGTTCATCTTTTCCCATATTTGCATTGATACTTGGTGCAAATGCAAGTCCTATGAAAAGGAGAATTACCCCTATTACCACTCCTTTCCTAATTGGATTCATATATTCCTCCCTACATATTCTAATGATGGTGGTGTATTTAAATGTTGGTTACTCTAAATATCATATGGTTCTTTTGCAGGATGCCAGTCAATATCAAATCTTTTATTAAATTGATAGTAATAGCCACTATAAAGATTCCAGACAAATACAGGAAATAATCTGAACCTATTCCAATAATTACCCTCCCATTTATTATTAGACTCAAATGATAGGATGCTTTTAAATCTCCATAAGCCATAAGAGAATTTGAAAAAAAAGTTGTTATGTGATATTTTATTAAATGATGAATAGTATAAAAATATATTAATCTCTTTGTTTTCAAAAGAGTTATTTAAAATCGAATTATTTCTACTGTTGACAAGTGTCGTTCCTAATGCTCCATTTTTAATTATATTTCCTGAAATAGAACTGTTACTTACATTATTAAATGCCATTCCTCCAAGCAAATTATTGGTAAGTTCACATCTAAGAATATGACAGTTATCACAATCAATTAGTTGAATTCCAATACTTGTATAAGATATTTCCAGACTATTAATAGTAATATTTTTGCAATGATATAGGATTATCTGACCAGCATTATATATAATTTCATCTGAATCATACTCAAAATATACCAAAGGTTTATCATCAACTGTGTTGTTATAAATTGAATTATTTTTTGAATCTGCTTGACAAGACACATCAAATACGTCCATTAAAATACCACAGTTGAAAAATGAGTTGTTTGACACTATGTTATTACTTGAATTATATATTGAAATCCCACCCATCCCATATAATGATTCATTGGATTTGAAAATGTTGTCGTGAATTTTATTGTTATTGGAAATAATTGATGAAGTTGACTGAATTGTAATATCACTTCCATTTAGCAGAGTAAAACCGCTAATGTAAACATTGGAAACAACAATATCAATCAAATTTCTATATATGACAGTATCTTCTTTATCCTCTCCTATTAATCTTATTGTTTTGTTAATTTTGATATTATCGTCAGATTCATAACACCCTTTGTATACAAAAATAGTATCCTCATCACTTGCATTATCTATTGCATCTTGGATAGATGAGTAATTGCCAGGACCTGAACCACCAACATAGAGAATATTACCAAATAATTGTGGCAATAAATTGCTTTCCAAATCAACAGTTCCTGATACAGGCAATACTGTTACAATTAACAGCATAAAAATAAATAATCCAACTATTTTTCTATACATATTTTTCCTCCTTTCAAATTCTAATGTTACATTAGTATATAAATGCTATGCAATAGCAGGGAAATGTAAATATATCAGATTTGCATTATAAATAGTGGGAAGGAAATGAAAAAGAAAATACTTGCTATTGGAATTATAATCCTATTGATAGGAATAATTATTCCAACTTCAAATGGCAATAATGTTGAATTACAAACAATAGAGAATGAGGAAAGTGCAAATTCCCAATATCAAGTATTTGGATTTCTACCTCATCTCGGTAGAGGCATAATATATAGTTACTGGGTATTTCCAGGAATTAAAGGTTATGTGAGATTTGATGAATTTGAGGGACGTGTTGGTATATGTACAATAAAAGGTTATTCAACCGAACTACCTACTTACTTCTCAGTTTTCCTACCAGAATTTATTGTTATAAAGATATTAACAGCTTTAAATCTAATTTAGATAAATTCATATTCTTGAAGGACTACTTGTTTTCTCCTGTCAACCAATATATTCCTCTGTAAATCCAGTAATATATAGATTATTACGGGATATGCTACAAATTGACATTATTATTTTAGTGATCAATTAACATAAATAATAAATCTCAAAATAACGAAATTATTTAAGATTAAATGTACTTTATTTATCTTTAAAAGGTTCAAGGCCCGTTTTTAGTTGATTCTCCTGTAAAAACCGCTGTCCAACAGGAGAAAGGGGCCCGAGGCGGGATTTGAACCCGCCACAGAGGATCCACAGTCCCATATGTTGCCAGGCTACACTACTCGGGCCATATTTTAAGTGTTGGCAATATCTCATGAATTATTTAAAATATATGCCTTTAAATGACGACACACTAAAATAATAACAAAATAATTTCAATAATACGCAGGGGTAGCCAAGCCTGGTCAACGGCGCAAGGTTCAGGGCCTTGTCCTGCAGAGGTCCAAGGGTTCAAATCCCTTCCCCTGCATACATTTTTTAATAATTGTAAAAAATAAAGGTTAATTTATTATTATATTACATTTAATTTCTTTTTTGTATTGTCCAATTATATTGTGTTAAAAGTGAATTTAATTTTTCTTTAAGCTTTTTAAATTCATTATCTTTTAGATTACAAGGAATTATTGTTTTAGTTTTTAAAATAAATTCCAAGTACTTATCCATAGATGAATTTAGCGGACATTCTATTGGTTTTTCTGGATCAAATTCCAACTTTTGCTGTATTGTTGGCACAAGCTCATTAATGCTTTTTTCAATCTCAATTGATTCACCATTTTCATTACAACTTCTTACTTCAGCTAAACCACATAAGTCCATTTTATAAACTGCATATGCCTTCTCACAACCTGCTTCAATCATTAACTTTTTTGCCTCTTCAAGTATGTCCATATAATCACCAAATTTATTGTTTACATAATATTGATTTTTACTCCTCGCCCAATATTGGATGGTATTGGGTAGCATTGTAATATTTCCTAATTAATTGATTTAAGGTTATCTCACCTATAATTCTCTTATCTTCTACCACTGGAAGACGTCTTAATCTATGAGTTGTCATTTTTTCTAATATATCTACAATCTTGTCGTTTGTTCTACAAAACATTACTTTACTTCGCATAATATCCTCAGAAGTTTTAGCTGTTCCATGTTGAATCGATCTTAAATCAGGCATTCCAAAAACATAAGGCGGAAAATCCTTTGGGGCTAAAATAGAGAGAACATCATGTTCTGTTATTACTCCAACAAGTTCTTTATTTTCTTTATCATCAACTACCCATATATGATTTCTTGCACCTAATATGTTTAAAATAGTGTTGATATCCTCTTTTTTGTCAACAATTGGTAAATCCCATATTCTTTTATCCATTAATTGATGAACTTCCAGATCATAAAACTCACTTACAAGTCTTCTATCTCTTGGCATTTTAACTCCGTAAAGTTTAGTATGGTATTTAAATTTACTTTCTAAGAACTTTTATCAAAGCAGTAGGTGTAATTAAAGTTGTTATTATCACCATTACTAATATTGCGGATGCGATTTCTTCATTGATAATTTCGTACTCAAGCCCTAATCTAACCAGTACCAATTCTATTCCGGCCCTTGGTATCATTGCAACACCTGCAGCAAGAGAATCACGGTTGTTAAAACCAGTTATTTTTGCACCCAAACCACAACCTATAAGTTTTCCTACAATTGCTGCTATTAATAAAAGTGATGCAAATAATCCAATTTCTAAAAAAGCATTAAAATTAAAACTCATACCAACAGTTACAAAAAATATAGGAATAAAGAATCCACCTCCAACTAGTGAAACATAATCCTGTAAACTTCTGAAGAAATTTAATTGACCTAAGATTATTCCTGCAATAAACGCACCAATAATTATTGACAATCCAATTGATTCTGCAAAAAAAGAAAAAGTCAAAGCAACAATTATACCAACAATAAGTAAATTTTCTCTTCTTATTTTTATTTTTTCTAAATTAGAATCCAAAAAAAGGCTAATTTTTTCTTTTGATAATATAATTGCAATAAGGAGGAATATTAGAACAAGAATTAAAAATATACCAATTTCCCAGATAAATATTGCTCCTGTTTTTACAATGCTAATTAAAATTGTAAGTATAATCATAGCAATTATATCATCAACAACTGCAGTTCCCATAATCAAACTGCCTAGTTTTGTTCCCATTATTCTCAATTCAATTAAAATCTCTGCATTTACTCCAATAGATGTAGCAGTTAGAGAAGTTCCTATGAATAATGCAGCCATATGTCCAAATCCAAACCACAATCCGGTCACATAACCTAAAATAAATGGTAAAATCACTCCTAGTGTTGCAACAAAAGTAGAACTAGTTTCAATTTTTTTAAATTCTTTCAAATTTAGAGAAAGACCTGCTGAAAATAAAAGAAATAATATTCCAATATCTGCTAAATAATTTATAGAATCATCAAAAAATAGCTTTTCTTTATTAATTAATAAAAAAATATTGCCAATAAAAGCTCCAACTATTAATTCTCCTAAAATAGTAGGTTGTCTTATTTTTTTTGACAAACTTCTACCAATTAATGCAGCTATGAGAACAATAACAATGCTGGATATAAAATCCATAAACTTCTGAAACTGATACGATGTAAATAAATGTTTATTTATCTTTAAATAAGGAAAAATAATTATTAAGTAAATTCATAATTCTTAATTCAATATTAATATCAACGGTGTATAGAAAATCATGTATTTCCAAATATTAATAATTCTTGCAATTATTGGAATAATTGGTGAGTGTTATTTTATTTCTCTTTGGATTGCTGCTCGAAGACGTTTTGTAAAAAAATTTAAAAAATACACCCCACCTGCATGTGTAATTATTCCTTGTAAAGGTTTAGAAGAAGGAATAGAATCAAATCTAAATGAGTTTTGTTCTCAACATTATCCAACTTATAAAGTTGTTTTTGTGGTTGATTCAAAAAAAGATTCTGTTTATAAAGTATTAACAAGAATTAAAGATAATTACTCAAATGTTTCAGTAGAAATCACCAAACCTCAAAAAAATTGTAGTGGAAAAATTGCCGCATTAATTACTGGTATCAAATCAACAAGCTCGACTGAAGTGATTGTATTTGCAGATTGTGACATAAAACCTGAAAATAAATGGTTACAGAATCTTATTGAACCTCTCCAAGATGAAAAAATAGGTGCGAGTACTGGATACAGATGGTATTTTCCTTCTGATTTTAAGACCCAGTTAATTTCAACATGGAATATGACATCAATAGCATTCTTATTTCATCCAAAATATAATTTTACTTGGGGCGGGTCGACAGCAATTAAAAATACTATATTTGGTGAACTTGATATAAAAAATAAATGGAAAAATGCATATTCAGATGATCTTGTTATAACAAATGCAATACGAAACTCAGAATATTACATTTACTTTCAACCAAAATGTATAATGGAAAGCATACCAGAAACTAGTTTAAAAAAATTTAATAAATGGGGCTCAAGACAATATACTTGGTTGCGATGGTATTATCCAAAAATCTGGCTACCTTCTTTTATAGGTCTTTTTGGAGTAAAGAGTCTTACAATTCTAGGAATATTATTGATAATTTTAGGTTTTTATATTCCAGGAGTATTAATGGTTTTGATAGTAATTTTTGAAATGATATTTGGATGGCAAGGGATAGCCACACTTCAAAATCTAATGGTATATCCAAAAAAGCGTTTTACATCAAAAATTTATTATCCGCTTACAGCCCCAATTGTTTTTTTCATGATAGTCCAAAATATGATTATTTCATTATTTAAGAAAGAAATTATGTGGGCAGGAAGGTCTTATAAAAAATTCAAATAATTAAAAATGGTTTCTTAATCTACATATTAAATTTTTCTTTCTTATAAAAAGAGCGTAAACTTACATTTCCTACAAAAGTTATTAACGATTTTGCTGGGCTAAAGCCATTATTGTAAAAACTTCTTTTAATTATACTTTTCATTGAGAAGAAATCTTTAGCAATTTCTCTAATTCCCTGTAGTAATTCTTCCTGAGACATTTTACTTGGTTTAAAATTTACATTACCTTCTGCGTATTTTGACCAGTTGTAAGATGTAATTCTTTTTTCCTTTTCGAGTCTATCAAATAATCTGGTTCCAGGATAAGGAGTTACTATACTAAATGAAACATCATTTAATTTCCACTCATATATTGCATCAAGTGTTTTTTTGAAAATATCCGGAGTGTCATTGTCAAAACCAAACATAAAAAACCCTGTTACATCCATACCGTGGTCTTTTATCTTCTGAATGGCTTTTGCATAATTTTCAACCTTATTTGTACCCTTACCAACTGCATTTATATTTTCTTGTGAAATAGATTCAATTCCTACGTACCATTTTGTAACGCCAGCTTCGCTTGCCAGTTTTAAAAATTCATCATCTCTGCTTAAAACGTTAATATTTCCAAAACATTCAAATTTCTTATTGAATTGTTTTAATTCAGAAAAAAGTGATTTTGAGTATTTTGGATTTATGGTAAGTGATGCATCTGCAAAGAATATTGTTTTTGCTTTTATCGTTTTAATTTCATCGACAATATTCTTTATAGGTCTTCCCCTAAATTTGGATCCTTCTATCTTTTGCATTGCACAAAATTCGCAACCTGTTGGGCAGCCTCTTGATGCCTGTATAGCTTCTGAAAATGGAGTATAAATTCCAATATCATGTCTCGCTGGTGGAATTTCTTCAGGTTCAACAGGTTTTTCAGCTTTGTAATATTCTTTTAATTTATTATTTTTTAAATCCTCTAATAATTGAGGCCAAGTTAATTCAGCTTCACCTATTACCACACTATCAGCATGTTTTATTGCTTCTTCAGGTAATAAAGATGCATGATAACCACCAAATACAACCTTTATGTTTTTATTTCTAAATTTATCTGCAATTTCATAACCTCGTAGAGAATTGTAAGTAAGTGATGAAATACCGACTAAATCGTAGTAATCATCAAATTTAATCTTTTCAAATCTTTCATCAATAATTTTTACGTAGTGTTCCTTGGGTGTTAAACCTGCTATTTGTTGCAGAGTTAAGCAAGGATATGTAAATCTAGAAAAGACACTTTGTTTAGCATTGGGATGAGGCATAATTAATAATATTTTCATAGTTCATCTCATTCTAAATTTTATATAAATATATCTCTAAGATATATACATTTATCGCTTGATTGCGTATTAAAAAGTAGTACATAATGTTTTTTAGATATTATCTTTAAATATTAATAAAATTTAATCATTAAGTTTATATATAAAAAATACGGTATATTTTATATAATTATGAAATCTTTAATAAAAATAATTATTGTAATTATAATTGCTATTATTTTAGTATCATCAATTTACATTATATTCTTTACTGAAGAAAATAACAATAATAATCATAATAATAATGGAAATAATGACGAAATTGATGACGAACCTCCTACTATTGATTTTGTAACAGGTGATACATCAGTTAAAAGCGGCGGTTCTGTTAAAATCGAAGTTACATTTTCAGACAATGTTGATGTTACAGAAGCAAAAATTTTTTATAAACCATTGGGGGGAGATTTAAAATCAGGAAACATCCTAAGTGGAAGTTATAGAATAAATATTCCCTCTGATGCTGATACTGATTGGTATTATTATGTCACAGTTGATGATGAAGCGGGGAATGGTCCTGTTGGAGAACCTGATGCAGATGGTAATAGATTTTTTACAATTACAGTTATTGTTGAAGATGATAATGGAAATAACGATAACAAACACGTAGTCTTTATTGAAGAAACTACTGCAACTAATTGTAGATATTGTGTAAATGTGGCCAAGATATTATATAAACTATTTAATGATCAAGATTCTAAAGATCCAGATTTTTATTATATTAGTTTAGTAGATGACGAAAGTGCCAAAGCCCAAAAACGAGCTATAGATGAATTAAATAGATTTGGAAATCCAACTATTTACATTGATGGTGGTTATAAAGTTAGACTTGGAATAAATAAAGACAAAGAAGATGAGTATGAAACAGAATTAAAACAAAATATTAAAAGTGCGGCTAATCGAAAGATGCCTAAAATTAATATATTTCTTAATGCTAAATGGAATGATACAAGATCTGAACTTACCACTGAGGTTTCAATTAAAAATAATGAAGAATCTTCATACGATGGAAATTTAAGAGTTTATATTGCAGAAATTCAAAGTAGATGGATTGATTATGCAGGTGAACCCTTTCATTTTGCTTTTATTGACTACTCAATTAATGAAGATATATCTATTAGCGCTGGGGAAAACAAGTCTTTTTCTGAAATTTGGAATGCAAGCAAAGCCGGTTTTGGTGATATTTATCCTGAGAATATCCAAGTATTTGCAGTGGTATTTAACTCTGAAAAAAATCAAGGTTACGCACAAGCTCCTGATGGGAATCCATTTGATGCTTATTATGCTGATGCAACTGCTTCAACAAAAATAAGAAATGGTACATTGCCACCTACAATTGGTATAACAAATCCCTTAGAGCATCACAGATATATTTTTAATAAAATTGATATGCAAACGTTGATAACTAAAAGAACCGTCTTAATTGGAAGAGGTACAATACAGGCTTCAGTAGTAGCAGATGCTGGAGTAAAGCAAGTTGAATTCTATATCGATGGAGTTTTGAAATATAATACAACAGAAGAACCTTATACTTATAGCTTTAGAAAAATTGGTTCAACTAAAAGATTGTTTTTTAGCAGTAAACATACTTTTGAGGTTAAGCTAATTGATAAAGAAGATAGAGTAGCTACAGACAGCATTGATGTTTTAACATACTTTTTATAGATTTCTAGTTGTTTGATATTAAATTATATCAATGGTTTTAAAAATACAATAGATTATATTGGCGAATTATAGAATTATTAATTAAGGAGGTACCAAAATTAAGTTTTTACTTATTTACCCTCCATCCGAACCTTCTTTATATGATAAAGACAATAAAGAAACTTCATTTAAGGGAATTGCACCACCACTTGGTTTACTTTATCTAGCACGAATTCTAGAAAATGATGGGGATAATGTAACTATACTTGATTTCTCTGCTGAAGACTATAATAAATCTATATTAATAGATAAAGCAAAAAAAGCAGAAATTGTTGGAGTATCAGTTTTAAGTTATTCATTAAAATGTTCTATTGAAATTATAAATATTGTTAGAATAGCAAATCCTAATATAAAAATAATTATTGGAGGGCCTCATTGCACTCTTTACCCAAAAAAAGCAATCGAGGATACTTCTGCAGATATATGTGTTCAAGGCGATGGGGAACTAGTAATTAAAGATATTAAAAAAGCAATTATTAGTAAGGGTTCTTTTAATAAAATTCCAGGGATTTTTTTTAAAGAAAATGGTGAGATTAAAAGCGGAGAACCATTGAAACTCATTGAAGATTTAGATTCTATACCATTTCCCTCAAGAAACTTAGTGAGAAATTACAATTATGGCAAAGAATATAATCCAAAAATAAAGAAAGGAGAATTTACCTCAATTGTAACTAGTAGAGGCTGTCCATATAGATGTAAATTTTGTTCTAGAAATTCAGTGAGCATGAAAAAATATAGAACAAGATCTATTGAAAATGTTCTACTTGAAATTAAAGAGCTTTACAAGCAGGGTTATAAATATATTGCCTTTGAAGATGATAGCTTTATTACTAATGTTAATAAGGTTAATGAATTATTTAAATCAATTATTAAAGAGAAAATTAACATAAGATTTATAATAACAGCTGCTAGAGTTGATGCAATAAATAAAGAACTGTTTCTAAATATGAAAAAAGCAGGGGTAACACATCTACAATTTGGTTTTGAATCGGGAAATCAGGATGTCCTTGATTTTTATAATAAAAACACAACAATACAAGGAATAATCGATGCTGTAAATTTAAGTAATAAAATTGGATTTTTTACAATCGGAACATTTATTTTAGGAGCCCCAATAGAAACAGAGAAACATTTTAAAAGAACAATAAATTTTGCAAAGTCATTGACCTTAGATTCAGTTTCATTTTTACCCTTAAAATATGTCACGGGATCTGATTTATGGTGTGAAGCTGTAAATAAGAATAAAATATCTGAAACAGATTATATCGTAAAAGCTGGCTCTGAAAACAATCTTAGTTTTTTCACTCAAAAGGAGATCGAAAACTATTGCACAAAAGCTAATAGGGAATATTATCTACGACCAAAATTTATCTTAGGGTTATTAAAGAAATCTTTAAAAAACAATGATTTAGGGTTTTTACATTCATATATTTCATTATTTTTATCGAATATCAGAAGTGGTTTTGAATTTCTTGGAATAATCACACATAATTAAAGGAAATAAATAAAAAATGAAAATTCAACTACAAAATGTATTATATCATCCATCAACAGGCGGAATTGAAAGTTATTTGTACAATATTTCAAAGCAATTAAAAAATATGAACCATGAGCCGATGATCCTTTCATCGCAACACAAAAGGACTTTACCAAAACATGATTCTTTTGAAAATATTGAAATTTTAAGACATCCATATTATAAATTCCCACTATTTCCACTTAATATATTAAGTCCTATTTATTTTATAAAGAGGCTTGAAAAATTTCTAAGACTAAATTCTTCTGATTGTAATATTATTTGGGCTAATTTCTTTTTAGATGCTTTTTCATCCTGTAAAGCCTTCAAAAATAAATTACCGGTTATCTATGTTAACCATGCCATTGCATCAAATTTAATAAAATTATATACAACTTATTCAAATGCTAGTGTTTTTGTGAGATTTTATGTTAAAAATTTACAACCACAATATTTTTTAATTGAGAAACAAGCAGTAACTGAATGCAATCTCGTTGTTACATTAAGCAAAATGAGAATGAAAGAAACATATGATTTATATGATATTGATAAAGAAAAATTCAGTGTAGTTCCCCCCGGAGTTGATTTAAAAAGATTCATACCTGTTAAAAAAGATTTAAAATTATTAAAAGATTTGAATATACCTGAAAAATCTAAGATTATTTTATCTGTCGGAAGGCTTTCTCATGAGAAAAATCTAGAAATGCTAATTAATGCTTTTGCAAAAATTTCTAGAGAAAATGTGTTTTTATTAATCGTTGGAGATGGTCCTGAACGGATTTTTCTAAAATCTTTAGTTGAAAAATTAGGTCTTAATAATAAAGTTATTTTTACAGGCATTAGAACAGATATTGAAAGATTTTATTCCGTAGCAGATTTATTTGTTCTCAGTTCTAAATATGAAGGTTTTGGATTAGTTTTTCTAGAAGCAATGGCATCAGGTTTACCCTGCATTGGACTCAAACCAGATTATCCTAATATTATAGTTTCAAGTGATGAAATAATTGATGATGGTAAAAACGGATTTTTAGTCAATCCTTATTCAATTGATGATTTGACAGATAAGATTATTGGAATATTAGATGATACCGAATTAAAAAATAAACTTGGAAATAATGCAAGAAAGATTTGTGAAGAAAGATTTTCTTGGGAAAAAACTGTTAAATCAATGTTAGAAATAAGTAATAAATTAATTTGATTTTAAACAAATAATCTTCTACTATTGATCTTAGCAATAGCATTTCGACCAAGAATGATTAAAAAAGGATAAATTCCTAATCTTAAGCTTTTTAAAATTCTCGTTAAAGTGTAAGATGTAGAATAAAACTCAATATACATCTTTTTAACACCCTCAATTAATTCTTTTTCCGTCATGTTTTTTGGTTTGAAAACAACTTCTTTCATAGTATATTTAGACCAATCTTCGGTTAAAATTCTCCTTTGCTTTCTTAATTGATCGAAAACTGGAGTACCTGGAAATGGGGTTAAAGCACAAAAATCTGCAACATCAATTCCTAATTTTTTAATTGTTTTAATAGTTAAATCAAAAGAATCTTTTGTATCTGTATCAAACCCAAAAATAAAACATCCAATAACAGCCATTTTATTTTCATGAATATTTTTAACAGCTGTAAAATAATCATCGACCTTATTTGTTTTTTTTCCAGCATTGTCAATCGATTCTTGTGAAATAGATTCAAATCCTATAAGCCAAGACACACATCCTGCTTCGTGTGAAAGTCTAATTAATTCTTTGTCTTTAGCTAAAACATCTACATTTCCATTGCAAAAAAATTTTTTATTAAGCTTTTTCATCCTTTTAAACAAATTTTTTGTATACTCAGTATCAATAGTTAGAGAAGTATCATAAAACATAATGGTTTTTTGAGGAATTGATTTTATTTCATCAATAACTTCATCAATAGGTCTTGAATAAAATTGAGATCCTCCAGGAATATTTGTCTCTGGACAAAATTTACATTTATAGGGACATCCTCGTGTTGCTTCGACAGCGCCAGTGATAACAAAACCAGGCAATTTAACATTTGTAGGAGGAATCTTTATTGATTTATCATATTTAACAGGTTGATAGATGGACTTTATATTTTTATTTTCATAATCTTTTAAAAAATCAAGCCAGTTTAATTCGCCCCAACCTAATAACACACTATCTGCATGTTTTATTGCTTCTTCGGGCAAGGCAGATGGATGTAATCCACTTAAAACTACAGTTTTTCCTTTTTTTCTAAACTTATCTGCAATTTCATAAGCTCTTGGAGTTGTTGAAGTAGTAAAATTGATATGAACTATGTCATAATCCTTATTAAAATCAATTTTTGAATACCGCTCAGTTAATAACTCAACATTATGATTTTTTGGTGTAATTGCAGCAATTTTTCTTGCATATAATGTGGGAAGAATTGAAAAAGCAGTATACAATGTTTTATCTAAAAATCCATATTTTAGATTTCCCATCCATATATTTTCAATTATCAATATATTCATTATCTGCCTGTTGTAAATATCATAAACATATATTTAAGTGGTGTACATTATTTGCCCTTATTGAAATTAATATTTACCCAATTGGAGGTCTATCTACTAAATGAATTATTTATTTAATCCATCTTTTATTTCTAAGATTATTAGGAGTTATTTATTTGATATAAATAGATTATGGAAATTGAATGATAATAAGCTTAAAGAATTTCAAAATAAAATGTTTAGAAACATAGTTAGATACTCCTATTCAGTCCCTTTATATCATGATAAGTACAAGAAAAACAATATACATCCTACGGATATTAGCGGAATAGAAGATATCAATAAATTACCAGAGATTTCCAAAGAAGACATAAAACAATATTATCCAGAGGGAATTATACCTGCCAACTTAAATAAAAATAAATTAGTTGAGGTTTCTACATCGGGTACTACTGGAAAATCTCTTTCAATTTTTGTTGATATGAACGATATTGTTGTAGGAATTTTTGGCTATATACGAGCAATAAAAGAATTTGGCATAAATTGGAGAAAAGACAGATTATCAATTATTGGTGATTTTGCTCCACATACAGCTGAAAGCGGATATATTAACAAAGGATTATCACCGGGTATGGCTATTGATAAATTTATAAAAAATATTCAATGGCTTGATACAAATGATGATCCTAAAGCAGTAATTGAAAAATTAAATCATTTCAGACCTGATTTTATTGGCGGATATGTAGGAATGCTAGGTCATTTAGCATTATTAAGAGATCAAGGATTTGGAAAAGATATAAAACCTAGATTTATTGCTTCAACTGGTACAGTTTTAGATAAATCATTAAAAAGATACATTGAAGAACAATTTGAAACTAAAATATTTGAAGTCTATGGCGCTACAGAGACAGGACCCATTGCATTTGAATGTCAAAAAGGAAATTATCATATCAATTCAGATTTTCTATATTTGGAATTTATAAAAGATGGCAAGCCAGTAGAATCTGGGGAACCAGGTAATTTAATTGTTACTAAATTATTTGGGAATGGAACTCCAATTATCAGATATAATGCAATCAACGATATTGTATCCCCTTTATATGAACCATGTGGCTGTAATATTTCTGGAGGACTTATTAAGAAAATATATGGAAGAGATGTATTATCCTTAATTTTTCCCGGCGGAAAAGCAATGCTGCCTTCAGGCATCGCAGAAATATTTAGTCGGGTTTTATACGAATTAAAAAGTAATATGCTCAAAGAAACTAAAGTTATTCAACATGACCTGACAAATCTTGAAATACAGGTTGTTATTGATAATAAAGAAAGTAAAAATAAACCATCAAATGACGAACTATTTACAATTCTAGAGAAAGGATTTAAACAAAAAGTTGGTTCAAATCTTAATATTTCCTTCAAAGAAGTAGATACTGTTGACAAATCTGAAGCTCGTGTAATATCTAAAGTCGATAGAAATAAGATAAAAATAAAAGAATATATTTAATAGATTAATAACAACATCAGTAACAAAAATTGTATCTATACTCGTGTTACCAAAAATTATTTAAAACCATAAGATATAATAAATATATACATTTATTAAAAGGAGGCAATGAAAAAATGAAAGTCGTCTTATGTAGTGAAGGTAGTTGTGTCTCACCAAAATGTCCTGTTGTTGATGTACAAGAAAACCAAGTCATTATCGGCGAAAAAGATAATATATGTACACTTACTAGAAAACAATTTGACATTTTAAAACAAAAAATAAGAAACAACGAAATTTAAAGAAAGGTAAATTACCTTTCAATTTTTCTTTTTTAAAAATATTTAATTTCTAAGGATATTGATATCCTTCAGAGTTTTGCTCGTATAGAGTTAATCCATCTTCAATTAACCCTTCGACCATTTCTTTTCTTTCAGCATCTGTTTCTTTTCCCAGGGTTCCATATGCATTTGTATAACAGGGTTTTATTATACCTCTATCATATTTCACTGTAATTACGACAAACATTGGAACGCCTCCAACTTGATCTTTATCATAAATAGAAAATGAATCTTTTTGAATTTGGGTAGCATGGTCTAGATTGATATGATAAAAATTTACTATTGTATCTAGATAGTCAACTCTTTTATAAAGAGTATCTTCCTTTTCAAATTTTAAATTAAAGATTTCTTTAATAATTGGAGCCATATCATCACATGCTTTACACACATCACTCCTATATTCGATAAAAATAATACCAGTTGTTAAATTTTCTAAAACAAATTCAGGATGTTCTTCCCCTGTTCCTGTTTCAAAAACAAATTCTAATCTAGAGACAGGATCTAATTTAATGCAACTTAAACATAGAGTTGACACAATTGTACCATGAATAAGATCCCATGTATCATGTTCAATAATCATATCTCCTATACCAATGGTGATTAATGAAACCACAATTATCCCAGTAATAAATATTTTATTCATGATTTATACCCTCTCGAAACTAATTATTTTCTTTGGGCAAGCCTCCACGCACTTACCACATAAGATACATTCTGGGTCCCTATCCATATTAGGAACGTCAATGCCCATAGGACATGCTTCATTTGAACAGATATTACAATGTATACATTCATCTTTGTTTACTGATACCTTATACATGCTTATCTTGTTAAATGGTGCTAGCATAGCTCCAATTGGACAGAAATATCTACACCATCCTCTTTCTACTAAAAATATTAAAATAATAAATAAAATAAAAACTCCCATTGCAATGAAAAAGAATTCATTAGGAGAAAAACTCCCTGGGTTTAATATTGAAATAGGGATAGTGCCTACCAAATATCCTATTGGACACAAATCTGTAAACATAAAACCAATGAATATTGGAGTTATGATAACTAAACCTATAAAAATAAAATATTTTAAATATCTTAGGTATGGCTCTATTCTAAGTTGACCAATTTTTCCTACCAAGGAATATTTTTTCTTTAATTTTTTAGCCACTTTACCAGTAACACGTTGGATGAGGCCAATAGGACATGCCCAGCCACATACTGCTCTACCAGAAATTACACCAACAAAACTGATTAATAAAATTGGATATAAAATAAGTCTCCAATTCCATTTACCGTCATAAACACCAATTTCAATAGCTCTCAAGGGACATGCTGCAGAGGCAGAAGGACATGCATGACAATAAAAAAATGGATAGCAAAAACCAGTTTTTATACCAGGAAAAACATTCTCTATTTTTAAACCTAAATTAGTTAAAAAAAAGAAAAAAAATTGTGAGATTAATCTCTTAAATCTCAGATTCATCTGATTCTCTTTTTATTATAAACAAGTATGCCGATTATTAATGAAATTATAAGAATTGCAAACTCAAAACCTGGTGTGCCATTGTCTCCATTTTCACCGTTTTCACCATTGCCATTGTCTCCATTTTCACCGTTTTCACCATTTTCAGCTTCAGCAACGTCAAATTCGATCCTTGATTCTTGAAAGTTATACCATTTTTCATCTGTGAGAACTTCGAGCCAAACAGTACCATAGACTGTGTCATCATGAATTAAGGTAACTGTAGCTTCCCAAGTATCTCCTTCATTATTGCTCATACTTTCATTTTGAATATCTTGGTAGCAAAATGAGTCAGTGCATTCTTCAACTCTTATCCGAACCTCAGTTATATTATCTCCTGTTAGCTCAACAGTAAATGTTACATCCGATAAACGAGTTGGTTCTTCTGGATCTATTTCAATGTCTTCATAACTGGGGTCTTCCGCACTTACACTGGATGCAAAAGAAACCATTAGTCCAAAAATTATTGTTGCTGTTAAACCGATTTTTATTTTTTGATTCATTTAATTTCGCCTCCTTCTATTTAATTATTCTAGCATCTCCAATTTTCTGGATTATGTAGAATCATCAGTGTAACCCACATGTGAATAATAAATATTTCCATTTTTGGGAATTAATAAATTATTTTTATGACAAAAAATTAAAAATTATTAATTTTTTAAAAAAAAATAATTTGAAATGGTAATTTAAGATAAAATTAATTTATAAATTTATACTTAACGATAATAAATAGACAATTTATAAAAAAAAGTTTACAAAAGAATATATTCATCAAAAGTGTCTATAACATCTTGCTCTGTTTCCATGCCATATGCCCCATCAACATCAATAGAAAGAATAACTACATCGTTTCCTAACTCTTCTTTAACGCCTTGAAGCTCAGGCATTTGGTTATGACATGGCGGACATCTGACTGCCATTAAATCAAGAATGATTATTTTCCCTTTATAATCAGATAATTTAAATTCTTGATCATTAAAAGTATTTAATGTAAAATCAGGAGCAGTTTCTATGAATTCTATCGTTCCACTATTAATAGCATCAATATATTGAATCAATTCTTGTTTTGAGTGAACCCCAGCATCGCGATGAACAATGTTTCCATTATGATCAATTACAACTAATGTAGGGATATAACCTGTACTATATGCTGATTTACTTCCAACAGAAGCACTGCTTGTATCCATAGCAAATAACCACTTATCAGATGGAGTTGAATCTATTGATGACGAATCATCCTGGTTGGTATTGTTCAATGCGTAAATACCACCGACAATAATTATAAAAATTATTATCAATCCAATAATCCCATAAGTAAAAGACCTTTTTGAAAAAAAAGGTTTTTTTGCATTTTTTATTTCCGCTCTTTGTCGAGGCGTTTAACCACCTTTTAAAAATTTAATAAATTAAAGATAAGGTGCTAATCTTGCTTTTAGTTCTTCTTTAGGCATTGCACCTATTAATTTATTAGCTAAATTTCCATCTTTAAATATTAAGAGAGTTGGTATGCTCATAATTTGATATTTCATGGACGTGTTTTTATTTTCATCAACATTTAACTTCCCAAATACAATCTTTCCTTGCATTTCTTTTGCCAAATCTTCAATAACTGGCCCCACCATTCTACAAGGACCACACCATGGTGCCCAACAATCAACAACAAGAAATGAATATTTTTCAATCATTTTATCGATATCTGCATCACTTACATCTACGGGTTTATTTGGAGTATCTTGGTTCATCATATCACCTCTATTCATATATCTCTTTTTTAATTCTTCTAGTTTTCTTTTTTTAATTTGATCAAGTTCATTCATTATTTTTACATAATGTTACAAATAGTATATAACGTTTGTGCAAAAATATTGCACAACCATTAAATATTTGATGGATTATACTTAAATATTGATATGAAAATTATTAGTTCAATTAAAGATCTTTGCTGTAAAGACATAATGCAGAGTGTTTTTGAATTAAATAATCTTGATTTTGAAGTTTTTAAAAAATTAAGAGAATTAAAAGAGTCAAAAATAGATGTTATTGCTAGAAGTTTGAATAAAGATAGAAGTATGATTTATAGATCCTTACAAAAACTTATATCCTGTAAATTATGTGAAAAAAAAACTAAGAACATTAGAACAGGTGGTTATTATCACTTATATGTTTGTACCAATTTAGAATCAGTTAGAAAGGAAATTGAAAAATGTATTGATAATTGGCATATATCTATTAAAAATAACTTAGATAAATTAGAAAAAGAACTATAATTCTGATTTATTGTCCTGTAACCATTTTCTAATTCTTAAGTAACCTATTTCTTTTTTACCATCTACCCATAAAATTGGTGCTGTTTTTTGTAAATCATCAAATACATTGTAGGACTTTGCCATTTCAAGATTTTCTTTTGTCCAAATATTAAAATCATGAGGAAAAGTAATTATTTTTATGTCGTGATTTTCAGTTAATAGTTCTTTTGTTTGACTGCATTTAATACAATTTTCAAGTGAAAATAAAATTGCCTCACTCATTATTTCCCTCAGAATATTATGTTAAAAAATTTAATTATATTAATCAAATAACCCAATTTAAAATTTACTTAAATCAAAAAGATATTTTAAATATTGACAGTTTCTATAATTACTAATTATGACCAACCAGTATAAAACTATAAGAGATCCTATTCATGGCAATATAGTAGTTGAAAAATTTTTTATTGAACTTTTAGAAACACCTGAGATACAAAGATTATATAATGTAAAACAACTGGGACTAGCACATCTTGTTTTCCCTGGAGCACATCATACAAGACTTGAACATTCACTTGGTGTGTTTAAAATAACAACTCAAATATCTGATGTTTTAAAATTAGATGAACGCGAGAAAAAAATTTTAACATGTGCTTCAATTTTACATGACATTGGCCATGGCCCTTTTTCTCATACATTAGAATCTATTCTATTGGAAAAATTTGGTGTTGATCATGTTGATTTGACTGAAAAACTGATACTTGGGGATTATGAAATATATGAAAATAAAGAAAAAAAATTTATACATGGTTTGAACGTTAGTGAAATACTCAACAATTATGATATGGACAAAGATGAAATAATAAAAATTATTCGTGGAAAAAATTTTGAAAAACAGTATTTAAGTCAAATATTGAATAGTACTATTGATGCCGATCAACTTGATTATCTAATTCGAGATGCCTATTATACAGGTGTTGCATATGGTTTAATAGATATTGATCGATTATTGCAAACTTTAAGGATTTTTGAGAATAAAATTACTATAGATCGAAAAGGAGTTAGTGTAATTGAAAACATACTTATGGCTCGCGGGTTAATGTATACCTCAGTATATTTTCACAAAACTGTTAGAATTGCAGAGCTTATGCTATCTAAAGCTATTGAACTGATATCGGATTTAAAGCCATTTGAATTTTTTAAAATGACTGATGGCGAAATATTAAATTCTCTAAAAAATTTTGGAGAATTTCAGTACGAAATTATTACAAGATTAAAATATAGAAATCTTTTCAAACAAGCATATGTAGCTTCAAGAAATGAGTTTTCAAAAGATTATATAAAAGATATCGAGAATCTTGAAAATCCAGATAAAAGACGTAAAAAAGAAACTGAATTTGAGGAAAATCTTGGAATAGAAAAAGGTCATATAATAATAGATGTACCTCACCTTGATCTAATGAGAGCAGAGCCAAGAATAAATCAAACAGATATTTCTATCCTCGATAGAAACAATATACAACAATTAGATACTTTCACACCTATACCTAATGCTATTAGAAGTCGTGATATTCCTGATTGGTTAGTTATGGTTGTTACCGATGAAAAATATCGAGATATTGTCTCTAGAAATGCTAAAGATCTATTGAAAAATTAGTTTTTTTAGGAGAGAATGGGGAAGAACGAAGGTGGTGAGGAGAGATTTTAAAAAGGAAATTTGTCCTCCCCATTCTTAGGAGGGCATCAGATAGGCATTATATAAGTTTTTTTATACAATTATTCTGAATATAATACTACTCATGAAATTATAACAATTAATAGAGAAAATTATATATACTAGTTCTGACCCTTATATAGGACAAAACTGTAATGAAGGACTAAGAGAGATAAAGGAACGGTATTTTTATGACAATTATTACATTGGATGATTTATCAAAAGCTATTGCAAATCGAGTTGGAATAGATATAGATGAAGCTAGACGAGATGCGGGATTTGTAATGGATATTTTTGGTTTTGATGATCGGGTTATTGACAATGTACTTGATCCTGAAGATAGACAACTATTTTATATACTTGAAGAAGAGGGCATGCTAACTACTGAAAGAGAAGAAACCACCTTATACGATGGGCGAGAATGGAGAACTCATTACTGGAAACTCAAAAAAGATACAATTGCCAAATATTCAACTGAAGAAAATGGAGTAAGAGACTATCTAATAAACAAAAAACAACCAAGAAATTTCTCTGATGAAGATATTTATGACAATATAGATGAAAATTTATGGACCACTAGAAAGATCGATTAAAATCAATTCTTTTATTATTTAATAATATTTTTTCCAATTATTAATAAAATTAATAAGTACCTTTAAGTTTTCAAATTTTCTCTAAGTCTAAAAATCAGATATAGATTTTGCGAATGTGATAAAATGTCAAAAAGAAAGATTATCTTAAGTTCAGAATCAGTTACTGAAGGTCATCCTGATAAAATGTGTGATTTGATCTCAGATGCTATTCTTGATGAAGCGATAAAACAAGACAAAAACTCAAGAGTAGCAGTTGAAACCGGAACTAAAAACGGAGGGGTAATGGTCTTTGGTGAAATGACTACTGATGCATATATTGATATTCCACGTGTAGTAAGAGATGTAATTAAAGGAATTGGATATACAAAATCAGAATATGGAATTGAGTGGGAAACTTGCTCAGTTTGGGTTCAAATTACTGAACAAAGCCCAGATATATCTCAGGGTGTATCAGAGGGAAAAGGTTTGTATAATGAACAGGGTGCAGGTGACCAGGGTATGATGTATGGTTATGCTAGCAATGAAACCAAAGAATTAATGCCTTTACCAATAACCCTTGCTCATAAAATTGCAAAAAAATTGTCAGATATTAGAAAAAACGGTAACATTTCATATCTCAGACCTGATGGAAAATCTCAAGTTTCAATTGAATATGATAAAAAAGGTAAACCAATCAGAGCTGATTCTATTGTAGTTTCTACACAACATGATAAAGGAATCTCTCACGACAGAATTAAAAAAGATGTTGTTGAAACAATAATAAAACCTGTTTGTAGAGATTGGATTGATAAATATACTACATTTTTGGTAAATCCAACTGGAGCTTTTATTAGAGGGGGGCCATATGCTGATGCAGGTTTAACAGGTAGGAAAATAATTGTTGATACATATGGTGGAATTGGCAGACATGGTGGAGGTGCATTTTCTGGTAAGGACCCAACAAAGGTAGATAGAAGTGCAGCTTATGCAACTAGATACATTGCTAAAAACATAGTTGCATCAGGAATTGCAGAAAAATGTGAAATACAATTTGCATATGCAATTGGTGTTGCTGAACCAGTTTCCATCAATATTGATTGTTTTGGAACTAACAAAATAGAAATTGATAAAATTGAAGATTTAATTAGACAATTTTTTCCTATTAAACCAAGTGCAATAATCAACACACTTGATCTTAAAAGA
>Ga0180433_10001832_pt1 | contig 34634 bp, 35 predicted proteins | sample SS_ome_8_FD_132980 | JGI IMG/M metagenome (GOLD analysis project Ga0180433, IMG submission 132980) | Hypersaline lake sediment archaeal communities from the Salton Sea, California, USA - SS_1_D_1 metaG | ecosystem: Environmental > Aquatic > Non-marine Saline and Alkaline > Hypersaline >...
TACCCTTTAAACTCTTAACTTCTGTACTTTACATCCAATCTTTACCTTTAATTTTCTTATACACCTTAAATTCATTGAATTTACAGACTCTAAAAAAGATTGATGCTTGATAATTTAAAGTAAAGAATAAAAGAAAGTGAAGGACATGTCAGAATTGAAGAAATTTACTGAAGAGGGAATAATACAATCTCCTTTAGGCAAGGTAAATAGCATGAAAAGTTGGAAATTAAACATTTTAAAATTGTATTTGTTTAATTTTATGATGGGGTTTCATATGATCAGTGGAGTTCTTTTACCATTTTTCCTCACCTGGGGGAAATTAACATTTGTGGAGATTATGATTCTGCAAAGTTTTTTTACATTAATGATAGTGATATTAGAAATTCCATGTGGAGCAGTAGCAGATCATATTAGCAGGAAATTTTCGTTAATTTTAGGTGCTTTATCAACAGCTTTAGCAGCAATTGTCTATGGAAGTTTCTCAAATATATTCATCTTTATGATTGGTGAGACATTATTTGCATTGGGGCATTCTTTAATTTCCGGAACGGATCAAGCCTTTCTATATGATAGCCTTAATAAATTGGGTAAAAGAGAGCAAATTTCAAAATTCGCTGCACGGAATAGGAGTTTCAATCTATTAGGAATTACCCTCTCAGCACCACTTGGAAGTTTAATCGGAAGTAATTTAACATTGAATATGGTTATGATCTTGATGTTCATACCATTTAGTATAGCTGTAGTGATATCAATTAGCTTAAAAGAACCATTAGCAAAAAATAGAAAGTTAGAATCGGAGACCTATTTTCATGTTATTAAAACAGGACTTAAGAAACTTAGAAATAATAGCAGCCTTAGAATATTAGCATTCGATTTAATTATGGTAGAATCACTAATCTTTTTCCTATTGTGGACTTATCAAGTATATCTGGAGAAGCTTAATTTTCCATTAGAACTCTATGGTTTTATATCATCATCGATGACAATTAGTCAAATCATTTTCACCAATTTAATTCATACTTTCAACAAGCGCCTCAATAACGCTAGCCGATTTTTACAAATATATACAATAATCCCTGGAGTGGGATTTATATTAATGGCATTTATATATTTTACTCCAGTAAGCATTGCTTTGATTCTGATAGTAATTGGATTTGGCTTTACAAGAAATATTCTATTTATCAATGGAATCAATAAACAAATTGAATCAAAAAATCGAGCAACGGTAATAAGTACTATAAATATGATCAGAGGCTTGGTACACTCTATACTTTATCCATTGATTGGAAACTTAGTAGTGCTAAATTTAAGTTTAACATTTATTATCTTAGGAGTTATGGTATTGCTAATTGGGATTTTTACTAGAGTAAAAGAAAAACATCTGTAATAAGAAGAATCTTAACAACTTTTTTTTAATGATTTTTTAATTCTTTTATAATGGTTTTTGCAAGATTGGTGCCAACTACTTGAGATATTTCTTCTTGAGAAGCTTTTTTAATATTAGCTAAACTACCAAAGTGAGTAAGTAACTTATTTCGAGTAGTGGGTCCGACACCTTTAATCTCGTCTAAAATTGAGCCTGTAATTCTTTTTATTCTTTTCTTTTTATGTAAGCGTACCGCAAAACGGTGAGCTTCATCCCGAATTTGCTGGAAAAGTTCAAGCAATGGAGAATTCATAGGTAGGGTTATTGGATCTTTCTTATCCGGCACATAGATCTCTTCAAATTTTTTCGCTAATCCAATGATAGGTATCCCATCAATTCCTAAATCTTTTAATATAGAATGGGCCGCATTTAGTTGTCCTTTTCCTCCATCCACTAAAATTAAATCAGGTAGAGAAAAATTTCTTTCTAAAAGCATGGTATAGCGTCTTTTAATAACTTCTTTCATCATTGCAACATCATCGGGAGTTGATTTTGAACGAATATTGTAATGGCGATAATACTTTTTATATGGTTTTCCCTCAAGGAAGTAAACCATTGATCCCGTAGCATCTTTTCCTTCAATATTAGAAATGTCAAATCCCTCTATTATTCTTGGAATATCTGGCAGAAGAAATAAATCTTTAGCATCTTCTAAAGCTTTTAAAAGTTTCTCTTCAGCTCTCCTTTTTATACCTTTCATTTCAATTGCTTGATTTACTATAACCTTTGCGTTCTTATTTGCAATCCTCAATAACCCGAATTCACCCTCTAAAGGAGTTCTTATTTCAACATTCGAATTATCTTCTCTTAAGATTTCATTAACTACTTTAATCTCGTTAAAAAATTCTGGAAGGATAATTATATCTGGGACTTTTTGATTAAGGTTTTGATAAAATTGGGAAATAATCGATGAAAGCGTCTCACTTTTTAGATATATTTTTTCCTTTAAATCAATTAGAAACGAACTTCGATTAACTATCCTCCCTTCTCGAATATGAATTATGATAATAGCAAGATGTTGTTGATCATTATCATTATGATACCCAATTATATCTTTGTCTTCCTTTGAATCCAATATAACATTTTGAGCAGAAGTGGAATGGTCAATTGCTTGTAATTTGTCCCTCCAAAAGGCAGCTATTTCAAAATCTAATTCATTTGCTGCATTCTTCATTTTTTCTCTAATCTGCTGCTTTAACTGAGTAGTCTCACCTTTCAGAAAAAGCTCGATCTTTTTTAGGTTATCTATATAATCTTCTTTGGTGATTGCACCAATACAAGGTCCCGGACAAAGTTTTAATTGGTAATATAAACAAGGTCTTTTTCTTGTTTTAATTTTCTTTTTACATGAACAATAAGGAAACAGTTTTCTCAAATCTCGTAAAATTCTAATGATCTCTTTTTTATCAGTATAGGGGCCGAGATATAAATTTTCTTTTGAATATTTTTCTGGTCCCCGAATCACCCGAATACGGGGATATTCTTCACTATAAAAGATAGCAACCCACGGATAAGTTTTAGAATCCCGCATAAACACATTAAAGCGAGGTTGGTGCTTTTTAATTTGAATATTTTCTAATATTGAGGCTTCCTTCTCGTTTTCTGTTACAATAAACTCTAAATTTGCGATATTTTTAACAAGCTCTTGTATTTTCTCTTCATAATAGGGATCAGAGTAATGAGTTTTTAAGAAATATTGATTGACACGTTTTCTCAGATTTTTTGCTTTTCCAATATAAATGATTTTATTGTTTTGATCTAAAAATAAATAAACTCCCGGTTCATTAGGCAAACTTTTTCTTTGAAGCTCTAAATCAGACATCTATTTTATGAATAGAAAATAATGAGTTATTACAGTTGATTGATCAGTTAATCGATATAATTTAATAGTCTATATCACATTTATTATGAAAGAGATAAATATTTAATTGTTATAATGATTAAACAATAAGAAAGAAATAAATCTCAACTATTAGAAGAAATTAAATTAAAAAAGTATTATGAAAACCGTTAAACTTTGTCCAAAATGTAAGCAAGCGACATTGAAACCAGCAATGAATGTAAGTGGTTGGCTTGCACCAAATTTTCTTGAATGCACTAATTGCGATTATATGGGTGCATTTTATATCGAAGTAGATGTCGATGAACTGGATAAAGAAGATAAAATAACATAATTCTCAATGATAGTAAATCTTAAAAAAAAAATACAAAGTGGTGAATTTGGAACAATTATTAAAAGACTCTGAAAGAATAAAATCATTAGAAATTCAAGGAGCAACAAACGTCGCTATAAGTGCTATTAACTTTATGTGTGAATATGCCAATAGAATTAGTGAAAATTTAACTATTGATAAAATATTTAAGGCATTATATAAGGCAAGGGAAGTTTTATTTGATACGAGAGATACTGAACCTGCGATGAGAAATGGTCTTAATTATATTATGAACCAATTAGAAAAACAAAAAAAAGAACTTACTAAGAAAAGGATTTTCGAAATAATTACCCATTGTAGAGACGAATATAAAAATATGGTCAAGAATTCTAAGGAAAAAATTGCTCAAATTGGAGCAAGAAGATTTCCAGATCCAGGGAGTAATAAACAATTTGTTGTAATGACTCATTGTCATTCTTCTGTGGTAAATGGAATTTTTCTTGAAGCTAGAAAGCAAGGAAAAAACAATTTTAAAGTTATAGCAACAGAGACCCAACCTGTATTACAAGGAAGGAAGACTGTTAAAAAATTGCTCAAAAATGATATTGAAGTAATACATATTGTCGATAGCGCTATGAGATGGGCGGTTAATAATTTAGATGTAGATTTAATTATTATTGGTGCAGATTCTCTTACTTCGGAGGGAACTATTATCAACAAAATTGGATCAAGATTGTTAGCATTAGTTGCACACGAAGAACATGTACCATTCTATGTAGCATCGCCTCTCTTGAAATATAATCCCCAAACTTCCTTTGGAATACTTGAAAAAATTGAAATGAGAGATCCAAAAGAGATTTGGAAAGAAGCCCCCCCAAATCTTCAAATTTTAAATCCCGCATTTGAAACCGTAAGTCGAAGATACATTGATGGTTTAATTAGCGAAGCGGGAATTTTTGCTCCCAGCCATGTTCACACTTACTTTACAAAGCTTTACCCCGATTTAATCTAGATCTTCAACCCCATTTTAGCAAAGCTTTTGCTAATTCTTTGTGAGATTTAGCATATTCACTTAATGTTATCCCATTCATAGCAGCATCTACTGCTTGGCGTATAGCTCTTGCTCCAGCAAATGTACCATCTGGATGCCCATGACATCCTCCTCCAAATTGAAAAATCATATTCGTTCCTAAAATTTTAATAAGTTGCGGAATATGTAAAGGACTTAAACCACCTGAAGCAACGGGTAAAATCGGCTTAATTTCACCCCAATCCTGATCTAGCATCGTTAAGTTATTCCCCTCTATAACTGATTTTGTGATAGTTTTATTAGCATCAATCACTTCTTGTTTTGATCCCTCCATTTTCCCAATAATAGTACCCGTATGGAGTTGATCCATCCCAATTAATCTCATCAATTTTGCTAAAGCCAACATCGTTATCCCATGTTTTTCATTACGTGTAATAGCAGCATGCATTGCTCTATGAGCATGAATTACCATATTTTTATCGTCTAAATAATCTCGAATTTCTTGCAACGCTGAAAAGCCTACAGTTAAAATATCAACCATAACATATTCTCCGCCTAAATTATGGACAATATCTGCTCTATCCTTCATAATACTAACTTTTGCGGTGATATTCGGCATATAAATCTTCTTTTCGCCTGTTTCCTGCTCAATTTTGTCTCTTTCTTTTAATGTGGCTGAAATTCTTTTTTCAAAATTATTAAAAACCATACTCGTAAGGTTTTCATCATCTTTCACAACATCCAGACCACCCATCCAAGCTTCTTTACAAACTGCAGCATGTTGGATTTCATTCAAACCCACCTTTGGCTTCACAATCGTACCTAAAATTGGTCTATCATGAATACCTAATAATTTTTTAACACCATTTATTCCAAATTTTGGACCTTTATATTCCTTTAAGATATTTCGAGGAAAACTCACATCAATTAACCTTAAGTTATTTAATACTCTCATGCCAAAAATATTTCCTGCAATAGCGCTTAAAATCTGAGATATATTTCCCGCTTCAAATAATTCTTCTGAATATGCAATTTTAATCAATTTATTTTTTGAATCTATATAAAATGTCGAAGGTTTAAGTAGGTTAGCAATTTCTGTAGATAGAGTCGCGATCTCTGTCCATGTACCAATTGAACTTTCTTTTGCAATCTCTTCACACGCTTTTTCTAAACTTTCACATTCTAGGGCTTTTTCAACGTAATACATAACGATTAAATCTTTTTCGTTAGGTATATATTCTAAATTCACATAGTCGACCATTTTATTTCCCTAATTCTAATTTTTCATTTAATCATAAAATAGATAACTTAATTATTAATTATTTACCATTCAAGGCTAAAGAGATAGAAAATCACAAAAATTTTAAAATATTCTAGATTTTAATACTAAGTGAGTAATTGATGAGTAAAGAACAAACAAAAAACATTATTTTGGACGTTAAGGACCTAATTACTTTTGGAAAAGAACAATATGCCAATGATTTAATGAGATTTCTGTCAGAAATGCTCCCTCAGATTGAGATCACTAAAAATGGGAATGAACTTGAGATAATTATGCCCCAAAAATTATCTAAAAGGGTTATTAGGCTAAGAATTCGTAAATTTCTTCATCAAAATGGCCTAACCAATGAATATCGCCCGATCTCGATTGCCTCATCCGAGAGAAATGGTTATATGATAAAACAAAAGAAAACAATTGAGATTACTTATTATTAAGTTTTAATATAAAAATTTTAGTCATTCTTCTTATTGTGTCTATCCAGCAAATTAAAATTGATTCACTTAATGATTTATTTCGTTGTATTGGCTTGTCCAGTTTATTAGAGATATCGGGATGGCCAAAACCAGGAAATGTTCATAGGACTATTAATTTCTTAGATACCCGATATGAGCATTTTATAGCGGGGGCAGTTGCTATTCAGCCAGTTTTTTATGATTTTTGTAAAAGAATTTGGGAGAATGTCCCAAAAAATAACAAATCTTTTGAATTTGTTAATTTAGGTCAATTATTTTATGAAGCAACAGAAGCAATGATGAATTGGCAATGTGGGGGGAATGTCATTCTTGGCCATATTCTAATACTGGCACCTCTTGTTGCATCAGCAACAATTTGTTTAGCAATGAATAGAAAATTATATGATGACTTTCAGTATTATTTAAGAAAAATTATAGATGATGCTAATGTAAAAGATACGATATTACTCTATAAGGCAATTAAATCGTGCAACCCAGGAGGATTGGGCCATCGAGTAAAATACGATATCACTAATGAAGGATCAATTAATGAATTACAAAAGGATAATGTTACTTTAAAAAAGATTTTTGAAATATCCAAAAATGATGATCTTATTAGTCAAGAATATTTTTCGGGATTCTCAATTACCCTCGAAAAAGGTTTACCATATTTCAATGCGACTTTTGAGAAATTTCGCGATATTAATATTGCTACTGTAAATACATATTTGAAGTTACTTTCAGAGTTTGAAGATACGTTAATTATTCGAAAATCTGGGAAAGATGCTGCGATTAGAGTAAAAAACTTGGCGAAAAAAGTAATAGGAATGAATGGTATTGCAACCAAAAGAGGATTAAGATTAGTAAGAGAATTTGATATGGAACTGCAAAAAGAAAAAGGTAAATTAAATCCAGGAACAACAGCAGATATTTTGACAGGAGTGATATTTTGTGCTTTACTATTTGGATTAAAATTTTAAATTTAATAACTAAATAAAAAGATATAAAATGGAATTTTGTGATGATTGTGGAAGTATGATGCTTCCAACAAAGATTAATGGGAAAATGGTTTTTAAATGTAAATGTGGTGCTATTAAGGATTTTGATACAGACAAATCCGATGAATATAGAGTGACAAAAATAATTGAGCATTCCGCACGTGAAGAGGTCACCAATATTGGTGAAGTTATGGAGTGGAAAGAAAAAAATTTAAGAAGTAGTATAAAAAATTTTAAATGCTCTCGATGCGGTTATGATAAAGCTCATTTGGAAACAAGACAAACTCGAAGTGCTGATGAAGGAATGACCCATTTTATTACATGTTTGAAATGTGGGAAGATGAGAAAAATCGGAAGTTGAAATTTATTATTTACTCAATAAATCAACGATTTTTTGCTTTGAAATTGCTTTTTCTAGGACCAATTTAATAATTTTCGTGGAACTTTTAGCTCCACTGGAAAGTTCTATTGAATATAGCCGATTTCGGAATTTCTTTTTAATTAAGGACAACAATTCTCGATTAGCTTTATTCTTTATTGGTTTTGAGCGCAAATGAATGATGAGATATGCATCTTCAAAACTTTTGGGGTCAATTTGCTGTTTTTTTGAATTTGCTTTTATAAATAATTTTAATAAGTAAGTTTTAGGTTCTATTTTTTCTATAAAGCTCATATTTTCTGGATTGTATGGAGTTATACGTTTCTAAAAATAATTATCAATATTTTGTTTTAAATATTTAAAAGAGGCTTGAGATAATCTAATTCCACCAGCTAATTTATGGCCTCCTCCATTACCTCCTAGATTTTGCTTAATTTTTGTGATAACATTGTTCACTCCGCCATCTTTATGTCTTTTTAAGAATTTTCTGGAACAGCGAACGCTTAATTTGATCATCTGGGTTTTTTTCTCCAAACCACCTAAAAACAACATTTTATTTGGATCAGAAAGTTCATTTACCGTACTAAAGCTTGCTGTATCAGACCAATTGCTTGGTTTTATTTTTCCATTACTTGCATCTATAAATATTGCATATTTCGTTTCTGTCTTTGATAAATCAGTGGAAAGTTTCTTCATATTCACAGCTAAATCGGAGACATATTCATTATAAATTGATTTTGCATATCGAGTAATAGATTTTTGACGCATAATAGAAATTGCTGCACTAATATTTTTAAATGCCAGAATATTAAGCAATAAGGAATGTTCAAACGCAAATTGAAGCAATCCTAATTTAAACGGAAGGAGAGTATAATTGCCTATCCTCGTTTTAGGTAGTTTTAATAACTTTTGGAGCTCATTTTCATCAATTTCAACTAATTTCTTATTAGGATTAATTTGCATGTTATTCAATTGGTTTTTGATGTAAAGATCACTTTCTCCACTAAATCCTGGAATAAAGGGTAAGATACTATTTCTAAGACTATTTTTAATAGTATCATGCATACTTCCAAATAAAATCAAACCCTTCTTGTCTTCCACAATCTCTTCTTGAAGAATTTGCTCATATATCTCTTTATTGAAAGACTGCAATTTATCCATTGAGCGTAATGAATCGCCAGCTATTCCTATTACTGTTAACCATCCATATTTAATTAGGGAGGGATCGATGCTTGTGGCAAACATATGTGTTAAAGTGGAACCAGCAATATCTGCTAATCCATCAAAACCATATATTGTAGGATTGATAAAATGAAGATTGTGAGGAATTTCATTAAAACCACTCCCATTCTCTACTTCATGATGATCTAATATATAAAAATATTCTTCTCTTTTTCTGATTATAGGAAGAAGATCATTTAAATTAGAGCCAACATCGGTAAAAATTAAAGCTGTTTTATCGCTCTGATGTTTTGGTAAAATTCCATTTAGAAAATGTTCCCAAGATACAGAACGATTATAGATAAAGTAATCATTATTTAATTTTATTTTATGAAGTAAATTTTGAATTAATTGGAGACTGCTTATACCATCTGCGTCATTATGCGAGATTAGGATAATATTATTATATTTACCTTTTGAATAATCGATAAAATGATCTATTGCACTCTCTAGGTCATGTAAAAATGCAGTTCGATCCGGTTTTTTAGCCATTTAAATCAGGTTCCATTAAAGCGATAGTAATTTCCTTTAAAAATAAACAAGCTTGTTGTTTAAAATCTTTCTCAAGCTCTAAATATTTTTAAATTTAGAAGCTTTTAATTATTAACTCTATGAGATTTTTTAAATACAATTAAAATAAATTAACTCCATTTAAATATTGCTATAATATTCAACCAATAGGAGTTATTGAACTAAAGTTTAAAAATTATCAAAAAATTATTTAATTCTATTGAATTTTAATTCATACATACTTCGCAATAGTCGATAATCATGGATAATTACCAAAAGAAATTAGTGATAATCGCTAGTATAATAGTTATTTTTACAATATCTCTCACTTTTATATTTTTCAATGATCACACTCAAATGGAAGACCGCTCTTTAACCTCAAATTCTGAGGATTTGAAAACTCAGACTTTTTTTAAAGAAAGTTATGATCCAATTATAGAAACTGATAAACTGAGCTATGGAAACATAACAGTTATGGATCTTGATTTTGATGAGGCGGGAATCACAAACGATACTGAGAACTATAGTATACTAGACGATGATTTTAATTCCGGAGCTTTGATTGTAAATTATGACAACACAGAATTCATTGAAACTGTGAATTTGGCTCAAATCGATAATCTTGATGAAGGAATTGAGGATTCATTTACCATTACAGTATTGCTTAATGATACCATATCAGTTGAATATAATAATTCATTAGCACCTCTTAATGGCTTTTTAATTTACGGTTCAAGATTAACTCCATGTACTTTAACTAAGCTACTACTTTTAGATACGGGGGGTTCTTTTGTAGAGGAAATAAGTGATGATTATTATAGGATAGATGATAATGATTACCTTATTTTTGACTATTACGATTATTTTAGCGAGGATTATAAGCAATTTGAATTGTATCTTATTTGGGAATATGAAATACTAATTGATGAGTGGATTTTAGAGCAAAGTAATGAAGCCCTATTTATAACCAATAATGAGCAGCAAATAAATCCTCTTTTTGAATATAATTTCACTGTAATGAGAAATAAAATAGCTAATAATATCTCGGAAGGTATTGTAGAAGCAACAAATTTAGATTTATATTTACGACTTTCACCTGCAGATAAAGAGGATTTATTTGGTCATAGTCTTAAAGTGGGAGAGAGTTTCGTTAGTAATTACTTAAATAGTGATAATTCTCTCAATATTACTATCGTTTCAAATCTTAACCAAGTGTTTCTAAATTATACTGCAAATTTCACAATAAAATTTCTTGATCCAATAGAATCAAGTTGGGCAATTGATCGATTAGTATCCCTGCGAGATATTAGAGAACGAATTTATTTTCCTTCACTAATTGAAGCCCCAAAACATCATATCTTATCAAATCTATATATTTATGAAAAGACAATTACCATTGATCAAGTAATAAGTAATATTTCTTTATTTGAAAGAAATGTACTTGTTTTTGATATTAATGTATCCTTATTAGAAGAAGATTTAAGTAACAGTCTAATCATTACTAGGAATATAATTAAAAAGAAGGGCTTGAAAATCTTTGTTCCATTCTTGATTAGGGGTGAATGTAATCCCTTCACTATTAAATATAACGCGAATAATGATCTTAAAGTCATCATAGCTGATAATATCTATATGCCCTTATCAGGGATTACTGTAGAGTTTTATTACTACGGAAAAATATATGGTACTTATATTTCCAATGAAAAGGTTCAGCCAATTTCTCCGATTATTTCAGATGAGAACGGAGAAGTTATTTTAAGTGGAGTTCCAAACGGTAATTATACACTTAAATTATATCGAGGAACTCAATTGCTTATGGAAACCACGATAAACACCTTTACTTCAGTAAATTATATCGCTACTAATATTGTACATTTTCCACTTTGGATTATGATCTTTGGATTAATTAATGGAATACTATTATCGCTTGGTTTTATAGTATATTATAAATATAAAAATCGTTAATTAGGAAATTTGATAGTAATTTTTGTGGATGACTTAGAAAAATTCATTGAATTTTTAAAATTTAGAATAATGGATGAAGTTTTTTATGAAGTAATAAGCAGTAACAATCATTCAGGAACCAAAAATGAAGAACATTATGAGATTATTTTTCATTTTCTTGCCAAAATTGATCAGAATACAATTTTATATGAAACTAAACAGGATATCTCGAAAAGAAAGAATATTTCGACTCAAAAAGTGATTAATGATCTATTTCAGGGAGTATTAAATCAAGTAGATATCTCAATAAAATTAGTGAAAGGTAAAATTAGAGAGATTTTTCTCTCATATTCTTCTTAAAATCAAATATGAAATATACTTTAACATTAATTATTTCTTATTAACTAATTCACCATAACCGATTAAGCGATAGCGTCTGTTAATTATCCTGGAGATAGCAAATATGAAATCTTCAGGAGGGCATATTGGAGGATTAAGTTTAAGAACATAGGTATTTTTAAGGATTTTTACTACAGTTCCACCAGTTTTTTCCGTTCCTACGACTAAAAGTAATTTTTCATTATGTTTTAATTCAGATACTTTGATTTGGATTTCTGATCCTATTACCCGATCAAGTAAATTGACCTCAAGTTCTATCTCAGAAAGAACCTCGGGAAGAGAATCAGGCCTTCCAACCAATTGTCCTATAAGCGAGTCTCCTTTAGTTAAGGCAGGATCCAATTCTGTTCCAAGTCCAATTAGACCTCCTGGCTTAGCAGATTCTAATAAATTACTACCTTGATTGATACTCACTAATTTGGTTCGAATAGGGACATAACTATTCTTTACTCGTAATCCTGGTTTAACTTCGATTTCTTCCCCAATCTTTATATTTCCCTTAAGAACTGATCCCCCGATAACACCTCCCTTTAAAGCACTAATTTCCGTTCCAGGACGATTAATATCAAAAGATCTTGCGATAAGGAATTGAAAATCTTCGTTTTCATCTAGAGGTGGAGTAGGAATCAGTTCCTCAAAAGCCCTTACTACAAGATTAATATTCGCACCAAAAACTGCAGAAATAGGAATAATAGGGGCATTTTCAGCTACTGTTCCTTTGATAAATTCTTTTATTTCTTTAAAATTCTCTTGTGCTTGTTCTTTTGAGACGGCATCAATTTTATTTTGAATAATGATAATGTTTTTTATTCCAGCGATGTTTAAAGCGGCTAAATGTTCCCTTGTTTGAGGTTGTGGACATTCTTCATCAGCAGCTATTAACAAACAAGCACCATTCATAAGTGAGGCTCCACTTAGCATTGTAGCCATTAGAATCTCATGTCCAGGAGCATCAACAAATGATATATTGCGCCGAAATTCTAAATTTCCTTTACAATGAGGACATGAAAATCTAGGATCCCCTTTTTTTCTCTGTACTTCTACCATGTGAGAAGTTAAATATTCATCACATGATGGACAATATAATATTGTGGCGTTAGAATATCCCAGTTTTATCGAAATGCCCCTCTCTTGTTCTTCAGAATGCCGATCGGTCCAATCACCAGAGAGAGACTTAACTAGTGTAGTTTTACCATGATCAACATGACCAACTAAGCCAATATTACACTCTGCTTGTTGTCCAATTAACTTCTTTAACTCTTTAACTTTCTCTGAGGAAAATTTAGCCGAAGGTGTCTTTTCTGATTCTTGGGGCGCTTTTACTTGAGTTGTTTCCTTTGAAGCGGAATCCTCGATTTCATTTTGCTCCATTAATTCTCTAGCATTATTGATATACTTAATTGCGGTAGTTTCTCCTACGCCTTTTATGTTTAACTCTAATAAACTATCTGGATCAACTTTGGCTAACTGTTCTACTGTTTCTATTCCCGCCTTTTTGATTCTCTCCGCGGTAGCTTTTCCGATTCCAGTGATATCTTCTAAATCATACGGCATTTTAATCTAAAATTTAAAATTATAACAAATAAAAGAATCTTTATTTCTAAAATCCTATGAAAAATATAGAATGGATTTAATATTAAATTAATTGTTATAAGACTGGTAAGATATGAATTATTAAAGTTTATCGTATTGTTTCGATTGTTTTTATTCCCCCAGGTTTTTTTTCAAGTTCTTTATAAGATACTCTTAAAAGACTGTCAACATAAAAAGTAGAAGTTTTTCCACATGAGTCTTTATTGTGAAAAATATAGACTGGCGAGGGATACTGAGAAGTGTTAATATCCGTCTTCTCTATCTTAAATACTATCCGTTCATTGCAGTGAGGACAAGTATTAAATCGAAGTGGCATATATCAAAATCTTGTTTAATCTATATTAATACAATGCTTATTTTTAATACGTTATAATATTTGTGAATATATTATTTCATCTACCAATAAATATAAACGATAAAATTTTTTAAAATATTGAACCATAATGCGCAGAATTAGTTTGAAAACAGTCACATATTGCATTTTGGTATTATTCCTTACAAACACTTATGTTTTATTTTTTTTATCTCAATCTGATCTATCTCAGACTGAGTTCAATCGATTGGTCCAATCTAATGGGATTGCTAACCTTGATTTACCAGAAATTGATTTTGCTTCCCTAAATGATACGTGGTATGATTCTCCCATTGAAATGATAATTATCGCGCCTAATCAAAGTGATTTTATAGATGTTCTAGAGCCATACGCTGACTGGAAGAATCAAAAGGGAGTTAAAACGATCATTCTAGCAAATTTTAGCTTGTATCCAGGAATCGATAGTGCCGAAAAGATACGAAATATGATTAAATCATATTATGAAAGCGATCATATTAGATGGGTGCTCTTAGCAGGAGATGCTGAAGATGATCTTCTCCCAATCCGTTATGTATTTAATCCTGATGTGACCTTAGTGTCAGGTCAATCAGAATACTCAAATTGGAATGATTATTATAAGCCAACCGATTTTTACTATGCGGATTTAAATGGAGATTGGGATCAAGATGGAGATGGGAATTGGGGAGAAAATTCGGATAACAATGCCAATGGCATTGATGAAATTGATTGGACTCCTGATGTTTATGTAGGCCGTTTACCAGCAGATAATGCAGTTGAACTTTCGAATATGATTAATAAATCAATAAAATATGAAATGAACCCTGAAAGTGGTGATTGGATGAATAAAATGCTTCTCTCTGCAGGAATTTCAAGTTATTTACCTCCTGAGGATGAAGCCCGTCTAAGTGAATATATATGGAAAAACTATACTCAGTTTGAGATGAATTTTACTCATTTAATTCAATCCACAGGAAGTTTCACAGCAACCATACCTCCCTTTCCAAATGTACAAACAGATCTAACTCATAGTAATTTTGTAGATACTTTTAATGGAGATATATTTGGTGATGGAAATTCTGTTGTTTTTTTCGCAGGGCATGCAGATCCTACGCAATTTACAGATTCAAGTGGTTATGGACCTTTTTATACTCGTGACGATGCAATTAGTAGTAATAACACAAATAAACCATCTTTAGTATATGCAGATGCGTGTACTACTTCTCCATATGATGTAGAGGGTAGTATTGGAGATAATAATATTGGAGAAAACCTTATTAACCGACCTAATGCGGGGGCTATTGGATACATTGGAGGTATTCGTGTTACATGGTATTTAGAAGAGGATACAAACTTAGAAAAGTTAAACCGTGGAAATGCAAAATTATTCTTTAAAGAATTCTTTCAAGAAAGAAAATTCCAGCAAGGAAGAGCATTATTTGATTCTAAAATTGCTTATATTAATAGTGATTATTTTCTAAGAGGAGATACTTCAATGGATTTAGAATGGCAAAGAAAGAATGTTTTAGCCTATAATCTCTTAGGAGATCCAGAGATTGATATATATACTGATAGCCTTGCGTCAGTTCCGAATTATTTTCAAGAAAATATTTATGAAGGTCAATTAATTTCTTTCACTCTTAAAGACAATCTAAATAGAATAGTTTCTTACGGACGCATACACTTACGAAGTTCAGATGGAAAATATTATACTGCATATGCTGATAATGAAGGACAAGTAGTATTTAGATTACCACCTCAGAGTAATGAAACGTATAATGTGACCATCACTGGGCACAATCTCATCCCTTCTACGTTCAATTTCACTACAAAAGAGGATACGAGTATTCCTGAATTAATTGATTTTGAATTTAATCCAAAAAAAATTACTGTTGATGATAATCCTAACTTTAGATTTATAAGTCAAGATACTCACTCTGGTGTTGAAAGTATCTTTATTCTTTTGAGCAATAATAACTTTCAAGATTACTTCTTTTATCAAGTGAAAAATAACTTCCACCAGAATTTTGAGATATTTAATATCACTTTGAATAAATTAAAACCCGGAGATTATTCATATGCCTTTGTTATAAGGGATTATACCAATACTACAAATATTTATTATGAATCATCCTACTCCTTCCTAATTGAGACCCCAATTACATATTATATCGTTATTATTTCATTAATTTTGATTTTAAGTATAATGGCTTTTACAATATACGTTGCAATTTATAAACTGAAGAAACTCAAAGAAACTAATAGAGAACTCAAATAAAATTTCCTTAATTTAATCAAAAATAATATTAATTTAATTTATTATTTTAATAATTATATTCGAATTATTATTGTGAAAAATTCATTAAGATGCATGACGGAAAATAATAAGAAACGAGATGTACATCCCATAGCTAAGAGAGCCCTTGAGATAGCATATACTGGAATTAATCCTATCCAATTTGATGATTATGCGATAGAACAATTAGAAGATATGCTTAAAGAACACTTTGATAAACCCGATCTTCTTAAGGCGGCGGTGGATCTCATCAATTTAGCGAGTATACTCAAAGCAGAGGGATGTAATTCAACATCAAGAAAACTTATTATAGTAGCAAGCACGGCGACTGATGCTCTTCAAGAACAGAAAAAGAAATCATCCCATTAAAAAATCGTTTAATTATGATAAAATTTAATTAATAAGTTACACTAATTCTAAATACTTTAGACCGAATAAGGAAACATTTCAAATGAAAATATTAGTCCTTATTGACCGGTCTTAAATAAAATTCTTAACCACATATTTATTTCAAAAAGCGCCGGAAGTTAAACTGTTTCGCGTTGCATCAAGTACTGTAGTTGCGATCTATGGGAAAATGCAAACTGTAGCTTCGGCTACGGTCATGGTGATCCAGGATATACCCGGTCCCATCCCGAACCCGGAATCGCTTTCTTTATATGTGGTTAACAATTATACTATTTATTGTTAAAATCTTTGAAAAAACAACGTTTTTAAGCGATATTTCTGATTTAATCTTATGTTCCAAAAGTTATTGTTAATATTTAAGTCAATTGGACGTAAATGGTTTCTTTTTTTCATTTTAATAATTTTACTCATCTTTCTAATTAATCCTGAATTCGCCATTTGGATGACAATCATTACTTTAATTTTGTATATAGCCTCATTTGTTCCTAATTTATTTTTCTCGAATAGATTTACTCGCTATATAAAGAAATTCCACTCAATAGAAGATAAAGCTATTGCAAAAAAATTCAATAAATCACTTAGGATAATACAAGAGAAACTTTTTGATCTCTCACAGAATCAAGAAAAAAAAAATTGGGTTATTATTTATCTTAACAAACAATATATCGTTTATAATGAGGAAATTGTAAAAAAATTTAAAGACCTCTACAATAGCGGTTTAGGAGAAAAAGAAATCTTGGAAAGTTTGCAATCACTTGGTATCAAGACCAGAGCGGAAGTAAAAGCAATCACAGACACATTAATAAAATATAATAAATTAGAGGATAGAGAAATTTCGGTTAAAGCTTATCGCGAAGAACAACGTTTTAAAGATTAATGGACTATGTATTACTTCTACTCATTTATTACTCTTAAAATAATAATTACTAACTCAACAACATCATTCTTATCCATTGAAGCTACATTAGTTGTGCACCAATATTTAAGAGGGGGTTTTCCTTGTTCTTTAAAACTGTATTCGTTTTCATAAATACTTCCATTAGAGAAAGTTTTTTTCGCAATACAATGTTTACATGGTTTAGATAATTTAAAGAGAAACTCAAAACACTTTTTTTCTGTGAATTGAGAACTAAATAAATTTTCAGTTTCATTGTTAACCCAAATAATATTAAATTCCCTATCAATTAGAATGATACATTCAGTTAGGGAACAGAGAATTGCAGTTAGTAATTGATTCGTATTTTTAAGTGTTTCTTCCCCCCATTTCCTTTCTAATGCATTACCGATAATTTCTGATGAGGTTTTCAGCAATGTGAGGTCATCTGTTCGCCAATGAGTTGACTCTTCTAAATTATCGAAACCAATAAAACCAAGGAGTTTTTCTTTAATTTTTATAGGAAATAAGAGTAAGGATTCGATATGTAATTTTTGAAGTTGAAATTTTGTGGTTTCTTCTTTTTGTGGAAGATCTGGGACATTTTTAATATAAACAAACCCTTTTTTTTCATATTCTTTTAAAATATAGGGAAAATCATCAATATTTAAATTTACAAAATCCGTATTATCAAAATTAGGATTAATTGAACAATAAACTTGAGAATAAAATTCAACAGTTCTATCCTCGTTATTAAGTAGCAAATAGGCTCTGTTTGCTCCAATTAAGGTGCCCATTTCGATTAAAGATCTTTCGATAGCATCATCAATATCAATATTACTTATAAAATGAGAAGAAATGGAGGAAATTACCTTTTCAACCTCTAATTTATGCTGAATTAATTGATTTGCTTCCTTTAATTCGGTTATATCAAGTAAAATTGCTTGAAACATTCTCACTCCTTTAACATTGACCTTAGATACGATTGATATGATCCAAATTATACTTCCATCTTTTTTATATAATTTTAAATGAAGTGGTTCTGTTTCAACTTCTTTCCATGATTTTTCTAATCTTTCCTTTAAAAGTGGGATATATTCGGAAGGATAAAAGGATAATTTTAAATAATTTTGGTTAACCAATTCTTTCTTTTTAAACCCAAAAATCTCTTCAGTTGCATTATTACAATCAATAATATTCGCCTTATGATCAAACAAGATTATTGGAAAGGGTGCTTGTTCAAATAGATGCTTATATTTTTCTTTAGAATTTTTTAAGTCTTTTTCAATTAGTTTGTAGGAAGTAATATCATTCATATATAGAAAAACAAGATCATTCGGTATAAAGAAAAAATTGAGTGTGAGATAATTTTCTTTGTTATCTGTGGGTGAATGAACCTTTATTTCCTTGATTTTAGTTTGCTTTTTTGTTGAGCATTCAATTAATTCTTGTAATATTTGAGGTTTTTTTTTGAAAAATTCTGATGGTGCTTCATTTAAAATGCAATTGATTTTTAACGGATCATTATCTTCCGCAGCGCTATTATAATCGACTAATATATAATCCGTTCCAACTTTTTTCCATATGTAAGCGGGATTAGGAAAACTGTCAAAGATCGTTTTAAGGACACTAAGTGATAAAAATGATTGATCATCTATGGTAGTTATGGTAAATCACTAGTTTTTTTGTTTTTTAATTGGTTTAGGATTCGCTGTTTTTGAATAAGCACATCTACATCAAGAGAAAATAATGTGCAATATTAATTTAGTACCAAGTCTATTTAAGAGTTTAGTATTTGTGATTTTAATATTTCAGCAAATTACTCCTAAATATTAAAAAAAGAAGATTAAGAGATTTAAATTTCCAGATCTCCAAATTTGTAATATTTTCTTACAGGTTTTTTAACATTCCATTTACAAGTTAATCCTTTGGGAAATTGGACTAAATCTCCCTTTTTAAATTCAAGTTTCTCTCCCGTAGAAGGATCGGTTACCTCCACTTCCCCTTCCAATAGATAGCAAGTTTCTGTTTCATCATAAGACCATGGAAATTCAGATTTCTCCTTTTCCCAAATCCCCCATGATTTTACCTTTAATTTCTTTAAGAGTTCTTCAGATGGTTGTTTCTTTTTCATAATTCTTACCTAAAGAGAATTCATGTTCTTATTTTTAGTATTAGTAATGAAATTTGGCATATATATCCATTGAAAAGAGGGGAAATCTTTTTTTAATTCTTTCTTATTCTTTTTAAAGTAGATTAAAATAAGATATCCAGTCAATTTTACTTTTAAATTGGACAAAATTATGAATTTAAAGTTATGCAAAAACAAACAATAAAAAATGAAAACTTATATCAAATATTTATCAAGTAATTTAATTAAGTTTAAACACTAAAATTACAAAGTTCAATACAATGACTAAGAAATTCATTCTTAAAATTCTCACGGCAGGAGAAGGAGGCGTAGGAAAAACTACACTCCTCCATCGATTTGTAGAAGGAAAGTTTTCAGCTGAGACTAAAATGACAATTGGTGTAGAATTTTTTCTGAAGGAATTACAGATTGATGATAAACATTGTACTCTTCAATTGTGGGACTTTGGCGGACAAGAACGATTTCGATTTTTGTTAGAGAGCTATGTTTTAGGGGCAAAAGGAGCTTTATTGATGTTTGATTTAACTCGACCGATGACATTGCAGAATCTAGAACAATGGATAAATATTGTGCGTAAAGGAGATCCCAACCTGCCCATATTATTTTTAGGTACTAAAAACGATCTCGCAGAGGAGATAATGGTCCAAGATGATTATGCTCTGTCTTTTAAAGAGGAGTTTAAATTAATGGATTACTTGCGGATATCAAGTAAATCGGGAGAGAATGTAGCCAAAGCATTTGATATCATAACATCACGAATTCTAGAAAGACAAAATTATTGAATAAGTCATTAATACTATAAATTAATGCAAGAGATATTAGTTGTAATTGATGCTAATTTTATATTACTACCATTTCAGTTTAAAATCAATTATTTAGAAGAGATAGAACGTATAATTCAAAGGAAAATCAAATTTGTCGTTTATAAGCAGATAATAGATGAATTAAAAGCAAAAGCTAGGCGAGAAAACAAAGCTAATAAATTCATATTATTGCTTAATTCAAGTTTATCATATTTAGAAAAGTATAATGCTGATTATGATATTCTGTTTGATCCCTCAATTAAGATCCAGAATGAGACAACTGATGAATTTTTATTAAGGAAATGTATTGAACTAAAGAATCAAGGTTATATCATCTATTTAGCAACTTGCGATAAGGAATTGAAAAAAAAAGCAAGAAACCAAAAATTAAATCTTATCTTTATACGACAAAAAAAAAAGATCTCAATTGAGAGGGCGTAAAAAAATTTATTATTTCTCTTTATTTCAATAAATATAATTATTTTAACAATTTTAGAACTCTATAATAATTTTAATTGAAATTAATTACCAAAAAAAAGATATTTGGACGTAAAAAAAATAATGCCAAAATCTAAGGTATTAAAAACCATAATTACAGGAGAAGGTGGAGTAGGGAAGACAACTCTACTTCATAGATATATAGAAGGGAAGTTTAATGCAAACACTCGTTTAACAATTGGAGTAGAATTCTTTTTAAAGGAAATTACTATTGATGAGGATTCAATTTTCCTCCAGATTTGGGATTTTGGCGGACAAGAACGCTTTCGTTTTCTCTTAAGCAATTATGCAAAAGGAGCAAAAGGAGCACTCTTACTTTTTGATTTAACGCGTCCATTAACATTAAACACTTTAGAAGAATGGGTAAATATTTGCCGCTCAGATGATCCAAATTTGCCAATTCTTTTGATTGGATCTAAAGCCGATTTAGAAGAGATGATTACAATTAACGAGGATTTAATTGAATCGTTAAAAAGTGAATTTAAATTCTTTGATTATGTCCGAATTTCGAGTAAAACAGGAGAAAATGTGAACGAAGTTTTCGAAAAAATTGCCCGTGCTATTGTAAATCACGTTGAAAAGAGTGACATATGAAAAATATGGATGTTAGTCCTTTTAATTTTAACTTTATTAGTCCAAAAATAATTTTTGGCAGAGGAAGGATTGCTGAGATTGGTAAAGAAGTCATTAATTTATTAAAAGATAAAAAACACAAGAAAATAAAAGTATTTTTGGTGACTGGGAAAAAATCGTTAAGAGAAAGCGGAAATTTAGAAAAAATTAATTCAATTTTGGCAAAAGAGAGTATAAAATCTTATCATTACAATGAAGTGGGCATGGAACCAACAACTGAAATAGTAAATTCTGGAAAAGAACTTGCAATAAGAGAAAAATGCGATTTAGTTATTGGAATTGGCGGTGGTTCAGTAATGGATACGGCTAAGGCAATTGCAGGTTTGATGAGCAATGGAGGGACAGTAGAAGAATATCATGCCGGAAGAGAATTTAACAAAGTTCCTTTATCTTTTATCCTTGCTCCCACAACTGCAGGTACTGGTTCTGAAATCACAAATAACGCTGTCATAAAAGATAAGAAATTAGGTTTTAAAAAAAGTATCCGAGGTCTTTGGGCTAATACTGCTCTTTTGGACCCTGAACTTACGCTTTCACTCTCAAAGAAGTATACGGCATATTCTGGTGCAGATGCTTTAGTACAAGCCATCGAATCCTTAGTATCAAGAAGTGCAAATTTCATGACTGATTTTTTTGCGAAAGAAGCAATAAAAATTTTGGGTAAAAATTTACCTGAAGTCGTTATAGATCTAAATAATGTAGTTTTAAGAGAAAATATGATGCTTGGAAGCCTTTTTGATGCCTTATCATTCTCTAATGGAAAGCTAGGCGCAGTTCATGGCTTTGCGCATCCTATTGGTATAAAATTTGAAATCCCTCATGGTTTAATTTGTGGCCTTCTCCTCCCTTATGTCATGGAATATAATTTGGAAGTTATTACTGCTGTAAAGAAATATGCATGGATCGCCCATACGCTTTCGAATCAAAATATATTGATTGGCTATGGAAATTGCCCAGAACAATTCCCTGAAAATAATATTGATAAGGCAAGGTGGGCAATTGAAAAATTAAAGGACATTTTTCAATATATTGGTATTCCTCTTCGCTTAAACGAAATTGGAATCAAGGAATCTGATCTCGATGATATTATTCAAGATACAAAGGGAAGTTCTTTGAATAATAATCCTCGCAATACGACTAAAGATTCTTTAAAAGAAATACTAATAAATGCGTTATAAATAAAAATTATACAACATATTTTATCACTAATTTTTAGATTATAGATTGGTGGATTTTTATTAAATTAGTAAATGAGCATGATTTTCAATATCGGAAAGTAGAATCAGGAGTTAAATATTTAATGCGAGGACCAAGTATTGATTGGGGGGTAATTTTACTTAAGCCTGGAGAATTAATGGGAGACAAGCCTCATGGACATAATGAAATTGATGAAACATTCTATTTTGTTCAAGGTAATGGAGTTATGATCATTGATAATAAGGAATATGATGCACCCGAGGGTTCAGTATTTTTAGTAGAGCCAAAAGAAATGCATAATATTAAAAATAATTCTGATGATGAGATAAAAATCATCTTTATCAAGGGAGAATATAAACCAGAAGATAAAATTGAATAAAATTTATTTTACAATAATACTTATAAAATGTGATCATGGCAAATAAAAAGAAAGGTAAAGGTAAGAGAGGCCAACAAGAAGAACCAGTTATTACTCGTGTCAAGTATCCTAAAAAGAAAATAGGAGAGATGTTCGCAAGAGTGGTGGAGATTTATGGAAATGATCGTATGGGTGTATTTTGTGAAGATGGTAAGCATCGGATCGGTCGAATACGAGGAAAAATCAAAAAGCGAGTCTGGATTCGAAAAGGAGATCTAGTGATAGTAAATCCATGGGATTTTGAGACAGAAACCCCAGATAAACCGGGTAAATGCGAAATAACATGGCGTTATACTCGTGCGGAGATCTCTTGGTTGGAGAGAAATAATAAAATTCCTGAAATATTAGATATTAACAATATTCCAGTGTAATTTTATTCCTAAGGATATTTACTCTTAAGTTTAGTTTGAAGCAATAGATTTTCTCATTTTTATGAGAAATAGAAAAATTTTTTAATTTAAGATTCCTTAATATTCTTGACTTCTTATCCAAGAAATTTTTTATATTTTAATTAAGGAGAATTCAAATAAGGAAATTGTGAAGAAAAATGGTTGAAAATGATGAGGAAATAAAGAAAAGTGAAGAAGAATCAGATATTTCAGAAGATCTTGAAGAAATAGAAGATTTAACAACACTATTCGCAGTAAGGACCACCATTAACCAAGAAAGTAATATATTAAAACAGATCTTTTATCGCTTTAAAATATTGGATGTAATTCCCGATATCAGGGCAATGCTCGTTTCACCTCTCCTTCCCGGGTATATATTTTTTGAAGCGCCTCAAAAGCGAGATGTGCAAATTGCTGTCCAAGGTATACAACATATCAAGGGCCGCATTGTCCAAAACATACGATTATCGGAACTAAAGCACGTATTACTCCCACGAAGTGTTACGGAATACTTAGAGGAAGGAGACACCGTCGAAATTATTAGCGGAGTTTTCGAAGGCGCTCGAGCAGTAGTAATGCGAATGCCTCATGATACTTCAAGCAGCGAAGAGGTTGTAGTGCGTTTATTACAAGAAGAAACTCCCATCACCATTAAGATTCATGGAGATTATCTAAAGTTAGTAGAGAAAAAAGAACCTGTAGAAGAAGAGATACCAGAAATCAAAGTTACGGCAGAATCGGTAATGACCGACTTAGAAAAAGCGATATCTTTTGATGATGAGTTAGAAGACCTTGAGGAAGAATCACTTGAAGCGTCGAAATCTGATAAATATGAAGAATATTATGACGATGAGGAAGAAGACGAGGACGATGAGTGGGCTAAATTTGATGGTTTTTAATATTTTAATCAAGGGATGATTTTTCTTCATTCCCTATATGAATAAATCCTCACACAAGAAGAATTTTTGATTAATTTGTCAAATCTCCTTCATATGTTGCAATCGTATATAAAATTCTCGTAATAAAAGAATTTTTAAACCTAAACTATCATTAGACAAGTATAGTTAAGATAATGCTATAAAAAAGTAACTGAAGGATAATGATTAAAAATATCTTCATTATGAAATCCACTGGGGAATTAATTTTTTACAAGACCTATGAAGATATTTTCAACATTAAACTCACTACCAGTTTTTTGAGTGCTATCTTTTCATTTGTCAAACAAACATTAAAGACTAAAGAATTATCTGAAATCGAAGTAGGTCCCTTCAGATTTATATTTGAGATTGAAAAAGCAAATTCGAGTGAGCTGATGTTTGCATTATTCAGCGACCGTACCGATAATTTAGTAGAATTGCGCAATCAGCTACGAGAAATTAAAAGTCAATTTCTTCGTCAATTCGACCTTCATTTACTCACTGAGAATTTTAATGGGGAGATTTCGCAATACCAAAATTTCGGCAGCAAAATAGATGAAATCATGGAAAGAAGCAAAAAACTGGTATCCAAGGAGATTCAAAATGAACTTCTGGAAGTTTTTCAAGAACTTCATACTTTTTCTACATTTGTTATCTCTTCAGCATTATTAACCCAGACGGGCAGGGTAATCGTATCCTACCTTGATGAGAATGTATTATCCGAGATAATTCGTCTTTTAGAGAGTAGATTTATCATTGGGAATTCACGAATCCATGAATTAATTTCTCTTGAAGAATATGGTATACTCTCACTCGTTGGAATAGATAATTTTATCACAGTAATTCAATTTGAAAGCAAGTGTCCCTTTGAATCCGCGCTCATTATCTCCAAGAAATTTTCGAACCGGTTAAAAAAACTCATCATATAGTTAATATCTCATTTATTTGATGCCGACATTTTGTATATAGGTTTCATAAACTTAAAAAATTAAATCGTATTTTTCCAAACAATAATTTACCTTTAATTAGACATAATAAATATTCAAAAGCGGTTAAAAATGGCAGAAGAGAAAAGAACAAAATATATGACTCAAGCTATAAATGATGAGATTTTATCTAAACTAAGCCTAAAGAATAGATATCAATTTTTAAATACAAATTTGATGACTATTTTAGAGCCAGAAGAATTTAATTTCCTAAAGAAAGCCCAAAAATTCTGTATTAGGTTCGAGAAAAAAAATAATATCACTCATGGACCAGATGAGGACGTTTATGATTGGATTCCAGCATTTGGGGCAGAAGGATATATTACTAGAACGCATCCTTTTGAAATGATTGATATTAACTATGAGGAGCACGGCGCCACGACAGAATTAATGCGATGCCTAGCAATAGACTTTTTTGATCCCCAATTTTCATTGGCAGGAGGAGCAACCGTACTGGCAATCAACCCATTATACGAACATCACGAGAATATGCCACTCCGATTAGAAATTATGAAAAAAATGGTGACCGGAGAAACGCCAGGAGCCATTCTAATCACTGAACCCGAGCGAGGATCTGATGCCGTTCACATGTTAACAACTTGTGATGAACAAGAGGACGGTAGTTTTCTTTTAAATGGAGAAAAAATTTATAATACTAATGCTCCGAAGGCTGGATATGTTGTTGCTTATGCCACAGCTGAAAAAAATAATGGAAATACCATGGCACAATTTTTAATTGATACTTCTTGGGAAGGCTTTAATTGTGAACGTGTTTACATTCCACACGTCCCTAAAGTATGGTTGGGAAAAGAACGATTAGAGAATCTTCGGGTCCCAAAAGAATACGTTCTTGGTGGCGTTGGCAAGGGACGGGAGCATCTGTTTGAGGGCTTAGTCCCCGAACGTATTGGTATCGCGATAGATTGTGTCGCACAATGTTGGAACGCTCTAGCTCATGCATCTATCTATGCAAACAACAGGAAACAATTTGATCAAGAAATCCTTAAATTTCAGGGAGTTGGTTTCCTACTTACTGATTTATGGGCTCGTTTGACTAATACTACATTAGGTTTACTCATGTTCTGTAAGAATTATGACAGTAAAGTCGAGAAATTTGGAGGAAAGCTTCCAAAGAATATCTCACAGGCATTAGTTGCTTCCGCAAGCCAATTTAAGTACCACACGGCTAAACTTTCAGCAGAGATTTGCTATGAAGCAGCAAATATGATGGGTGGTGCGGGACTCTGTGATAATACTCTTATGGAGGATTTACTCCAAATGTCAAGAATTGCTGAGATAGTTGGTGGATCAAGACAGATTCAAACTTACATTCTAAGTATGGCCATGCGCCAGCTATATAAAATGAGTGGGATCTAATTCCAACTGGTATTTAATAATTTATTTTTCTTTTTTTTCCTATTTATATTCATCTCTCTCATTGCTTTAGGAAAAATCTCTTATTAAACTGAACAATTAGGTAATAATGAACTTTGAAATGATTAAAATTAAAAAATCTATTGATAAAATTAATAATGAAATATATGAAATCATAACTTTTTTACAAAAATTAAAAAGTTCTATTATATTTTTCTACGCATACTACTATTTCTACAAAAAAGAGGAGATAAAAATTGGAAGAGAATAAGACCAAATATATGGATCAAGCTATTAATGATGAGATTCTCGAGAAATTAAGCTTAAAGAACCGCTATCAATTCCTTAATACCACTATGATGACCGCCTTGGAACCAGAACAATTCAATTTTCTCCGTTCGGCTGAAAAATTCTGTATGCGTTACGAAAAAAAGAATAATATCGTTCACAGCGGTGATGAGGATCTTTATGAATGGATACCTGATTTTGGAAAAGAAGGTTTAATCTCAAGAGCTCATCCATTCGAAGAAATTGATATGAATTATGATCCCTCTGGAATGACAACAGAATTACTGCGATGTCTTGCATTGAACTTTTTCGATCCCCAATTTTCAATGGGCGGTGGTGCGACGGTACTCGCTATTAACCCCGTACATTATCATCATGAGAATATGCCTATAAGATTAGAGATATTAAAGAAATTTGTTACAGGTGAGACTCCTGGCGCAATTCTGATTACCGAACCGGAGAGGGGCTCGGATGCAGTACATATGCTAACATTATTAGAGGAAAAGGATGATGGTAGCTATATTATAAATGGAGAAAAAATCTATAATACTAATGCTCCGAAGGCAGGATATGTTGTAGCTTATGCAACCGCGGAAGAGAATAATGGAAATACTATGGCTCAAGTTCTCATTGATACTTCTTGGGATGGCTGGAATTGCGATCGTGTATTCATTCCTTGGGTCCCTCGTATACATATAGGTCATGAGCGTTTAGTTGATCTTCATGTTCCAAAAGACTATATTTTAGGACCCGTGGGTAAAGGCCGTGAGCATCTATTTGAAGGCCTCGTACCCGAACGTATTGGTATCGCTCTCGACGCAACAGCTCAGAGTTGGAATGCAATAGCTCACGCTGCAATATATGTCAATAACCGTAAACAATTTAATCAAGAAATCTTAAAATTCCAAGGAGTCGGATTCTTGTTGACCGACCTATGGGCTCGATTAACCAATGTGACTCTCGGATTATTAAGATTCTGTGAAAAGTTTGATGAGAAGCTGGAAAAATTTGGCGGCGAGATTCCGAAGAATATTAATCAAGCTATGGTCGCATCAGCTTCAATGTTTAAATATCATTGTACGGCACTTACAAAAGATATCTGCTATGAGGCCGCTAACCTTATGGGAGGTGCTGGATTGTCAGACAATACTTTGATGCACGATCTTTTGAACATTTCTCGAATTCAAGAAATCGTGGGTGGAAGCAGGCAAATTCAGCAATACATCATGTCAATGGCTATGAGGACCCTTTACAAAATGACAGGGATTTAAATCATCTTTATCTGATTATATTATATCAGTGGCTATATTTTTTCCTTTTTTTTAATTTTTAATTTATTCTGATAGAATAGATAATGAAAGTGATTTGATAATCGAATCTATGTATTTCACTATAGCAAAATTTTCTATATAAATGAAAAGAAAAAAACTTTTATTATTGATGAGTTGTATTCGCAAGTATTTACTTAATTTGTGAAAGTTAACTTACTGACATTTTATAAAGAGTTCTGAGCGAAAGAGACATGATATATTGCTGAATTTGCCTGCTACCTCCGACTATCTCTTGGATACGTGAAATATTTAGGTAATCGTGCATAAGAGTGTTATCACAGAGTCCTGCGCCCCCCATTGCGTTCGCGCACTCATAGCAGACTTTTTTAGCTAATTTAGCAGCTTGATATTTAAACTGTGAAGCACTGGCTACCATAGCTTGTGAAATATTCTTCGGAATCTCACCGTCGAATTTTTCGTACTTTTCATCATAAGCTTCGCAGAACTTAAGTAGGCCAATTGTCAGATTTGTGGTTCTTGCCCATAGATCTGCCAGCAAAAATCCAACTCCTTGGAATTTGAGAATTTCTTGGTTGAACTGTTTGCGGTTATTCGCATAAATTACAGCGTGAGATAACGCGCCCCAAGACTCGCTTATTCCCATGATGGCAATCGAGATTCGTTCAGGTACGAGTCCTTCAAATAGATGTTCGCGTCCTTTACCAACGGGGCCCAGGATATACTCTTTCGGCACTCGAACATCGGTTAGAGTTTCCTTCCCTAAATAAAGTTTGGGAACCCATGGTATGTTAACCCTCTCAACTTTAAATCCATCCCATTCAGTATTAATAAGGAATTGGGCCATTAGATTGCCATTATTTTGTTCTTGGGTGGCATACGCAACGACCCACTTGGACCGGGGCGCATTAGTATTATATATCTTAGTTCCATTAAGGAGATAACTTCCATCATCCTGAGGTGTACATGTCGTTAATTGATGAACCGCATCAGATCCTCTCTCAGGTTCAGTGATTAAAATTGCTCCTGGAGATTCCCCAGTAATCATATCTTTGAGTGCTTCAAGACGCTCTGGGATATTTTCATGATGCTCATAGACAGGGTTGATTGCCAGTACAGTGGCTCCACCTCCCATCGCAAATTGGGGGTCAAACATATCTAATGCGATATTCCTCATTAAATCCGCCGCAAGACCCCATTCATCATAATGAACGTCGCACATATCAAAAGTATGCTGTCGAGTAATGTAACCTTTCTCGCCGAAATCTTTGACCCAATCATAAATATCCTCATCGGGTCCATGAACGATATTATTCTTTTTCTCGTAACGCATGCAGAATCGCTGTACTTCTCTCAAGAAACCAAACTCTTTTGGAGATAAAATCGAAGTGAGGTTATTGTTTAGAAATGCATAGCGATTTTTCAAACTGAATTTTTCTAATATCTCATCATTAATTGCTTGGACTTCAAATTTTCTATTACTCATAATTAGTCACAACTTGGAATTTGTTATTTAGTTTGTAAATCTATATTTACAAATATGATCTTCTTTTTTAATGTTTGTTCAAATATTGTTTTAATATAAGGAGGAAAATCCCTTAAAATCATCGTAACAATAAAATCAGAAAAATAAGAATAAAATAGTAGAAAAAAATAAGATTAATACTGAGTTAGAACATTTTAGTCCTCGTTGTCCTCTTCTTCTCCCAATAATTCTTCAATTTTATCTTCGAGTTCTTCGATTTTTTCATCAATTTCAGCTATCTTTTTATAATTCTCGCAAGTCTCACAACCGTCATCTTCTTCACATTGTGGAAGCGTATCGCAGATTTCTTCGAGTTTATCACGCTCATCTAATAGATTATCAACTTGGTCTTGAAGATCATCAATGCTCATATTTCACACCTATTTAGGTAAATATGATCAATTAATCATTATTTATTTTTTTTTCCATTAAAATCGCGAAAAGAAATTTTTTATTGGTAAATATATAAAATTAGAGGAAAAAATAGCAAAAGCCAACTAAAATACTAGGCTTTTAATTTGTTTATTTTAGCATCAATAGATTTGTTTAATTTAAGGATTTCTTTATCCAGCGTTTTCAGTTCTGAAGAAATGGTTTCATATCGACTTTCTTGGTCATTAAGTTTTTTTATATATCGTTCCCGTAAGGTCACCGATTGGTTATCGTCTCCTAGAACGGAGATATTATCACGTAATCGATTTTGCTCATCGGTCATCATATCACGTTCTTGGTATAACTTTTCTCGTTTGTCTTTTAATTCATTAAATTTGCTAATCAAATCAGCAATTTCTTTTAATTCATTTTCAAGTTTAGTATCAATAAAGTTTTGTTTAACATAAAAACTCACTTTTTTCATAAAGTCCTCTTTAGACCAATTCCATAGGTAATAACTAGAGGAAATCTCTCTTTTTTCCTTTAAATTGAAATTAGTAGCTGATTTTGGCTTCAATGTAAGTTTAAAGCGCCAGTAATTAGCAGTTTCTTCAGGTTCAATAGGTTTTTCGACAAACTCATAACCATGGGATTTAGGATGATCAAGATATAATTGCTTTTCTTCGTTAGTTTTATTATTAATTTTATAGAGGGTAGTTCGAACGTTATAATACCATTCGTTTGCATGTGCTCCCCCAAAACTTACTTTGTGAACACTTTTATTTTCAGATTTTGCTTCATGGGTAATTATTACTGCTTGTTCTACCGCATAATTTAAAAGACGGGTATCATCTTTATTGAGAAAGGGAATAATTGCCTCTCCTGCTAAATTATCGTCATATATAATAGTTGTCGGGCCTCTTTCCAAGGTTAAATCTGTATTGTTTGTAATTTCAAGGCAGACATTGGGATTTTTATCATACTCATCTTTATTATATAGTAAAACTCTTTTAGCCTTTATAACTTCAGTTAAGATAGGCACGAGAGCTGACTGCTTCCTTTTAATAGATACTAAATTAGAGATATTATACTCGAATAATTCCCCTAAATCTTTAGTTTGGACTTTAGTTTGTGCCTTAAATTTATCGAATACATCTTCATCAGCCATAATGGCATTTAAACGACTGAGACTAGCTCCAGCAGGAGCGGGCGGGGGACGTCCTGCTGCTTTCTTCATTTTCCTAGCAGCGGGAGCTTCAGCTTCTGCCATAGCATAGTCCTCATATCGTGCTTTTTCAAGACCTTCCTCGATTTCAGTCGGTTGAGCACTTAAAACCTTTGGAGGTTTAATAACAGGTCTTTGAATGAAGATTGGTCTGTAAAATTCATATTTGAATGAAACTGGCATTCCAGCGACCAGTGTGAGTTCAATATCTTCCCAATCTTGATTTGTAGTATTTTCTATTAAGCTCCATCCCGATAATAAACATTTCTCTTCAGCTTCTTGTTCAACACTCATAATCAAGCGATATGAAGTCTTCCAAATCGGGCTTTCCCTGATATAGGACACGAATATATTTCGTTCTATATCATCTTTTCCACCGGATTCGCAATTTATTACGATATTCTTAGCGTCTTTTTTCTTTCCAGCAATTACAGTATTAAGGAAAAATTTTAGATCCTTTTTTATCTCCTCATTTACTATATCAACGGATTTAATTTCATCAAAAGAATGTTTAGAGATTACATCATCCTCTTGCAAAAGAATCAAGATTTTGTCAATAACTTTCTCATTTTTGACAAATTTCTCAGTCTCTTCGATACCCATCACTTTACCTGTGAGATTTTTGTTACCACTTACGGTTATATTTACTTGCGCCCCTTTGATCTGACTAATGAGGGATGTGAATGAATTAATATCAGGTATATTGAGCATTATTGATTTTAACAATTGGGATGTATCTAATGCTGCATCATAAGAGATAGAGCTGATGTATCCCTTTTCGCTGGTATCTAAGACAAAGAGGGATTTTAATACATCATCCATTTCATCAATATTAAATTCTAATTCGAACTTGTCTGAACCTTTTAGATTCCCTTCAAGAATGTAATATGAGACTCCGTGTTTAAAAATAATGACTTTTTTTACTTTTAATTTAGACATAGAGTTAATATGTGGATTTATTAATATAAATCTTAAGAATTTAATAGAGATTAAAAGATAATAAAGGTCAAGACCGGAGAATATCACAAAATTTAAATGATATTTTTGTAAGGAGTAAATAACTAATAAAAAATTATTAAAGGAGTTATAATGGTAATAGAAGTATCACCTTTAATTCATATAGAAGTTGTAGTACGAGATGCTGAAAAAGCTGCTAAATTTTTAAATAGAGTATTCGGAGCTAAAAAGGTTGAGGAAAATATTGCTGATTATCTATCTCAATTTCCCGCAGTAAAGGTCGTACATGTACAACTTGGAAATGTGATTATTCAATTCATAGAGCCATTAACTGATGGAACTATATGGGCAGACTTTTTAAAAGAAAAAGGTCCGGGGGTACATAATCTTAACTTTAGTGTTAAAAATGTGAAAGAAGTAGGGAGAATTTTTAAACAAGAAGGTTTAAAAACTTTATTTAAACTAAATATTGATTGGAGTCAATTTATCAATTCCGAAGATCTTCGTTCCAACATTCCACCCGTGTACATGTTAGAAGGTAGTGAAATCGTGGGCTTTAGATTTGAACTACAGGAGAATCCATTTAAAGAAGAAAAGATTCCCGAAGGCCAAAGAATCAAAAGTACATACGACTTAAAAAGAGAATAATTTAAGAAACAATAATGAAATCTATTGAATCGATATTTAAAATTAAGCGTATAAATTATTAATAATGAAGAATAATATATTTATACTTTATTGATTTTTCTTGAGAATTGCTAAGAATTCTTCTTCAAGGGTGAATTGAGGCTTAGGATTCTCAATAATGATATCCAATAACTTCCCCGAAGAATTAAAAAAATAAAACGTTGGAATGGCTTTCAAATTAAATTTAGGATCTACTGCTTCTGGCGGTGAGCGGGTTTTATGCCATAGAGGTTCGTCTGGTTTATGCAAGGCATTTACCATTATACCGTATAATATCTTAAATTCTATATCCAAATTTTCTAGGCTCCTGATGATTTTAATCATTCTTGGTACATTTTTATTGCAATCAGGGCACCATTCAGCTCCTAAAACTGCGATTTTTAGTTTTTCGTTTCTTGTTACGAGGAGTTGTGTTATTTCTTGAAGGACTTCTTTTTTAGGATAATAACTTTTATAATTGAAAGCAATCTTGTCGCTAAATTCTTCCATATATTCATTGGGAGTCATTGTAGAAGATATAATATCTTTCCATTTAAGTTCAGATTTAGCATCCATAGTATCAGATCATAGTTTCAATTATAAAAAAATTATATTAATAAATCATAAAAAATGTCGTGAGGAGATTGAGAGACTTTTACTTCTTTCTAATAGAATTACTGAGCATAATATAAATTAATATATGAAACTAGGTTAATTACTATTAAAGACAAAGAGAAGTATTTTATATGAATACTTATAAAATTATACCTCAATTTAGAGAGAATTGTGTAATTCAAGGTAAAAAAGAGTGGTTATCAGATTATAAGAAAGGTGATACGATATTTCTAATCTCCAACCAACCGACAAAAAAGTATTCTATAATCTCAAAGATAGATGGACTAGAATATGATAAGGAACCGCGAATTTATATTGATAAGCGGAATTTAGGGAATTTTGGAGAAGATGATAAGGTCTCAATTTTAAAATATAATCCCGCTGAAGCTTTGAGTGTAGAAATAAATATCTCTAGCGATTTTATTATATCTAAAGGTGACTGGACGTCGAATATTAAACCTTCCTTAGCGAATAAATTGATTGATTTAGGTCAAGAAGTATCATTTCTAGTTCCATGGGAGAATAGCGCACCTTTAATAGTGTCAGGGTATGTAAACTCAACATTACCAAATCCACCAGTAGTAATTGGGGAGACCACTCAAATATTTATTGAAAAGTACCCCCCAGAACAATTAAATCAGATGCAACAAGCGAAAACAGAATATAAAGAAGCGCGAGTTAATATATTAGAAAAGCAAATAGAAATGAATACTATTGATTTAATTAAAAAGATTAAACACCAAAATTATCCCTTTAAAGGACAAAGATATAAATTCAAAGCAACTAATCCAAGAAAATTATTTAATTCACTAACAAAGATATTTGAGGGTTTAGATGTTATTGAAGAGCAAAAGGAAAAGGTATTTGATGATAAGGAGCAAGATTATCTTGCAAGCGCAGTATTTTTATTTAAAAATGAACCGAATCAAATGCAAATATTAGATATCCAGATCTCTGCGAATAATAATGCGGGTACTCTATTATTATGGGTCACCGGTAAAAATGAAACTAGTATTTTAGAAACATTAAATCGA
>Ga0180433_10001833_pt1 | contig 34630 bp, 26 predicted proteins | sample SS_ome_8_FD_132980 | JGI IMG/M metagenome (GOLD analysis project Ga0180433, IMG submission 132980) | Hypersaline lake sediment archaeal communities from the Salton Sea, California, USA - SS_1_D_1 metaG | ecosystem: Environmental > Aquatic > Non-marine Saline and Alkaline > Hypersaline >...
AAAGAGTTTGCTGCAAATAAGATATTTTTTCTATAACCAATTCGATTATCCGCTTCCTTTTATTTAAGTAAATATAATATAGGCTAAATTCCCCTGATTTTCTTATTATTTATTGCTCTTCTTTTTGCTAAAATTGCTCATCGCCGGAGGGATAGAATTCTTTTTTTGATGGTAAGTGATGATGATCTAAAGAAAAATTGCCGGGTGATGTATCTTATCCGGCATTGACCAATCTTCTGTATTCCCTGGGTGTAAAGCCTGTAACAATTCTGAATGCCTTGATAAAACTTCCATGGTCTTTGAATCCGGCACTCAGTGCTACTTCTGTGATGTTGAGATCCTTCCGGTGGAGAAGGTCTTTGGCCCGGCTCACTCTCATCAAGCGGACAAACTTCATGGGCGTCATTCCCAGATGTTTCTTGAATAATCGGCAGAAATAGTATTTGCTTAGATTTGCCTGTCTGGCTAGAATATCAAGGTCAATGGGATCTTCTAAATTTTCCTCCACATACCGAACAGCATAAAGGAGAGAAACGGGTTTATCTGACCATATTTCTCCAGCTAACTCAGGAGCGGTCTTTTCAGGACTGATGTAAGGAATTCGCTTTCCATGGGTCTCTCTTTTCAGCTTAAGGAAATTTCTTATGAGGTCACGGAGCTCAGTTGAATTTACAGGTTTACGCAAATAATATCTGGCTCCGGAATGGAATGCTTCGATTGCCGTTTCCTCAGTGCTCGCTTCAGTTATGACAAAGACAATAGTGGGAGGGCTTACCCTTTTTATCTCTTTCAGGAGATTAAGCCCATGATTAATCCTAAATCCGCAGTCAATGATAGCTATATCCGCCTCGTCTTGGTGAATCCAATCAAAAGCTTCGTCGCAGGTCATGATTTTGGTCGACTTCTCAAAGGAGGAAAAAGCTCTGTAAAATGGATAGTATTCTTTTTTTGTGAAAATAACTAAGGAAGTCTTTGTTATTCTCTGGTTCATTTAATGCCAATTATCCAAGATATCCCTATATATCATAGTGAAGATTTAAAAGCCAATTTTATATGTTTTGATTAACTCACTATTTGATCCGGGTCTCCCATAAAGCCCAGTCTCCGCCAAAGGGAAGAAGGCCTAAATCCGAAGGGCTGGTGGGGGGCGGCATCAGGGCTTCATAGACCTGACGGGCATGAGCCTGACAGCGGGTGAAGTAGGTGGCGGCTTCAGCCAAATGGGCTAGAGCTTCATTTCCCTGAGCCAGCTGCGCTCTTCGAAAAGCAAGCCGGCCTTTGAAATATTCAGCGTTGGCCTGACCGTAGGTTCCCTGGAGAGAGGAATAGCCTGGATCTTTATGGGTCAGGTGCATGAGTTCGCTGTAGGCTTGGGCAATGTTTTCCTTAGCCTTATTTTGAGCCTCTTCTACTAGAGCTTTGGGTGATTCGGCCAGACGGAGCTGGAAAAATGTATGAGTGCCCTGGGTGTACGAATAAGCGGTCCGCATGACTGAGCCGTCAGAGGCTGTGGACGAATGAAGCACCCGGCCTGCGGGACCGGTGCAGATGTGAGCCAGGCCTTGGTCGCCTTTATGAGGGAGAGCCACGGCTGTCCACAGATTGGAGGGCCGGCAGTACACTGCATCCCAGCCGCCTTTGGGCGGTTCAGGCGGAGCGCTTCCCGGAAATCGAAGAATCATCTTGGCAAACTCCACATCGATCTTTCCGTGGTAGTTGTGGAGCATATCCCAGATCATCATGTTTCTAGGAGCCGCATAAGCGCCGTATCCGCCGTGGTCTTTAATGAAATCTCCTTCTTTGGTCACTTTCATTTCCGGGTTCAGGTAATTGTTGGTGGAGTAGAGAAAATCCTTTTCCCCGAAATCTCCGGGCTGGCGCACACTTTGGATGGCCGAGGTTTTTTCCACCACATAGGCGCCTCCCTGAGTATCCACAAAATGAAAATTTTCAGGAAGGTTGATGTGCCATTTCATGACCATGTCTTTGGCTTGCTGGGCCGAGTCAGCAAACCGGACCAGATAAGGAAGAGAACAGGACCAGCAGAGTCCATAGTCATAGTCAATATCTCTGGGTGAGCCGCCGCCTCCTGAATTACCCAGAAAAAGACCTTGGTTGTTCATCAGGAAATGATCTCCGATTTCACCCGCATCTGCAGCACATATATATGAATTGCCTTTATCCGGAAAAGCCGCAATCACCACACCGTAAGGCACTTCAGATGAATCCAGAGTGTCAATGCCGATGAGCTTTCCATCTTTGGTGGCGCTTCCCCATGCGGAGCAAACCGAACATTTTTTTGGGGGAAGGGATTGTTTTTGGGCTCCTTCAGGATATTGGGATGTCTCTGGCTTAGGAAGGGTGCAGTTCATGAGAAGAACATCCGTGTAGGAGATGGAATACCCTTTGGACGAAGCTCCGTCAGCCATGCCTTTCATGGTTTCGATCCACTCAGGCGTGTATTTTTGGATGTAGTGCTGGTTGGCTTTAAGGGCTTGGATCACTTCATCCTTGGTATAGGTCTCCAGTGCTGATGCCCATTTTTCCAGCTTGGTTTTTTCAATAAAAGCGCCGGCCTGTTCTCCGTACTGGAATCCCATGTCATAGTCTGAGCCGGATAAAATAACCACCGGAAGGATGCTCGGCGGCAGGACTTCTTCGGATGAAGCCCGGGAATTATCAAGGGGAAGTTCTGTGTTTTTGGAGATCAAAGAACCCGAAAATAGCAAGACTAGGCTAATAAAAAAAATAAAGATAAATCCTGATGTTTTTTTGATTGATATCATTGAATGACTCCTCTTTCTGTTGATTTCATAATACTCATCTTTGAGACTTTCACAAGAAATATTTGAGAGTCAAATTATATCAAATTGGGACCGGTTTATTTATTCACCTATTTTTTTAGGGTCGGAAAATGGGGGACAATTTACTCGTTTACCTAATTTTCACCAAATTTTTTGAAAGAGAAAAAGGGGAAAAAACTAGTAAACGGGTATGACGGCACCTAAATAAATAAGAGGTTATTTTATTTTGAGGACTTCTCCGTTCACCGCATGAATGGCAGCGGAAACAGGCTTTTCCTTGGTCTTCATGGTGAGCCGCCACGTGGGAATGATTTCCCATTTGGATGAAATATAATACTCACCGCTCAGGCATTCGAGCCTCTGAGGCACAGCTGATCTGATTTCACTGCCGTATTCATCCTCGAGAGCTGCATAACATTGGGCATAAGCTTTCTTACTGGACATCCAGTTATCCGGCAGAAAAGCATGGCAGGATTTGGTGTAAGAAACATCCTGGGGAGTTTCTTTTGTTTCTTTTTGAACGATTTTTCCACCCAACATAATAACCACAAATTTTTTCCCCTGTTCTCTGCTGGGAGTGTTTTGGGGATCCTCCCTCAATGCGAACAAGGCGGTCCAATGTTTGGCTGTGCCTTGGCTTTTCAAATCCTTTTCCCCCTGCAGATAATAGAGCTGAGCTGAAGGATCCCAGTTTTTAGCTGCTTTAACTGCCATCTCATAGGCAGCTGCGGCATCCTGGGCTTCAATGCGCTCCTCCATCTTATTAAACTTTTCCTGGGCAAGTTTGGCAACCTCTTCTCTGGTTTTGGGGACCGTTTTTGATTTGGCCGGCTCTTGGGCAGTGGGTTCTTCCTTTCCTCCGCCGCCGCAGGCGGTGATAAAAAGACAGCCCAAAATCAGGCTGAGACAAAGACAGAAAACAGAAGTTTTTTTCATGAAAGTGCTCCTCCTCACTTAACCTGAAATATTCAAAAAAATGAGCTTTATATAGCCTCGGCTTGTGAATAATCCAGGCCAAAAAAGTCTGCAGTTCACAAATATCTTAAAGAGCTCAAAAAAAAAGAACAAGAAAAATTTATTTTTAATTGAAAATGAGCGGTAAGGGATATTTCTTGAATTTGAGTGATCTGTTTTGATAATATTTGGTTCTATAGGAAAACTGGCAAGAATTTATTGATTGTGTAAGCCAATATCCTAGGGAGGTATTGTATGAATGGAGTGTGGGTGGCGCTGGCTCTTACCCTGTTCGCAGGAATGGCGACAGGTATTGGCAGTGCCATTGCTTTTTTTGCCAAGCGGACTAACTACAGATTTCTTTCTATCGCCACTGGTTTCTCTGCCGGCGTCATGCTCTATGTTTCCTTTGTAGAGATTTTCCTCAAAGGTGCAGATTCGCTCACAGCCAAATACGGAGATTATTGGGGACACTGGGTGAATGCGGCAGCATTTTTTGGAGGAATTCTTCTCATCGGATTGATTGATACTTTAGTCCCGGCAGCCAAAAATCCCCATGAGATCCACTCCAAAAAAGAAGAAGCGCCTCTTCGGGATCCTTCGGCTCCTCTTCCGGATTTTTCTGTGATTGCCAGTCAGGAAAAAAGCGAGCTCGAACTGGGAGACCACGACCATCGTCCGGGAAATCAGTCTCTCCTGCGCATGGGACTTTTCACAGCCTTAGCCATTGCCATTCACAATTTCCCTGAAGGATTAGCCACCTTTCTGGCCGCACTCCAGGATCCGGCTGTGGGGATTGCCATTGCTGTGGCGATTGCGCTTCACAACATTCCCGAGGGGATCAGTGTGTCTGTGCCCATATTCTATGCCACAGGGAACCGGAAAAAAGCGTTTGTGTACTCTCTCCTCAGCGGATTATCCGAACCTTTGGGAGCAGGGATTGCTTATGTGTTGCTGCGGTTGGTTATGGGAAGCGGCACAAATGTGTTCCCGCCTCAGGTCATGGGTGTTCTTTTCAGCGGTGTGGCCGGCATTATGGTCTACATTGGTCTGGATGAGCTCCTGCCCACAAGCCGGGCTTACGGCAGGGGGCATGACAGCATAATAGGGTTGGTGAGTGGAATGCTGGTCATGGCCTTGAGCCTGCTTCTTATGAAATAGTACATTCGTCTCATTTTTTGAAATTAGTATGTTCGTCCTATAGGAAGTCCTGTCCATTCTATGATAAATAATGTTTCTCCGAGAAAAAACCTGTACCAGGAGATTGAAAAATGAGAAAAAAAAGCAGTGCTTTTGAGCAAGTTTTGGCGTTATTACTATGTGGGTTTCTTTTCTTTGCTTCCTGTCAAGGGAATATCTCTGCAGTATCCACGGACATATCCAAAGAGAGTCTTCGCTGTCATATGGAGTTTATTGCCTCGAGTGAGACACAGGGTAGAATGACCGCTTCAGAAGGTTATAAAAAAGCAGCGGATTATGCGGTTGAGCAGTTCAGATCTTTCGGAGTGGAGCCGGGGTGGGCGGATGCTTCCGGAGGCCGATCTTATTATCAATCCGTGCCTTTTATTCTGAATCAATATGGAAAAAGCACTGTCTTATCTGTTCGCAATAATGGAAAGATTGAGGAATTATCCTTAGGACCCGACACTTTTGTGGTGGCCAATCCCGGGAAAGGTTCTTTGAATCTTCCTCCGCATTCCCCGGTTTTTGTGGGTTACGGCATTCATGAGCCTGAGCTGGGATGGGATGATTTCTCTGGTCTTGAGATTCAGGGAAAAATAGCTGTGATGATCGCCGGGTTTCCTTCAAATTCTCAGAGCGGGCCTGATTTTCCGGATGAAGTGAGGCGAAAGTACAGCGACAGAAGGATGGGCGATGCCCTTCGATTCCAAAGTGTGATGATGGGAGGAGCAGCGGGAATCATTGCCCTCCCTGACCCGTTTATTGCAGCTCAATGGGAAGGCATTGTCTCTCAGCTCAAACGCTCCACTCTTCTCCCAGAGGAAGCTTATGGACCTTCATCCAGAGGGGAGTCTCCTATTCCGTCCTTGCTGGTTCATGCGGATGTGGCCCAGCGTTTTTTTGATGAATTAAGCTATGACCCTGTATCTCTTAAAGGGGAATATCAGACTTTTGAGATGAAAGGTATGGAATTGAGCCTGACTTTGGAGATGAAGCAAGAACAGGTCAAGTGTTTCAATGTCATTGGGATGGTCCCTGGAAAAGATCCAGAACTGAGCCAGGAGGTCATCACTCTGGGAGCGCATTTGGATCATCTAGGCAAAGAAGGGAACCTCATTTTTAACGGAGCCAATGACAATGCCAGCAGCTGTGCTGTTGTCCTGGGAGTGGCTGAAGCGGTGGCTCAGAATCCTTTGAAGCGATCTGTGATTTTTATTCTTTTCACTGCAGAAGAGATCGGTCATTTTGGTTCGCTTCACTTTGTGGCTCATCCCCCGGTTCCGCATGAACAGATTATCCTCAACATCAACCTGGAGCAGGTCGGAGCCAGATCCCGGATGATCGATGGAGTGGGAGCCAATGGTCCGGTTTCGCAGGAAGAGATACTGAGAAGAGTGCAGGAAAAGAATGATGGAATTTATCTTCAGTTTGATGATATTGAAGACACGGTTTCTGTGATAAGCGGCAGTGATACTTTGAGTTTTTATCAGAAAGGACTTCCGTCCATTCTCCTGGGATCCGGAGGTTTCCCGGAACACCACACTCCCCAGGATAATCTGGAATTGATTGATTTTGAACATCTTCACAGAGTGGCTCTTTTTGTGCTGGATTATGTTAAGGATTCAGGTAATATGGAAGAGTAAGATATTCTTATGAAAGAAATAAAAATAAATCGGGTGTTTGTTTTTCTGTTCTTTACTTTTCTTATATCATGGGGCTTTGACTGGCTGATCATTGGGTTTGGGGGATCCAGCGCCTTCCGCACGATGAGCATGAGTCCGTGGGGCATGCTGGTTCCCGCTTTAGTGGCGATCGTTCTTCAGATGTTTTTCTTTAAAGACAGCCCTATCTATTATCAAACCTATAAAGAAAAACCCCGCTGGATTTTTTTTGGATTTATTATCATCACTTTTCTCTACGGAATTCTGACTCTTCTGGCTGCCTTTGATCCTGAGTCAGGACAGATCTATCAGGGTTTGGGATCTCTGTTGTATACCCTTTGGATTTTAAGCGTGTTTTTCATCCGCAGCCAGAGCGATGAGGGGTCTTTTGAGCGGGCCGGCTTGAGACTCGGAAAGGTGAAGATGGCGCAGCGTTTTATCGGAGGCATCCTCTTATTTCTGCTCTTACAGGCTGGTTTTAATCTTCTCTTCAAGCTGGGTTCTTTTGTGGGCAAGGCTGATCGCATTTACGGCCTGCCCATCCCCTCATCTTTGTATATTCCGGCTATCATTGTTCTTTTTGTTCTGGTCACGGTGATCGGAGTGCCTCTGAGCGGAATAGCCGGAGTTTTTGGTGAAGAATATGGCTGGCGCGGTTTTCTGCAGTCTGAATTGATTAAGCTTGGGAATCTCAAAGGAGTTCTACTGGTGGGGCTTATCTGGGGAATCTGGCATTTTCCGGTTATTTTGAGAGGAGTCCATACCTATCCGGCTTCTTTATTGGGGCTTATTTTAGGAACCGTCTTTTTTGTTTTGTGGGGGATCATTCAGGGTTATGCGGTCCTTAAGACCGGCAGCATTTGGGTAGCTGCGTTTATGCATGGTTTGGTTAACAGTGTGTATGGTTTCCTTCTTTCCTATGTAGTGAAACCTGAAAACAAGGTTTTTTCTTTTGGGATAGGGATTTACGGATTGATCTGTCTTTTGATTGTGGTGGGATTGATCCTCCGGGATCCTGTCTGGAAAAAAGAAAACGGAGGTATCTATGGATAAAATAGGCAAGTTTATAAAAAAATATCCCTTATTGTTTTTTTTCGTTTTTACTTTTCTTCTCTCCTGGATGATGTTCATTATTGCGCTGACTCTGATTCCGGAAAACGAATTATACAGAGCACCCTTTATCACAATGGGGGCTTTTGCTCCGGCTTTGGTGAGTATTCTTCTGTCCCGAAGCAAAAAGAAAAGAGAGCAAAAGACGAAAAGAAAAAGATCAGTGGCTTTTGCGGGGACATGGGTCATCGCTTTCTTAAATATACTCTTCTTCAGTCTCATTATCCGGGATTTTGCTTTTGATGTGATTCTCATCATGGTCACGGCTTTTTTAGCCCTTTTACCTGCTTTTGTTCTCTCATCAGTGTATTCAAAAGACGAGGGCGTTCGAGAGCATTTGAAAACTCTACTCAAGCCTAAAGGCGGTGGGGTGTTTTATGTGTTGGCGCTGACTGGCATACCCGTTGTTCTTTTATTAGGAGCGGTCATCACTCAAATGATAAATGGCTCCATACCCGAATCCATGTATTCCATTCAGAATACAGGGTTGTCCCTGATCTTTCTCATGATTTTACTGACATTCCTTTCTCATTTGATAAACAGCGGGGGACTGGCTGAAGAGCCGGGCTGGAGGGGATTTGCCTTAAAGCGCATGCAGATGAAAATAAGCCCGCTTTTAGCCGGTGTCATTATCGGATTTATTTGGGCTCTCTGGCACATTCCGGTGATGATGGCGCAAGTGCAGGCGTTAGGCCCCATCATTGTCACAGCCCAGGTGCTTCAGCTGGGCATCACCTTCACATGGCTTTACAACCGGACCCAAGGAAGTCTGTTGTCTGTGGCCCTGCTCCATGCCTCATGGAATACGGGAGGCAGCTTTATCCCCCGTACCCAGGCTTTTTATATCATCATGACCCTGATGGTTGTGATTATGATTTTCTCAGACCGCATGTGGAAAAAATCTCATATTAGTTAAATTGGGTCTAGTTTATCTATTTACCTTTTTTACACTTCTAGAATAGATTAATGAATAAACCGTCCTTAAAATTTGTAATTAATGGGGTCGCACCGCAAGATATTGAATTAATGGGGTCGCACCGCAAGATATTGAATTAATGGGGTCGCACCGCAAGATATTGTAAGATATTGTTTATAATCTGTCGCTTAAGCTAAAAAATTAGTTTTATAACGGCCTTAGAGCCGCATTTTAGGGGCCAAAAAAGTGCTTTAAAGGAAAAGATGTCTTTTTTCGCTGATTATTTTATTTATTAAATGATCGGTATGGGTATAATCATAAATACATCACAAGTTTGGAGGGTATGTATGATAAAGAAGGGAAAATTTTTGGGATCCATGATGTTTTTTTTGATTATATTTCTGAATTGCCTTCAAGTTATGGGTCAGCCTCAATGCCGAAGTCCAATAAACGAGGGAGAGATAAATGACCTGTGTGAGGAGATGATATCGCATTTCAGAAAGGAGCTTTCCCCTGAATTGATAAAAGATGAAATTAAAGGAGCTGTCCTCAGCTCGGTGAATATAGGCAATCAAGGAACATTTGGCAGAGCGGATGGATGTTTTGAAGTCACCAGAATACAGATCGATTTGTTTTATGAGACCGGAGAAAAGTTGATGCTGGATGAATTAGTAAATATTGGAGATTATAAGAACCAACCAGTTATTCTGGTCAAATCATGTCAAAAGAGAGATGTGCAGGATGAGAGAGAAGATTATGCCAGTTTGAGTGTCCAAATTTTCTTAAAAGACATAAATGCAAGCTCACTCAAAATCAAGCCAGATCGATCCGTGCTCTCTGTGGGAGAGACCATAGAGTTAGAGGCAGAGCTTCTCTGCGGAGACTGCGCCATGGATGAAAAAATTGTTGATTTCAGCATCCAGGGTACCGGAGAGCTGGATCCCTTGAAAAAGTCAACAGATTCTTTAGGAAGGGCAAAGACAAATTATCAGGCCACTCAACAAGGAGAAGCCACTGTCACTGTGAGATATGAAGACCGAATCGCAGAGACAAAACTAACAACTTTGTGCACCTGGGACCTGGAGTGTCATTTTTATTATAAGGAACATCATCCGGAATTTGATGATGTGAAGGGTAATTATAATGACAGGTGGCAGTCAGATGTCCGATTTGAGAATGTGCCTATATCCCGGTTCGTGCAAATGAACATAGGTGAGGAAGAACCAGCCAGCACACAATCCTACATGGATTACCTTGAGTGGATGAAACTTTCTAAGACCTTTCACAGCCCAGGGACCTTTTATGGGGCAAACTTTACTTATTATGATGGAATGGACATTTTTCGTGGATACACCAAAGGCAAACCAGAGTGGAATTTGGGGATCGGAATCACAGCGGATGACATTACTCCTTCTCAAGATACACCGGATGATGGAAAGCTAAAGAAAGTCCTGGTGATTTCCATGGAGCAGGGAAGTGTGATGGTCCATTACCATGAAAAAGTTGAAATCAAAACTCCTTATCCTCTGAGATTTCAGAGGCGTATTAAAATACCTGAAGACAAAGTATTAGCCGGGAAACCGTTTACCATACAATTTGAAGATCCCCCTGAGGGTTATTTGATCAATGGGGGAGAGATTAAGCTTATCCCCAGGATCCAGAGATAAATGAAGTAAGGCCAGTTGATCTCTTTGGCTATTCAACTCATTACTTTTTATCTGCATTTTTAAGAAAAAATAAGATGAATAGATAAACTGGACCCAATATAACATTAGGGTAAAAAAAGGTAAATGAATAAACCATACCCACCCAATTTACCCCCAATTTTACCAATTTAAATATTTTGCTTGACATACCTAGTGGAGTTAGGTAATATACCTAGAGATATTAGGCATAATCCAAATCAAGTGAGGTCTATGATGATATCCAAAACACTTGTGGCTGCTTCCACAAAGCCGGTCATTCTCTCCATTCTTTTCCGCGGTGAAATGTACGGATACCAGATCATTCAGCATGTCACTGAACTTTCAGGCGGCACTCTGGAGTGGTCAGAAGGGATGCTCTATCCTGTGCTTCACCGGATGGAAAAAGATGGGCTTATCCAATCCCAGTGGCGCCTATCAGACTACCGCCGAAAGCGAAAATACTATCATCTGACCAAACGGGGCCAGGAAGAGCTGGAAAAAGACCGCCAGGAGTGGATGAAAGTCCACAGGCTTCTGAACAGGCTGTGGAGCCCCCTGTCTCTTCCGGACTGAAAGCGCACGGTGAGGAAAAATAAGGAGCAGGGGAATCAGAAAAACAAGGAGAAAAAACATGTTTGACCTTGAAAAAGCCATAAAACAATGGAGAAAATCCCTCAGAAAAAACCAGGCTTTGGAAGACGGTTACATGGAGGAGCTCGAAAGCCATTTGAGAGATAAAATTGATCATTTAAAGAAAAAGGACTTTTCTGATGAGAAAGCGTTCACAGAAGCGGTTGCTAAAATCGGTGACCGAGACCAGATCGGGGAGGAATATTATAAGGCAGACACAAAAAAATTAAATCCCCGGCCTCCCTGGAAAAAAGAAATATTGCCTCTAGCATTGATTCCCAATTATATCAAAACCGCTTTCCGGAAAATAAAACGTCAGAAGCTTTTTTCCTTTATCAATATCGCCGGCCTGGCTGTGGGTCTGGCCTGCTGCGCAGTGATCATTCTTTATGTGGTCAATGAGCTTACTTATGACACTTATCATAAGGATAAAGACCGTATTTTCAGGGTCAATGCATATCAGGTCAATCAGGTGGGGGAATTCTATATGGCCACGACTCCCGGACCTCTCGGTCCTATGCTAAAGAGAAATTTCCCTCAAGTCGAAGAAGCCACCCGGGTGGTCCCTCCTTATGAGAATCCGGACAGCGTGCTTGTGGTCAGAAAAGAGAAGAGGTTTTTTGAGACCCGGGTGTTTTTTGTGGATAATGCGGCTTTCCGGATATTTCACATGCCTTTTGTCAAAGGCAGCCCGGAACATGCTCTGAACAGACCCCATACAGTGGTTTTGACCGAATCCACAGCACAAAAATATTTTGATGAAGAAAATCCTATAGGAGAGATCCTGCAGATCGAGGTGGATTATGACATCGGCATCGAGCAGGTGGAGCTCCAGGATTACGAAGTGACCGGTGTGATTGAAGATACGCCCATGAACACCCATTTCAAATACGACATGCTGCTTTCCATGCCTACTTTTTTAGCCAACCGGTCCGATTTTGACACAAACTGGACCAATCCCCAAACTAAATACAATTACATCAAGCTGCAGCCGGAAACCGATCCATCGCGCTTTGAGGAAAAAATGGTCCTGGCTTCCAGGGAGGTGACCCGCCATTTTGAGGAGCAATACGGCCGCTCTTTAGAAGTGAACTTTGATCTTCAGCCCATAAGCCGGATCCATATGTCTTCCCATGTTCGAAGGGAAATGGAGGCTCCCGGCAACTGGTATTATGTCACCATTTACTCCATGGTGGCTTTTTTAATCCTTTTGATCGGCTGCATGAATTTTGTCAACCTTTCGGCAGCTCTTTCCGCTACTCGGACCCGCGAGGTGGGGCTCCGTAAAGTCATCGGCGCCCGCCGAAACCAGTTGATCAGCCAATTTTTAGGCGAGTCGTCTCTCATCACTTTGATGGCTTTTATCTTTTCTCTCGTTTTAATGAATGTTCTCCTGGGACCTTTCAATCGAATGGCAGGAACTGAACTTTCCATTGCGGGTTTGACTAAGCCCCTTGTTCTCATCCCTATGCTCATTCTTCTTTTTCTGGTGGCTTTGGGTTCCGGGGCTTATCCGGCGCTGATTCTAACAGCCTTTAAGCCCGCTGATGTGCTGCAGGGGAGGCTGGCGCAGAAGCTGCGGGGAACCGGAGTTCAGAAAGTCCTGGTGGTGGGTCAGTTTGCCATATCCATTTTTCTGGTCATCTGCACCTTGACTGTTTTCAAACAGCTTGGATTCATGCAGGGGCAGGCGCTGGGTCTTGATATCAATCAGAAACTGATCCTCCGGGTGAAAAGCAATCTTGATCATTTGCGGCGCGATTACGAAACCATCAAGCAGGACTTTATCAGCAGCCCTTATGTGACAGGAGCCACAGTTTCTTCTTCGGTTCCCGGAGACATTGACGAAGGCGGTTACTACATGACCACTCGGGAGGAGGATTTCAGCGGTTCCATGAGGCTCAAGGTCAATACCGTGGATTATGACTTCATCCCGGAATACGGCATCAAGCTGATCGCAGGCCGGCCTTTTCAAAAAGAAAATAAAAGTGATGTCAATGAGGCTTTTGTGATCAACCAGGCCGGGCTTAAGGAACTAGGTATTCCCACACCCGAAGACGCCATTGGAAAGAGATATCAGGCTCACTACCACAGGAAATGGAAAACCATTGTGGGCGTTACGGAGAATTTTCACTACCGGGGGATGCAGGAAACAGTGGAGCCGCTTCTGCTGGATATAGAGACATCGCTTATGGATACCATGACTCTTTCTGTCACGACGGAGAACATAAATGTGCTGATGAGCGATGTCCGGAGGACCTGGGAGGAGCATTTTCCTGGGATTCCTCTTGTTTTTTCGTTTCTGGATGAGAACTTTGACCGGGTGTACCGCTATGAGTCCCAGATGGGGCGCATGCTGGGCATCACCACTACCTTGGGATTGATCATTGCCTGTTTGGGGCTTTTTGGGTTAGCTTATTTTGTGGCGAATTTCAAGAGAAAAGAAATCGGCATCCGCAAAGTGCTGGGAGCTTCTCAATGGGATATTGTGAGCCTGCTGTCGAAACGTTTTGCAGGACTGGTCCTGGTATCTGTGTTTGTGGCCGGGCCTCTGGCATGGTATGCTATGACTCAGTGGCTTCAGGCTTTTGTTTACCGGGTGGATCTGGGATGGTTTGTTTTTGCAGCAGCGGCATTGGGAGCGCTGGTCATTGCCATGGCCACAGTCAGTATTCAGGGAATGAAAGCAGCTTCCCTCGATCCGGTCAATTCCATAAGAAACGAGTAGGGAAAAGAAAAAAACAGGTAAACAGGTATGACGGCACTGTTTTTTTATGTTTTCCCCTCTATTTTATATTGAACGATCACGTTATAGCCTGAATCATCCTCAATGACAGTCCACAAAGTTCCATCAGCAGCAAAGATGGACCTGTATCCTAAATCTTTTTCAAATTGAATGCGCTTTGCGAAATATCCTTGTTCATCAAAAATATCCACCAGCTTTTGCTCATCACTTTCTGTATAAAGAAAAACCCATATCTCCTTTTCAGGGGAGACCAGAATATCCTTATAGTAAGGTTTGTGTTTTGGAAAATCCGTATATTTTTTTATCAAAGGAGGGGCGCCCTGCACGGTCTGTCCGTTGGTCATGTACACCATTGAGGAAAAATATTCATTTTTATCCTTTTGAGTGACTTTAAGTCTTTTGCTTTTTCGCTCCATAGAAAAAAGCTTTTCTCTATCAGGATTATAAACATCGATTTGGTATTCTTCCTGATAGCCGACGACGATTTTGTTTTCGCCCATCACATCCCAAGAAACAAGCGGGCCAAAAGGTGTCTTCAGGTCATCCTGTATCTTGTTTTCATAATGTTCCCTTTTTATGGAATGGCTGTAAAATTCTTCTCCTTTTTCAAGTTCATTATCCAAAATGTAAAGGATGGTTTTTTCGTTTTCGCAATATCCCTGGCGTATTTCAAAAACAATCTGCCCGTTTCCAAGAGATTTCAATTTCCACACCACAGCTGGATGTTTGGGTTTGAAATGACGGATGAACTCACCATCCTCATTAAAGAGTGAAAAACGATAATTGCCTAATTCCCAGACTATGATGTATTTTCCGTTGAAGGTTATACAGGAGGGCCTGTTTAAATCCCCGGGTCCTTTTCCTTCCTGTCCTATGATTTTTAGAAATTTTCTATCCGCATTGAAAATTTTGATATTATTTGCTCTTGTATCTGTAACAAAAAGTTCACTTTTCGAATTGAAAGCGATCCGGGATGGATTAACGAACTCGATATTTTCAGGAAGGTCTCTAAAGTCAATTCTTTTGATTTCCTTGAATGTGACAGGATTGTTTTGATCGATGCTTTTCCCTGAAGCTTGTGTGGATGGATATAATAAAATGAAGAGGAAAGAAATCCCAATGACTAAATTTAAACGCCTGTATTTTCTCATGTATCCTCCCTGATAATAAATATCTGATTATGGCTTTGTATTCAACAATAAAAACGCATTATAAATGAAAAAGTTACATTTCCATTATTCTTTGACCTAAGGTCAAACCTTTAAGAGTATCAATAAAAAGGGGTGAACGGGTATGACGGCACTGGTTTTTGGCACCGGTTTTTTAAATATGAATAGCAAAAAAACAGGTGAACGGGTATGACGGCACTGGTTTTTTACTGGTTTTTTTTGGAATCCAATAAACCTTTTTGGTTTTTGAAGCGTCTATATTATTGGAATCCAATATTATGAAAGACAAGGAGCTGTCATGGATATCATAACACGATTGGAAGAGGCCATACTCATCGCCATCTGGAAACTTCAGGACAAAGCCTACGGAGTCACTATAAATAAAAGTGTCTCGGAATTCTTAAATAAGGAGTATACGCTGGGCGCTCTCTATTACTCTCTGGACCAGCTCCTGAGGAAAGGATTGGTGGAAAAAACATTAAAGCGCACACCTAAAGAAAAAGCAGGGCGGAGCCGGACCTACTACCAGCTCACCAAAGACGGGGTAAAAGCGCTTCAAGAAGCCAGAGTGTATCAGGACAAGCTGTGGAAGGGGATTCCGGATATAGCTTTTAAAGCAGAAGAATCCAAATGAAGAAAAAGAGCGGCCCTCGAACGCCTCCTTTTCTGGCGCGCTGGATTCTTATCAGAATAACCAGGGCCGAGGAGCGGGAGACTGTGTCTAATGATTTCGCAGAGATCTATGCCCAAATAAAAAAGGAACGAGGCAGCTGTCAAGCCCGGCGCTGGTACTGGGCGCAGGTCCTTAAATCCGTTCCTATGTTTTTAAAAATCCAGATGAGCTGGGGAGCCACAATGATCAAAAACTATTTTAAGATCGCCTTTCGCATCATAAAGAGAAAAAAAGTCTTTTCCTTCATCAACATTGCCGGACTCACCATCGGAATTATGTGTTCTGTATTCATTTTGCTTTTAATCCATTATGAGTTCAGCTATGACCGGCACATTGAGAATGCCGAAGATATTTACCGGGTCATCATTCAGTGGCCTATGGAATTCATGAACACGGATAAAATTACCTGGACATCCGCACGCCTGGCTCCTTTTCTCAAAGAGCAGTTTCCAGATGTGGAAAAGGCTGTAAGGGTTGATGAGGTTCCTGGAGGGATCTCTCTTTCTCATAGGGATCATGTTTTTTTTGAGGAGAAATTCTACTTTGCGGACCCGGATTTTCTCACTCTGTTTTCTGTTTCCTTTATCAAAGGCCAGCCGGGGACCGCTCTCGATCAGCCCCTGTCCGTTGTGATCTCAGAAAAAGCAGCTCGAAAGTATTTTGCCAATGAGAATCCTCTGGGGAAAACTCTCCGCTACAACAATAAATTCGATTTTCAGGTCACAGGTGTCTTTAAAAATGTACCTAAGAACACCCATTTCACATATGATTTTCTGGCTTCCTTTCAATCACTCCGCATTCTTCATGGCAAGGATGCCATTTACATGGATAGATGGACCAGTATGGATTTTCAAACTTATGTTCAGCTTCGGGAAGAAACAGATCCTCTTGAATTCCAGAAAATCATGGAACAAAACATCGTCAAAAGATTGCCCCAATTGAGGAAGGATTATCAATATTTTCTCCAGCCCCTTACCAGGATACATCTTGGCGGTTTTATTCCCGGAGAACTGGCTCAAAACAGCCAAATGAAATACATCACTATTTTTATAGGGATTGGACTGCTTATCATCCTCATTACCTGTTTCAATTACATTAACTTGAGCACTGCCTGCTTTTCTGTAAGGGCTGGAGAGATCAACACACGCAAGGTGGTGGGCGCCAACCGAAAACATTTGATCCAGCAGTTTATGACTGAGGCTTTTTTAAACACCATGATCGCTTTTGTTCTCTCGCTCGTTTTATTGTATTTCTCCATGCCTTTGGTCAATGCCCTGATAGGAACAGATATTGAACTGGCGCTGCTGCAGAAAGTGAATATCTTCGCGAGCGTCATTGTTCTGGTCTGTGTGATCGGTTTTCTTTCCGCGTATTATCCAGCCCTTCATCTGTCCTCTTACAAATCTGTTTCGCATTTAAAGTCAGGTCGGTTTGCCGGAGATAAAAGGTCAGGGTTGTCTCGAAATATTTTGGTTGTGGTTCAATTTGTTATTTCCATAGCTCTTATTGTCTCAGCTGTCACAATTCAACGCCAGGTTGATTTCATCATGGAACAAAATCTTGGACAACTGGAGGATCCAATTGTGACTCTGCCGGTAGTTGAGGAAAATGAAGAGATCAAAGAGAGCATCAATATTTTTTGTGATGATTTAAAAAAGGAAACCGCCATAATAGGAGTATCGGTCTCCTCCTGTCTGCCTACCAATATCAGGAGCGGGGATTACGCTGTTTGGGAGGGACAGGAAGAGGGTCAAAGAATCCTGTTTCATAACCTGAGAGCTGACTCTAATTTCCTGGACGTCTATGATATCCCGCTCATCGAGGGGAGAAATTTCTCAAAAGATTTCCCTTCGGATAGGACCAAGGCATACATAGTGAATGAAACAGCTGTCCGGATGATGCACATGGAAGATCCCATAGGCAAGCGTTTTGGCTACCCTTACAGAAAAGGAGTCATTATTGGAGTGGTGAAAGACTTTCATTTCGTTCCCATGCATCAGCGGATCAAACCCCTGGCCATTCGATGGGAACCCCAGAAGATGCGGTTTATCTCTATTAAAATCGACTCGCAGAATCTATCGAAGGCAATTCAGCTTATTGAAAAGAAGTGGAAAGACCTCTCGCCCGGTTTTGCTTTTGAATATTCTTTTATTGATGAGGAAGTGGATGCCCTTTACCGGTCTGAGAGAAGATTGAACAGAGCCGTCACTCTGTTTACCTATATGGCCCTGTTTTTAGCCAGTCTTGGCCTTTTTGGACTGGTCATGTTTTCCGTCCAAAAAAGAGTCAAGGAAATCGGAGTGCGAAAAGTACTGGGTGCAGGGACACTGGATATTGTAGCTCTTTTGTCCAAAGATTTTATCCGTCTGGTTTTACTGGCAAATCTCATTGCCCTGCCTCTGTCTTACATCCTCATCAACAAATGGCTGCAGAGTTTTGCCTACCGGGTCGGCTTGAGCGTGTGGATTTTTATCTTCTCCGGCCTGACAGTCCTGGCCATCGCACTTCTCACGGTGAGCGTCCAGACCATCAAAGCCGCCACAGCCAATCCCGTGGATTCGATCCGGTATGAGTGATTTTGTCTATTCTCTTGACAGCCGCCTTCTAATGGGCGTCCCCAAATAGATAAAATTGGAGAAAAAGATTGGATGTGCGATGTCTGTTTAGGAAATGGATTCCTCAGCCATTTTTTGGATGTTTTTCTTGAGGAGTTGAAGGCCCTGTTCGCGGGCACGAAGGATTTGTGTTATCTCAACTCCCTCCATTTCTTTCCGCTTCAAAATGTGGTCCTTCAGCGCTTTTCGGTAAAGCAGATACTCGGCTTTTTCGGAAATATTGGGTTCAACCCGCTGGGTAAAAAGAAACTCTTCAATGGACTGGTTTTTTCCATTGTTGTTGCCTTCGCTCAGGTCAACCCGATACTGACCGTAAAACAGAAAACAGTGGATCATGGGCACATAGGGAAGATGGTGTTTTTTCAGAATTTCATCAGTGCCGGTCACGATCTGTTCGGTCATGGCATAGATCCCTATGCTTTTTTCTATGGACAGATTGAGCTCCTCAGCTAGAGTGGCAATGACAGCATGCTTGGTTGTGCAGGTTCCTTTTTTTTCTTTAAAAAGAATCATCAGGTCATCTCTATCGGAGTTGTATCCATAGGGCAGTTCTTGAACATACCGGCAGGCTTGAAGGAAAGTCTTGATTCCGAGGCTTAAAAACTCAGCCGAGATGATGCCATCATTGGAAAGCGATTTATCCGGGAAGACTGTGAATTTGTCCATGGAACTTTTCTACCACAGGTTTAGAAGAATAGCAATTGAGCTATTCTGTTCTTTTGATGCTTTGATCTGATTATGGAGAGTAAAGAGAATAATGTTAAATTTTTTGGGGAACCTATATTGTCTTTTTTTCGTTTTTATAATAAGAAAGGCTAGATATCGAATAAATTGATAGACCTAAACAGATTTGAGGGCCTCATGATTTGTTTTGTTATAGGAGATTGAGATGAAAAAGATTTTTTCGTTGGCTTTTGTTTTAAGCTTTTTGGTTATTTTTTTTGTTCTTCTCATGCCTTATCGAGCAGCAGCCTGTTCCACTTTCAAGCTGCAGAAAGGAGGCTGCCTTATTTACGGACATAACCTGAATCAGGAAGACTTGGATGTGCCGGGATTGATCTTTATCAACAAGAGGGGGGTCTTCAAGCTGGGAAGGACGCTCAGTGAATTGATGACCAAGAAAGGATGGAATCCTTCTTCTCATTCCTGGATATCCAAATACGGATCTGTGACGTTCAATAATTTTGGGAAGGATCTGCCTGACGGCGGGATGAACGAAGTCGGATTGTATATCTGGGAGATGAGCGCTGATTTTGATGAGTATCCCAAAAAGGACGGCGCGCCCAAGCTCAATCAAATGCACTGGATGCAGTACATACTGGATAATTGTATAACCGTTGAGGAAGCGGTCCAGTGCGCAAAAAACATTGAGATCGACGGCTGGGGTTGGCATTTTTTCATCGGAGATGCCAAAGGGAACACAGCGGCTGTTGATTTTGTGGATGATGAAGTTCTCATTTATACAGGGAAGGACATGCCGGTACCCGGTCTTTTCAATACGTTTTATTCAAGGGAGCTGGAGGTGTTAAAGTACTACAAAGGATTCGGAGGATTTTATGAAGTGGAACTCAATAGACCGGAAGTCCCTCGTTTTGTGAAAACGGCCCGGATGATCAAAGAGTATGACCCTGCAGAAGATGCTGTGGATTACGGCTTTAAAATGCTGGATGCGCTGAAGGTATATGATGTGCCGGAATGGTCTGTTATCTTTGATGTTCGAGGGAAAAGTGTTTATTTTAAAACCCGGATCAATCCTGAAATTAAAAGTTTTTTCATGGAGGATATTGATTTTTCAAATGATAATCCGGTTTTAATACTGAATATGGATATTAAAAGCGGCGGCGATGTCCTTACACAATTTCATCCGTATACGAATGATAAATTCAGAAGATTCACCAAAGAAAGAATGTTTCCGATTCTCCCGGAAGATTTTTTCATAAGTGGAGGATTGACCAAAGAGGAATATCTGGAAAGGTTTTCAACGCACGGGGATGCGGCAGCTCTGCCGGAGAATCAATTTTTTAAGGGCGTGTGGAAATGCAGACCCGATGCAGAGGATGAAGATGAACTCATATTGACCATGGAAACAAAGGGTGATGCGGTATCCGGTGTGATATCCACTTCAGATAAGGCTGAAGAGACCTACACCATTGACCACATTCATTTGATCGGACCTGATCTGACATTTACTTTCTGGTCAAATAAGAATACTTTTATTGAAGCCAGAGCCGTGATAGATGGGGAAGAAATGAACGTCACTTTTTATGGGGACCGAGGTGTCTACGGAAATTATCTCCTCAAAAAAATGAGGTAAATAAGTAAACCGTCCCCAATTTAAATGTCAACCTTTTTGACAAGGGGGACGTATGTATTATAAAGTAGTACGATAATATAGTATTGATAGAAAAAATTTAAGGAGATGCGAAGTGAAGTTTTTATCCGTCAATGAACAGATTTTTCTCATAGCCATATGGTGGCTTAAGGATGAGGCTTACGGAGTGAAGATCCGGGAAAAGATCAAACAAATAACCGGCAGGGCTTACACTTTCGGCACTCTGTACAACACCCTGGATAATCTGGCCAAAAAAGGCTATGTGAATTCCCGATCTGTGCAGATCCTCAATCAGGCCGGAGGAAACAAAAGGGTTTACTACACCCTCACCAAATCCGGGCTTGAATCTTTGAGAAAAGCCCGAAAGCTCCAGAAAGCCCTCTGGAAAGATATCGAAGAATTTGCCTTCTGAGAGAAATAAATGAAGACTTCCAAAGATCCGTCTCCTCCGCGCCTTGCCGTTTGGCTCGTAAAGCGGCTGGAACGATACCAGACCAACCATGCCATGGTGAATGACATGCAGGAGGTCTTTACCCAGCTCTGCCTGGATAAGGGTTTTTTCAGAGCCTGCCTCTGGTACTGGGGCCAGTCTTTGGATGCGGTCATTAAAAACGCACTTTTTAACCTGAGATGGAGGTTTATCATGCTGAAGAACTATTTAATAACAAGCTGGAGACACATCAAAAATCAAAAAGGATATACTTTCATTAATATTTCGGGATTGGCCTTGGGAATGGCCTGTTTTCTTATGATTTTTCTCTGGGTCCGGCATGAGTTGAGTTACGACAGATATCATGAAAAGGCCGATCAGATATACAGAGCCTGTATTTATTCCAATTTCAGTGGGAATGAGTTTTATGCGGCCAAGACTCCGGCCCCATTGTCATCAGCTTTATTGGAAGAATTTCCCGAAGTTGCCTATGCCGCGCGTTTGGTGAAAGAGCCAAGAGATGTTCATTTTAAGGAAGATAACACAGTGGAGAAAAGGTTCTTTTACGCAGACCCCTCTCTATTTGATGTGTTCACCATTCCTCTTCTGCAAGGAGATTCCCGGAGCGCTCTGAATCAGCCTAATTCCGTGGTCATAACCGAATCCACAGCCCGGAAGTATTTTAAAAATAAGGATCCTTTGGGAAAGATACTTAAAATAGATGGTGAAAAATCCTATCAAATCACGGGTGTGGCTGAAGATGTTCCGAGCAGCTCTCATTTTCACTTTGATTTTTTAGCCTCTATCTCATCTCTTCAGCGGGTTCAAAACAACCGTGACAATTGGGATGAAAGCTTTCTGTACACTTATTTTGTTCTTGATGATAATGCCTCGCCTAAACAGCTGGAAGCCAAATTTCCTCAAATGGTGGAGAAGTACATTGGCCCGGGTATTGAAGCAGCTTTTGGAATGTCCATAAAGGAATGGTCAGAAAAGTCGGGAAATTCGTTTCGCTATTATGTGCAGAGGCTCAAAGATATTCACCTGCGATCAAATCTGATGAGTGAGATCGAAGTCAATGGAGATATCCGTTATGTTTACATATTTTTGATGGTGGGATTTATGACTCTGCTGATCGCGTGCATCAATTTTATAAACCTGTCTACAGCAAGGTCCATGAGCCGCGCTAAGGATGTGGGCATCAGAAAAGTTTTGGGTGCGGATAAGCCCAAACTGATCATTCAATTTCTCACCAATTCCGTGGTCATGAGTGTCATGGCTTTGGGTTTCGCCTTGATTTTAGTGGGGGTGTTTCTTCCTTTTCTTAATGGCATCTCCGGAAAAGATCTCACTTTAAATCTCTTTAAGAATCCGGATCTCATCGGGGCGCTTTTCGGAGTGGTCGCCGTGGTAGGGATTTTAGCCGGAAGTTATCCTGCTTTTTATCTGGCTTCTTTCCAGCCCGCGGGCGTTTTAAGAGGAAAAATCCGTCAGGGCGCTAAAAGCTCCAAAGCCAGGAAAGGTTTGGTGCTGTTTCAGTTTTCAATCACCATCACTATCCTGGTCTGTTCCGTCATGATCCACAAGCAGTTGTTTTTTATGGAGAATAAAAAGCTGGGTTTTCGTGAGGATCAGATTCTGGTTATTTCCCATGCCCATGCCTTGGGGAATCAGATAGAGTCTTTCAAGAGGGAGATTGAGAGAAATCCTTTGATTCTTCGATCATCAGCTTCCAGCTCCATTCCCGGGGAGGAATTCGACAGCCATTCCATAAGCCATGAAGGCGCTTCCAGAGAAAAAAGAAATGTGGTGAACTACCTGATGACCGATGATGATTTTTTGGAGACCTATGGATTGGAGTTGAAAGAGGGAAGGGGATTTTCCGAGGACTATTCCACAGATGAATGGGCTGTGCTGGTGAATGAATCCGCTGTGAAATCTTTGGAATTCGATCAGCCCGTAGGGAAAAAAATGGGGACCCGGACTCTGAACCGGACCATTATCGGTGTGGTCGAGGATTTTCATTTTTCGTCTGTTCGGGAAAGAATCGAACCGTTGGCTTTGTACAGAACGGATCAAGGCTGGAATTATATATCTGTGAGGATACAGCCTGAAAATTTAACAAAGAGCATCCCTTTTCTTAAAAAGCAGTGGGAGACGTTTGTGCGGACCAAGCCTTTTGATTTTTATTTTCTGGATGAAAAAATGAACCAGTTGTACAGTTTTGAGCACAGAATAGGAAGATTGTCATCCATTTTTTCTTTTTTGGCTGTAGCCATTGCCTGTCTGGGTTTATTCGGGCTGGCTTCTTTCACGGCTGAGCGGTGCACTAAGGAAATAGGAATTCGAAAAGTGTTCGGTGCCTCTGTGCTGAATATTATGGTGATGCAGTCCAAGGAGTTCACCAAATGGGTGTTGGCCGCCAATGTAGTGGCTTGGCCGGCGGCTTTTTTCTTGATGAAGAATTGGCTGCGGAATTATGCCTATCGGGTTGATCTGAGTGTCTGGGTGTTTGTGCTGTCTGCGGTGGGGACCTATTTGTTGGCGCTGTTGACCGTGAGCTATCAATCTGTCAAATCAGCTACAGCCAATCCCATCCATTCCATAAGGAACGAGTGATTCAAAAACAGGTCAATCCGCGGTATCAATACCGATGCCGCTGATTTTGTGAGGGGGTTCGGATTGGAGATTTAAAGAGATTTGGAAAACTTGGCCAGTGGACTTGGACTTTACTTTGAGTCTCACTGAATAGTCTCCGGTTTTCATGGCTTCGATAAGCTCGAATTTTCCGATCTCTTTCTGCATTTTCTGGAATTGATCCAGATGTCCTTCCAAGGAGAATTCTTCCAGGAATTCAGAAGCTAAGTTTTCTTTAATGAATTTTTGGGTTTTTTCCAAATCCTGACTGTTTATAGCACTGAGGAAGGCCGAGGAGCGGTTTCCTGTGATGGAATCAGGGAGTCCCCACGTTTCAGTTGATTCTGCAGCCAGCTCCATGGGTTCTGCTTTTTGGGGGAGACTGTAGTCATAGCCGAAAACGATTCGAGCCAGGGCTTCGCTCACTTTCCAGGCCCGGTAAGAGTTGGTGTTGGCCAGAGCGATGATCACCACATCTTCTTCCACATAGCGGAGAAAATCAGCGGAAAAATAAGGATTCCCGCCGTTGTGAGCGATGAGCTGGGTGTTTCGTGGGGTTGTGAAAAGAGCCCATCCATATCCGTAGAAAGAATCCGCGTTTTCCCCCTCCCGGACATGCGGATGATAATAGAGTTCTTTTTCCTCTTCACCCAGCACAGCGTTCCCTTCCAGGGCTTTGTGCCATTGATGCATATCTTTGACCGTGGAGAGAATGCCGCCGTTTCCTCTGAGATGCCATCCGGGTCCGTCTTCAAGCCAGGGATGGTCCAGAAGGGTTCCCCAGTCATTATCACCTCTGTACCCGTGAGCGAGATTTTCCTTATCCCAGTCAGGGATTAAATAGCCGGTATGAGTCAAGCCGGCTGGTTTGAATAGATTTTGGTTGAGAAATTGTTCGTAGGATTTTCCGGAAACCAGTTCAATAATGATTCCCAGCAGACTGTATCCCACATTGGAATATTCGTACAGAGTTCCGGGCTCTCGCTTGAGCGGGGTTTGCATGGCCAGTTGGATGAATTCTTCCCGGGTTATGGGATCAAAGTCAGGGCCGATGGCGCCTGGGAATCCGGCTGTATGGGTGAGAAGATGGTGAAGGGTGATGCCTTTTTTGTCTTCCGGAACATCTGGAAAATATTGGGTGATGGGATCTTTGACACTGAGCTTTCCCATCATCTGGAGTTTTAAAATACCGGCCCCGGTGAACTGCTTGGTGACAGAGCCGATGGATGAGACGGTATCTGCGGTAAAGGGGATTTCTTTTTCTTTATCAGATATTCCGTATCCTTGGGCAATAAGGATTTGATTGTCTTTGGCCACAAGAACAGATCCTGAGAACCCGGCTTTTTGGGCATGGATCATGTATTCTTCAAGTTTGGGCGTGAGTTCATTGGTTTGACTGCAGTTGAGAGCGGATAGAGACAGAACCAGGATAATGGAAAGGATTATTCTTAATTTCATGGGACATCTCCTTTTTGGGATAAAATTCATTAAACAAATTGTTTTAAACAGTGTATAGACCTCTATTCTAAAACTGAGTCTATCTTTTTTAGTTGCAAATCAATCCATATAGCGGCCGGCATTGACATCCACGACTTCGCCCGAAACATAGTCGTTCTCAAGCAGGTATAGGACGGTGTGAGCGATCTCTTCAGGGCTTGCGATCCTGCCGAATGGAGTTGCCTGAGACAGCTTTTTTTCTTTGTTTGGAGAAAGAAAGCCAGTATCCACGGGTCCCGGTGCCACAGCATTCACCCAAATATCGGGCGCCAGCTCCCGGGCAAGAGCAAAAGTCATGCCGATCACTCCTGCTTTTGAAGCCGCATAATGGCAGCCGATGGTCCCTCCCATTTTTCCGGCAATGGATGAAATATTCACCATTTTTTTCAGATCTTTCCGGAACTCCAAAACAGCGGCCCGGCTGCAGTTAAAAACTCCGGTGAGATTGACATCCAAAACTTCGCGCCACTCTGCTTCTTTGATGGACAATAAAGAAGAATTGGCTCCGGACAGGCCGGCATTATTCACCAAGATCTGAAGGCTGCCCATGCTTTTCTTCACGGTTTTCATCATGGACAGAACTTGATCTGAATCCTTCACATCGGCCTGGACTTTTTCAGCTCTGACTCCCTTCTCAATAATTTTCTTTGTGGTCAGATCCGCTGCCTCAGCATTCTGGTGATAATGCACAGCTACATTTACGCCTTTATCAGCCAAGGCTAAGCTTATGGCTCGACCTATCCCGCGGCTTCCTCCTGTGACCAGTGCATTCTTTCCTTTTAATTCCACAATGTCCCTCCATTTCAATATCAATAAGTATCTTAATCTTCCCGAAGCCTTGAATCAATGAAAAAATCGGTAAAAACCAGTGCTAAAAACCAGTGCCGTCTTACCCGTTCACCTATTTTTCTATTGACTCGCGTAGAAAGGCCTCTGTAAAAAACATGGTGCCGTCTTACCCGTTCACCTATTTTTTTTATTGACTCGCGTAGAGAGGCGTCTGTATTATTTTAATGTGAAAAGTTAACTCGGGGGAAAAAGATGAAATTCAAGAAAGTTAGATGGGTCTTATTATTTGGGCTTCTATTCATAGTGGTTCCCGTAAAGCCTGACAGTAAAGAATTTGTTGATATCTATAAAGTGTTTATAGAGAATGAACTTCCCTCCAACCAGCAGATTAAAGAATCTTTTTTCAACCTAGGCACCACTCCTTTTAGTCGCAAAGAGCTGGCTTTCAGCCTGCTGGTCCCCAAGGATTGGAGGGACAATCCTTTAAAAGTTTCCCCTGAAGTACTTGAGCATGATACAGAAAATATGGTGCCAGTCACTCTTCAGCTCGCTCCTGAAGATGAAAAGGGAAATGTCCGCATTGAGGTCGCTTACATTCGGATGGAAAGGGAATTAGACCTAAGCGACCTGGTTGATTTTAATCGTCTCAAACTGGAAGCTGATTTGGATTCCAATTTGGACGCTCCGTTAGGAAAATTAAAAAAATGGGAGGCTATCCTTTCTGAGTCTCAGATTGAGGTTTCGCTCCTGGTCTGGCCCAAAGGCTCAAGCTATCTGTCATTGGGGATTTTAACACCATCTCCTCAGGTCAGCCGTTACACCTGGATGCATGCCTGGAAAGTGTTTGATATTATTGCAAGTGAACTGATTGAAAAGCAGCTGCCGCTGATTCGAATTAAAAACCTGAATCTCCCTCAAGAAGATTGGTTGGCGGATAGGGCCCTCCGGACTATGTCAATTTTTTCCTGGGGGGTGATGAATGAGGACTTCAGTCGCTTTTACGCGGATTTAGCTCCGGTATTCCAGGCCTCTACAGCTCCTCAGAAACTGCTTCAGACTTTTAAGCGATTCAAGCAAAGAGAGGAGCTGAATGAACTGGAAAAGCATGTCCCTGTTCTTGACCATCCGATTTGGATCAATGAGGCAGGAGAGCTACCATTAAGTGGATGTTTTTCAACCTGTCCTAGAAACACCTGTTTTGAATTCATTTATAAACATGCTCAAGAGGAGTGGAAGCTGGTCAGCGTTCATGTGTTTCTGGAAGATCGAGACGAAAAATAGGTGAATGAGGAAACTGTTCCCAATTTAGTTTATTCGCAGTAGACTCTGACTTTCTCTTTTCCCTCGATGTCGATTTCCAGGTCATCTAAGGTTCTTATCAGCTCTTCAACATCATCTTTGGACATGTTTTTGAAATTTAGATCAAGACCTTTTTCAGTCAGCACTTCATCCACCTTGTCTTGAGCTTCCTTGGGCATGAATGAAGCCCACTTGAGGCCGGCTCTGATGAGGTTGAGAGGAACCCGGATATTGACTCTGTCCCCGCCCTTTTCCCTGGGCTCGACCACAACTCTGAGATATTTTAGGATTTTTCTTCCCGAGGAATCTTTGATCCCTTCGGATTCCGGCTTTTCTTTGGAGACGGCATCCATGAGCTTTTCAGCCTCCTCAACAGAAATTTTTCCTTCGGAAAGCATTTCTAGAATCTTTTTTCTTTCTTCGTTCATTTTGATTCTCCTTTATACGATTTTGATATAGACGGTTTTATCTTTTTCCTTAGTATCCACATCCACTCTCAGTCCGGAGAGAGAGAAGATACGACTTTGATTTTCATCCATAAAGGTATCATTTTTTGCCTCCTAATTTTTTTAATGCTTGTTCCACCGTGATTTCATCCTTGTAAAGCTGCTCCAGGACTTCATTTTTTTCTGTGGGGGGATTCACTTCCACAAACTCCAGCTGTTTTGAGATTTTATTGAGACGGTTTTTCACAGAAGGATAGCTGATTCCAAACAGCTTCTCCATATCGCGGATATTTCCGTGAGTCTTTAAAAAAGCAATGATGAAGATCTGGTCGTTATTGCTGAGTCGGGATAGAGGCGGAAGTTCGAATTCACCCTCTATGGTGATGTTTTTTTCTTTGAGCCTGACTTTTTCAATGACAAAATCCTGGTTATCTGTGAATTTGATGAGCTCGAACCATTCTTGAGTCATTGTGATTATCTCCTTTCAATATTTTGATTTCCAAGAACATAATAATTAATAAAATTAATTTAGTCAAGTAAAAAATTAATTAATTTAAAAAATGAGGGGCAAAAAATAAATAAAATTAATAAAGTAAGGCGAAATAATTAAAAAATTAGCGTAATTTCTTATTTTTTGGGGATGGGGACCGGCTGTTTTTTATCATCCAGAGCCACATAGGTGATCTCAGCTTCTGTGACTGAAATGTTTTTAGCAGAACCGTCATAGCGGTCAGCTTTGACCTCCACTTTTACTTTGATGGAGGTTTTTCCAATGGAGAGGGTTTGGGTGTAGAAAGAGACCACATCGCCGACAAAAACAGCATTGTAAAATACAACTTTATCCATGGCCACTGTGACAAAGTTTAGAGAGGCGGTTTTGCGGGCTTCCAGGGCACCGGCAATGTCGATTTGAGAAAGGATCACGCCTCCGAACACAGTTCCATAGCGGTTGGTGTCTTTGGGCATTGGCATGGACCGAAGCGTTGGTTCCTTTTTTTTCATGTTACACGCCTTTTTACATTCCTGTGATGGCCCGCTGTATGAATGATAAACAGGCCATGACTAAAAATAGGATGATGGATGCCAGAGTCCAGCCTTTGCCGGCATGTGAAGCCACTCCGATCATACCTCCTGTGGCTCCAAAAAACAGGACTACATAAGTGATGACCATCCATCGGACTTCTCTGAAGTTGATCTTTAAGATATAGTCGAGCAGTGCTTCGATGATCAAAAAAACAAGCATGAGGATGATCTGAATAGTATAGAGCGGCGGTCGTTCCAGAAAAGGAGCTTTGATGAGAAGATAAAAAAGAGGGATGATAGTGAGCAAAAGAATCAGTCCCAGTGCATACTCGATATGGGATCTTTTAAAGAGTCGGAAAACAAAGATAAGAATAATGATGGTGTAGATGGTTATGGCTAGGATGGCACCGAGGAGATCTGCCTTTTCTAACATCTCAAATATTATGATACAGCGGAAAAAAAAAGTAAACTGAGACTTTTCGGAACTGAAAATTTATTTAGGGTTTGAGAATTTATGGAATTTGAGGTAGAAAATAGGTAAACAGGTATGACGGCACTGGTTTTTGAACAGGTATAAGGGCACTGGTTTTGAACATGAAAATAGGTAAACGGGTATTACGGCACTGGTTTTTAATGGGGTTGGGATTTTTGATTTTGGGTTTTTTTTCAGCCTGCAGCCAAAAATGCCAGACTTATGAAGAAGCAGCAGATCCATCCCTGGATGCCAAGGCTCGCTGGAGCGAGATCAAACCCGGACTTCACGCCTCTATAGGGTCTATTGATGAGCGCTATCCCAAAAGCTCTGTTCCCGATCTTGAATTCATTCAAACTTGGGAAGGAACGGCCTGGAGAGGGGAAAGAATTTCCGCGCAGCTGGTTTTGTGGTCCAAAGAAGAGGTTCCCAATATAACCTGTAAATTTTCTGATTTTAAGGGTGAAAATGGACAAAGCATGCCGTCAAAAATCGCCCGGGCCCGGTTTGTCCGTTATGTGCTGACCGATGAGTTTGCTGATGGATGCAGCCGACGCCGGCCTGAAGAATATGCATCTCATCTGTCTCCGGATGTTCTGGACGAGGTGAAATGCTTTCACATGGAAGGCCAATCCACTCGTCCGGTCTGGGTCACCATTGAAGTCCCGGACGAAGCTGTGCCCGGATTGTATCGATCCAATCTAAATCTTAAAACGCGTGGACAAAAAGTCCGTTCATTCTCCTTTTCACTCCAGGTTCTTCCCCGAAAGCTCCCTCCACCCTCGGAGTGGAAGTTTCATCTGGACCTGTGGCAGAATCCCTATGCGGTGGCCCGGATAAACAGGGTCAGACTCTGGTCCAAAGAGCACTGGAAGAAACTCAGGCCCCTTATGAAAATGCTGGCACAAGCCGGCCAAAAAGTGATCACGGTTTCTATCAATGACAAACCCTGGGCAGGTCAGACTTATGATCCGTTTGAATCCATGATTGAGTGGCGAAAAAAAACAGATGGAACTTGGGTGTATGATTACACGGTCTTTGATAACTGGGTCAAATTCATGATGGACCTGGGCATTGAAGACCAGATCAATGGCTATTCTTTGATCCCCTGGACTTCAGAACTCATTTATTTTGATGAAAAAACAAAACAGGAAAAAAGCGTCTCCATAAAACCCGGTTCAAAAGAATTCAAGGCGATGTGGACTCCCTTTCTGAGAGATTTCAGCGCCCATCTTAAGGAAAAGGGATGGCTTTCCAGAACCAATTTTGCCATGGATGAGCGGGCGCCGGAAGATATGAAGGCTATGCTGGATTTTATGGAGGAAGTAGCGCCCGGTTTCGGGATCGCTTTGGCTGACAATCACAATTCCTATAAACTATTTCCTGACCGGATCAAAGACCTCAGTGTCTCTCATTCCAAAGGGCAGATTGACCGGGAGGACCTGAATTACAGAAAGTCCAAAGGATTTGTCACTGCTTTTTATGTGTGCTGCGGGGATGAATTCCCCAACACTTTTACTTTTTCTCACCCTGCCGAAGCTGCGTTTTTAGGGTGGTATGCCTCAGCCGCTCGATTTGACGGGCTTTTGCGCTGGTCTTACTGCAGTTGGGTCGAGAATCCGCTTCAGGATTCACGTTTCAGGACATGGCCCGCAGGGGACACCTCCCTTGTTTATCCCGGAGCGAGAAGTTCCGTTCGTTTCGAACGTCTTATAGAAGGGATTCAGGATGCGGAGAAAATAAGGATTCTCAGAAGCGAGTTAAAAAAAGCCGGAACCGAGGAAGCCCAAAAAAAATTGATAATTCTCAACCGGACATTGGATGAATTCAATATTTTAAAAAGACCTAAGAACCTTAACGGTCTGATCCGCAAAGGAAAAAACAGGCTCGAAGAGTTATCCAGATAGAAAAATAAGAAAGGAAGATAAAATGGCCGCATTCAGCATTTCAAGAATTGGAACCTATGAGAACTGCCCGCTCCAGTATAGATACCGTTATATTGACCGGATCAAAGTGGAAGCCGAAGATACCATAGAGACTTTTCTGGGTTCCCGGGTTCACGAAGCTCTGGAAAAGCTTTACTGGGACAAACAGTATGAGAAACGGATGTCTCTGGATGAGCTTCTCAGTTACTTCAACCGGATTTGGGATGAAAAGTGGAAAGATTCCGTGATCATTGTCAAAGAGGATTACACCCAGGACAACTACCGGAAAATAGGGGAGAGGCAGCTTAAGGATTATTATCAGAGACATGCGCCTTTTGATGAAGGACGGATCCTGGGGCTTGAGACAACCCGCTTTCTTCCTCTGGATAAGGAGGGAAAATATTCTTTTCATATCAGGATCGACCGGCTGATGTATATGGGAGATGGCTTGTATGAAGTCCATGACTACAAGACCGGCAGCTTTTTGATGGACCAGCAAACGCTGGACAAAGACAGACAGCTGGCCATGTATTCTCTATGGGTTAAAGAGCAGTTCAAGGACTTTAAAAAAGCCCGGCTGGTTTGGCATTTTCTCAATTTCGATAAAGAGATGGAATCGTTCCGCACCGATTGGGAGCTTGAAGATCTGAGGCAGGAGATACTGGAGGAGATCAAGCAGATTGAGGCTGCTGATAAGTTTCCTCCCAATGTATCCGAGCTCTGCAGCTGGTGTTTGTATAAACCGATTTGTCCGGAGTGGAAGCATCAAGTGGGGCTTGAGGAAAAAAATGAAAATGAATACCTTAATGATCCTGGATTGAAGCTGGTGGATGAATATGTGCGCCTCAAGGAGGAGCTCAAAGATCATCAGAAAGAAACCTCGGAAAAGCTCAAAAAGATTGAAGAGGCGCTGATTGTCTTTTGTGAGAAAGAGGGGATTTCAGCTGTAGCCGGAACAGAGAAAAAAGTCTCTGTAAGCGAATACAAAGACATCTCATTCCCCGGTAAAAGCTCCGGGGAAAGAGAGGAACTGGAAGCTTTGTTGAGAGAAATAGGGAAGTGGGACGAAGTATCTACTCTGGATATCCACACGCTGAAGAATATCTTTAGAAGCGAGAATTGGGAAGAAAATGAGCTTGCTCTTTTAAAAAAGTATGCTGAAGAAAAGAACGGCTACCGTTTCAGTATAAAGAACAAATAATTTCGAATAGTTAAAACCCAGGGAGTCTTATTTTTCTGCCACTTTTTTAGTGTTTAAACTGAATCGATCTCCCGGCTTAAGAATATGCATCACAATTCCATGAACGCTCAGTTTGTGGGTGGGCAAAATTTCTCTTTTTGCGGAAGAAGCATCGTAGACAATGACATTGCTCATTCCTATGACCTCAAAAGTATCGTCTGGTTTGAACACGGCAGCGGTTGATTCGTCTATACCGATTCCTAGTAGATAAGGATTTTCTGCCATTAAGCTGATCAAGCGGTTGTGTCTTTTGCGGGTGATAAAATGCTGGTCTATGATGGCTGACTTTATAAGACCCAATCCTTGGGCTGTGACAATATTGTCATCTTCAATAAAAGAGAAGCTTGCTTCACCCTCTTTATTTCTTTTTTCGTCTCCTGTGATCATCATTTCACTCATCACGGCGGCTCCGGCACTGGTTCCTCCGATCACAGCTCCCTCTTTGTAAATTTCTAACAGCTTTTTATGAACCGGCGTGTCCCGGAGAACATCGGCTAAGCGGCTTTGAACTCCTCCGGAAAAAAACACACCCCCTGCATCATTCAGCACAGAGGCGGATTCTTCTTTCAAAGCCTGGTCTCGGTTAAAAATATGATATTCAACCTTGTGAGCGCCTAGATCCCGCAGTTCCTGAGCTTGTTCGGGTCCTACTTCCTCGGGTACACTGCTGGCCATGGGGAAAACCACAATCTTTCCGCTCTTGACTTTTTCAGCTAAGTCAATAAATTTTTTCATCATTTCCGGAGGCCGCTTTCCGCCGCCGATCAAGAATAAATATCCCCGGGAATAGGAAAGCAAAGGAATCCAAAGAAGTAAAATAACAACTAAGAAGTTTTTTAGTGCTTTCTTCTTTTTTTTCTGAGGCATATTCTGGTCTCTCCTTTTTTTAAAAAAGACATGGAGATCACTCTATTTTACTTAAAAAAACAAAATTTTTTCAAATAAAATTAGTTTGGCTTTTATAATCAGAAAATTCACCCCCCAATATCATCGTTAGAGGTGTTGTCAAAGTCGGCCCAAAAAGTCATAAATAGTGTGGTCATAAAAACTCTAGGAGTCTGTTTTTATGAAGTGGGAGCATTAGCCACAATTAGAATGAATGACGGAGCTTAAAAAAAATTATCCTCTACATAGCATGAATAAGAATAAAAACAAAAGAAAAGACGCGAGCAAAGAAATCTCTTCTCGGCTGAGGATGCTTCAAAAAGTAACCAAATCAGTCTACGGCTCATTTGATTTGGAAAAAATACTAACTCAAGTAGCTGATGAAGCGGTTCAGACTATGGGCTATACCACTGTGTTTATTCTTAAGTATAATGAAGCCAATGATTGTCATGAAATCAAGGCTATTTCTACTCAAAAAAAGATTGTTGCCCAAATAAATAAAATCATAGGATTTTCTCTGAAGGATTTTAAAATCACCTTAAGACCAGATTTAAATGAAACAGTCAATGCGGTTCATAACGGACAGATAGTGGTGGCTCAAAACCTGGAAGAAGTTCTTCTTCCTGTCGTAAACAAAAAAATGTGTGCCGCCCTGCAAAGAATGAACAGAACAAAAAATTATATTGTTATTCCCCTGGATGTAAAAAATGAGCTGGCTGGGGCTATTTTTATTTCAAGTTCAGAGGAAAGTATATCTGAAAATGAAATGGATATGCTGAGAAGCTTCAGACATATTGTATCTCATGCCCTCTCAAACGCCAGTTTGTTGAAAAAGACAGAATTCATGAAGGAGTCTTTAGAAAAGGAAAAAGCCTATTTGGACCAGCTTCTGGAAAGCAGCCAGGAAGGGGTTGTGACCACTGATAATTTTGGGAATGTCCTTCGGGTTAACAGAGAATTCACCAAGATGTTTGGCTACAGCAGAGAGGAAGCTGTGGGCCGCAGCATAGATGACTTGCTGGCACCTCAGAGTTTGTACAAAGAAGCTACCTCTATAACAAAACTGACTGCAGAAGGAGAAAAATACGCTCTTGAGACAAAACGGCGGTGTAAGGACGGAGATGTGATCGATGTTTCTCTCCTCGCGCATCCCATTAGAGTAGGAGGAAAATTGGTTGGATCTTACGCCATTTATCGGGATATCAGCACTCGCAAGAAAGCAGAACAAAAAATAAAGGACTCTCTCAGAGAAAAGGAAGTGCTGCTCAAAGAAATACATCATAGGGTTAAAAACAATATGCAGATTATTTCCAGTCTGATCAATCTTCAATCCTTAAGAATTGATGACAAAAAGACTTCTAAGCTTCTTCAGAGCAGCCAGAATCGGATCAAGTCCATGGCCATCATCCATGAAAAATTGTATCAGTCCAAAGATTTCACAAATGTTGATTTAAGTGATTATGTCAAGAGTCTGACCAATCATCTTCTCACCACTTATGGGGTGGATAAG
>Ga0180433_10001835_pt1 | contig 34612 bp, 28 predicted proteins | sample SS_ome_8_FD_132980 | JGI IMG/M metagenome (GOLD analysis project Ga0180433, IMG submission 132980) | Hypersaline lake sediment archaeal communities from the Salton Sea, California, USA - SS_1_D_1 metaG | ecosystem: Environmental > Aquatic > Non-marine Saline and Alkaline > Hypersaline >...
AATAACGGGGAGCGTGAGCCGCTCTTCAGGAAAGGTGGAGGGTTGCATCAATGTGCAGTGATGCCGCCGCTATCAATCACACTCGCTTTTATAGAGAATCATATAATCGACAATAATCTTTTTCGCCGCGGGGCGCAGATCCTCGTTCAGTCTCCTGTCCTGGAGCACCTCCTCGGTGATTTTCCATACCTGACACCAGTTTGAATTCATCATCAGTTGTGCCCGTGCCAGGGCGAAAACGATCGAGACGGTGAAGCTCTTCGGCTGTTTCTGATATGCCAGCTCAAGCATCGGTATGGCTTTCATGGGATGGAAATAGTCGTCCATGAGCTGCAGATAGCCGAGGCAGAAGAGCTCATCAGAGCCGAGCAGCTCGGTATGATCGACGAGCGTCTGGAGTGATACATCCCGTTTCCGTGAGAGGAGTTCGTAGAAGGTCCGGCAATTGGATTTCCCCTCGAATTTCCACCCCAGGGCGTTGATGATGGCAGCTTTCACGTCAACCGGATTCATCGGCGAGGAGAGATAGTCGAATATCTTCTCGGTAAGAACTCCTGATGCCTTTGCCTCTCTGACGATCTCGATATCGAGGTATGCCTGATGAAAGGGAGTTGAGGTCACCGGTGAATCTGCCACTCCTCGCGTCGCGACGGTGATAACAGATGCTATTGCAATAACTGTGAGCACTTTTCTCATGGCCCCCTCCTGATTTATACGGTGCCGTGATAACACAATTCTTCCGAAAGAGTGAATATTTTTGCGCAAACGTCCTTCAGCAATAAGAGCTTCCTGATCGGCGGTGATTATAAGAAGTGCGCCCCGCCCGGAAAAATCAATAATTTTTCGAAATACCCCGGTTGGAGGGCAGCTTTTTCCTTGATTTTTGCATTGCCGCACATAGGCTCGCATATGCACTATCTCTTCTCAAGGGGGTGACCCGATGGAAATCAATCGCAACTTTCTGGCTCCCTGCGGGCTCTACTGCGGCGTCTGCGCGGTCTATTATGCGACACGGGATGATAACGTGAAGTTCAAGGAGCGGCTTGTCGGTGTCTACAAGGGCAGGGTGCCGGGAAGTGAAAACCTCTCGGTGGACGACATACACTGCGAGGGGTGCCTCTCCGAGAATCCCTTTCTCTTCTGCAGAATGTGTTCCATCAAGGAGTGCGTTCAGAGTAAGGGATATCAGGGCTGCCATCAGTGTGATGATTTTCCCTGTCAGCTCATCAAGCAGTTCCCGATGCCGGTGGGTAAGAGGGTCATTCTGCGGGCGATTCCGTACTGGCGGAAGTGGGGAACGGAGAAATGGGTTGCAGATGAGGAAGCACGATATATCTGTCCCGAGTGCCGGAATGTCCTCTTCAGAGGGGCAAAACGCTGTAACCGGTGTGGGACGCCGGTCGATTGCGATTAGCTTATCTCAAAGATGTAGTATTCAAATGAATTCCACTGAAATATACGCACTATGCGGGGACTTTCGAAATCCCCGCTCCTTCCGCTGCAGATTTCATCTCGTGAGATTGCGGCTCCGGCGGTGTTCGTGGCCGCCACCGATTGCCGTCCGGGTGAAGCAGGCACCTGAATTTCGAAATGCCCCCGCGGGCTTATGCTGAAAAGATTCTGCCGTAATACTATTGGGGAAAATTTTCCGAATAATTTACAAAGTCCTTGACATATTTTTGCCAGTTATTAATGAATAAATATTCATTCATTTATTTGTTTCAATGGCACGAGAAGTAGATACATCAAAAATTGACAGGGTTAAAGTGGCTGCGATGAAGCTCATCGTCGAGAAGGGGTATGGAGGGGCGACCATCTCGGAGATTGCCCGAATGGCCGGGGTATCCGACGGGTATCTCTACAGGCACTATAAAAGCAAAATGGAGCTTGTTCAGGATTTATACCGTTCGAATATAGAAATACTTCACGGTGAGATGGATAATATTCTGGAAAGAGTTGGAGCTATCAGAGATTTTTTTATTGAATACATCGATTTTCTTTACACAGCTTCAATATCCGATCCGAATCTTTTCAGATTCTGACACATGCTTATTTACGATTATTCATTCTCACTACCTATACATCCTATCGAGAGAATTGTAGAAATATCAAAGAAAGTATTGAAAAAGGGTCTATCAACCGGCGAGATAAGTAATAAGCGTGATCCCGAGGAGGTTTTCAGTGTGATGATCGGAGTGCCTCTGAAATTTCTCGATACGAGGATGCGAAACTTCTTCTGGCAGCGTGAGATAGCAAGCGATGATGTGGAGAAGATTGCAGATATCTGTATTAAAGCGTTGAGTTGATTTTTTTAATTGATTTAAATGAATGACTATTCATTCATTTATGGAACGGATGAATTTTTATATACAAACAGGAGGTTTAAAATGTTCAAAGATTATGTGGTTTTAATTACCGGGGCGGCTTCGGGTATCGGGCTCGCGTCGGCGAGGCTTTTTATTGAGGAGAAAGCAACCGTGATTGGAGTTGATATCGACGGGAAAAATCTAGAGCAGGCGGGGAAAACGCTCGGTTTAAAATTTATTCCCCGATTATGCGATATCACAGAGGAGGAGCAGATAGGTCAGCTTGCCGCTTTTGTCGAAAGCGAGCACAAGAAGCTCGATGTGCTGGTTAACAATGCAGGATCAGGCAATCTTGTGGGGATTGAGACTATGCAGGAGTCCGATTTTTACATGCATTATGATGTGAATCTCAAGGGTCCGATGTTGCTGGTAAAACACTTCGTTCCGCTTCTCCGCAAGTCCAAGAATCCGTCTATCCTCAATGTGTCTTCTACCGCTGGTCGAGTGGAACACACACAGAACCACTTTCTCTATTCGACGAGCAAGGCGGCACTGCTCAAGTTCACACAGCATCTTGTCAGAGATCTTCCCGGTATCAGGGCAAATACCGTTCTTCCGGGCTGGATAGATACTCCGATTTACAGCAGGGCAGGTGCCGATGAAGCGACCGTCAAGGCGATATATGAACGCGCCTTGACGAGAATACCTGCAGGCCGAATCGGGAAACCGGAGGATATAGCGAATTGCATCCTCTTCCTGAGCTCTGACAGGGCAACCTATATAAACGGGGCATCCGTGGATATCACCGGAGGAATGCTGTGCAATGCTGACTGGGGTTTTCTCTTTTAAAAAGGTGGCATGGTACAAGAAAATAGATACGGATTGCAGTTTCAAGTGATTTATGGTGACGATTTATTTACATGTGTACGACTATGAATCCTGTTACCTTTGATTCTCATCGGAAGTGCATGAGAATGAGTACTCAAAATTAATATCGATATCATTATGTGGAGGTCTTGTATGAGTCAACAACCGATAACTATCGTCACCGGCGCGGCAAGCGGCATCGCCCGTCACATGACCGGCGTGCTTGCCGGAATGGGACATCGAATCATCGCCACGGATATCAACGAGGAGGCTCTCAAAAAAGGTGCTTCGGAATTTGGATGGGACTCCTCACAGGTGCTCCTCGAAAAGCTGGACGTCCGAGATGCGGAGCAGTGGAAGAAGATTGTAGATAAAGCGGTTAAGAAGTGGGGGAGGCTGGATATTCTCATGAATATAGCCGGATTCGCCATTCAGGGATTCGTTCACGAGTTTCCGCTCAATCATATAGATCTGCACATCGATATCAACGCGAAGGGGGCCATTCTGGGAACTCACTTCGCTTCCGTACAGATGGTCAAGCAGGGTTCAGGGCATATCATCAATATGGGATCCCTTGCGGGTCTTGCCCCGGTGCCGGGCACCAGCCTTTACTGTGCATCGAAGTTCGCTCTCCGCGGATTCAGCCTCGCCGTTTCGAGGGAGCTCATTCCCTACGGTGTGCACGTCACCTATGTGGCTCCCGATCTGGTCGATACGCCGAAGCTTGTCACGCAGCTCAAGTTCGATGAGAAGGCGGCCTCGGTGGGCTTCTCGGCCCCGAAAATACTCACGGTGAAGGACATAGAGAAGGGGCTTCTGAAGGCGATGAAGAAGAGGCCGCTGGAGATTGCCATCCCGCGCCACCGGGGAATTCTGTGCAAGATAGGGAGCACTTTCCCGGGACTTGCTTCACCCCTCTATTCGATTATGTCGAAGCAGGGAATCTCCTCCATGGCGAAGGAGAGGGGAAAGAGGGTATCCCAGGTTAAGGAGGATACGCCGGATACCTGGGTTGAGAAGCAGGCAAAGAAGTGAGCCAGGACAGTGCACGGAACATGGAAATGCTTTATTAATGGAGAATCGATTTGTGGAGAATATACTCATTGAAATATATAAGAAGGCTATCTCCGAATGAATAATGCCGGCTGAGCATTCCTGATGCTTTATGTTTTTTTCAGTTTATTCAACATATAAGGAGGATTATTGATGAAAAGGAAAAGTATTATCATCGCGATTATTGCAGTTGTCGTCATCGTTGCGGGTGTGTACCTCATCGCTTACATCGCTGCGTACAAGTCCCTGCACATGCCGCGGCAGCAATTTCTGAAAACGCCGAAGGATTACGGCATGCAGTACGGTGACATAGAGTTTACGACCAGTGACGGCGTTCTCATCAAGGGATGGTGGATACCCGGCTCATCGAACGCCGTGATCATCGCCTCGCACGGCTACAGCGCCAATCGCGCCGGCTGGACGGGAAAGGACAAGAGCGGAAAGGATGAGTATATCGACTGGCTCCTTTCCACCGCGCCGCTCAACAAAGCAGGATATAATCTGCTGCACTTCGATCACCGGGCGAGCGGCGAGAGCGGTGGCGATCTCATCACCCTGGGAAAGCTTGAAGCCCTTGACCTCATTGCTGCGGTAAACTGGATTCTCGCAAATAAGAAGGGAGTTGACCGGGTCGGGCTGCTCGGCTTCTCCATGGGGGGGAATGTGGTGCTCCGGGGCGGCGTTGAGCTGAACAGGATGGTGAAGGAGGGTAAGATAAAATCCGCTGCCGTCATCGCCATCGGTCCCTTCATCTTCGATACGATGATCGACAAGAGCATACGCTACTGGACGGCGCTTCCCGCCTTCTTCATCCCCGTTATCAAGCAGGTGAGCGGCTGCGTTATCGGCTTCAATCCCCGGGAGGAGATAAATCCGCCGAAATACGTGGATCAAATCAGTCCCGTTCCCGTCTTCTTCATTCAGGCAGAGAAGGATGAGATAGGAGATGACTCCGATGTGAAGAAGATGTATGAGGCCGCAAAAGAGCCGAAGGATATTCTGATAATACCGAATGCTCTCAGGTTCGAGCAGTACCGGTATGCAGCCGACCATCCGGACCGGGTAATCGCTTTCTACAACCGGTATCTGGGAGGGAAGTAGCGCTATCGGTCATCGGAATCGTTTAGGAGACAATAGAATATCGTTGCCGGTGGATTAATCTCCTTTACCTGTATTGTGCAATACGAAATGCGCGATCGGTAACCGGGTATTCGCATACAGAATATGAGTGTATTGCTGAAAGGGGTCAGCGCCGCACGGTACGAGTTTTCGTAATCCGGAGGGCGCTGACCCCTTCTGTTGTTTCAGCATCTACCCTTCTCAGAGGACGCCGCGCTCCTCTGCCAGCCGTTCGAGCAGCTCCTCGAAATCCTTTGGCGGCACCTTCGGGTTCTCTTTGAGCACCAGGGTGATGGCCTCGGCAGTACAGGTCGATACGCAGAGACCGCATCCGATGCATCGTGCCGGATCGACCTGCATGGAGCCATTGTTTTCTTTGATGGCATCTATCTGGCATCTTTCCGGACAAACGCCGCAGGCGGTGCAGCTTTCGGCATCGATGCGCGCCTGATAGTCGGTCTGGACATAGTCTGCCGGGTTCGGGATCAGTTTGAGCTGGCTTAAGATGGTGCAACAGCATCCGCAGCAGCAGCAGAGGAATGCCAACTCCTGTGAGTTGCTCGGCGAAAGCACGAGAGCCGACTCCTCTGCGAGGTCAAGCAGTTTCAGCGTTTCGTCACTGGTGAGACTTTTCCCCAGTCCGTTTTCGATGATGTACTGGGCAAAGGGCCCGAAGGAGAAGCAGAGCTCCTCCGGCCGCTGACAGGTATTCTTTCCCATGAGCCGTTCTTTTTTTCTGCAAACGCAGGGAGTCATGGCAATGGTTGATTGCTCACTGACTAAATCACGTATCCGGTTATAGGTCGCCACCGCGGGCATTCTTTCCACCGCCGAGTTCACGGGGGCGACGCGCAGCTGCTTGTTTAGCAGCGGAGCGAGAGACATGCCCAGGTATGGTGCGAACTCCTCCCAGAGCTCCACCAGCTCGCGGTCCATCCGGTACAGCTGGAATTCGTAAACTCCCACCAGAAATGAGATGGGATTGTAAAAGACCTTCCCTCCCTCGTGCTTCCTGAAGATGAGCCCCCGTCTGGACATCTCCTCGAGCCGCTCACCTGCCGATCCCTCGTCCATGCCGATTCGCTTTGCTACGGTTGCAGCATCTTCCGGTTCTCTGTTGAGCTTCAGCAGAAAAGCAGCATCATCCGGCGTAAAGAGCTTCTTGAGTATTCGCAGCTCAACGCCAGTATCGGTGGTGGGATATCCTCCCGGCATTTTGTCCATATATTCTCGCAGTCTAGTGTACAGGTCTTCATGCATGGTCATTCTCCTTTTACGATTGTATTGCATCTGAGCGGATAGTGGGTGAATTACTGTCTGCCCCCGCAGGGACCATGGAGAGCGCCCCGGCAGGGCAGATGGTGACACAGGCACCGCATCGCTCGCAGGTATCCGGGTCGATGCGCGGCAGGTCATTCTCCATCGTAACGGCCCCGTATATGCAGGATGTGCATCGCCCGCAGCTGGTGCAGGACTCCTCATCGAGAACAATGGTCGTTATCTGAGGTGGACCCGCCGATCCCAGAAATGCGGTAACCATCTCTTCCATGTTGTCGATATGCGGCAGTGCCAGTCCAATCATGTCCGACGGGTGCTCATAGCCCTTGCGCTCCATGAATCCTTTCATTCCCTCGAGTATCTCCCCGAATATCTTATACCCGCGGTACTGCACCGGGCTTTCCAGTGCAGCGATGGTGGCGCCGCACATCATCCGCTCCACGGCATCTTTCCAGCTCCAGATGCCGCCGCTGCTCATCACCTGTAATGAGCTGTTAAAGGCGGTGAGATAGGTCGCATAGCAGGCCAGCCCCCGCAGCCAGCGTCCGTAACCGAAGGGAATCGAAAGGGGCGGCTTTGCGCTCTCGATGTCCAGGAAGGTAATCCTGAAGTCGCTGTAGGCGTGTATTGCCGATGCGCCGAGATTCTGCATTGCCGCAATGTCGCGCAGCCAGAAGAGATCGTGACCGAAGCCGAGCTTTATCCAGAAGGGTATGGTGAGATGACCCTTAAGGGCCCTGAAGACAAGCGGGATCGCCTGCTCCTGGAAGGCAACCGTCTGGCTCGCGCTCAGCGAGAGGCCGCAGCTGGTGACCACTTCAATGGCGTCGGCGCCGGCCGCTTCCATCTCCAGCGCCAACCGCCGCAGGGGAGTTTCAGCAGGCAGCAAACCCGACTCGAAGGGTGGAAGCCCGGTCCAGGGCCCGATAAAGAAGAAGCTCCCAATCAGACGCGCATTCTCATTCATGGCAAGGGATTTTACCTCGGTGATGTAGTCCACCGCTTTCTCCTGCGGCAGCAGGCCGGCAAAAAAGTGCATCAGGCCGCCGCGCTCGCCAAGCCTGTCCAGAAACCAGTTCCCCGGCCGGGGGAGGATCTGAGTCTCCTGGTCCAGGCAGACACTCTTCACAACGACCGCCCCGACGCCCGCTTCAATGCAGCGCCTGATGGTATAGGGCGTTGAAGTGATGGGGCCGGCTGCTGCCGCGACGGGATTCTTGAATCGTAATCCGGCGAATTCTATCCCAAGATCAACCATGTGTCCTCCTCTAGTATGCGATTGGTAGCACAGGAGGGAGATAGGATTGGCATTCCCCTTCCTGGTAAAATAGTGTAATCTCTTAACGGTGAATGATGCTTCAAGCGATTCTTTTAAAAGATGAACTTCAGGTGAATCCCTGTGTAAGCTTTTTGCCCCTTTTCATGGCGCACCTCCTTATCTTTTATGGTGTTCCTGACTTTTTGGAGGAAGGTCAGTTATGATATTTACCCCGGATATAACCGGCTGCAGAAGCCCTCTCATGAATTCGGCTCATTCCCGTTCAGGCGAATCCCGATAAAAAAGGTTGAACGATAAAAATTAATGCCTACAATGTAGAGGAGCGACAGGGGAGTGTCATCACCCAAAGGTAGTAGTGAGGGAAAAAGTTCGATTATCCGGTGAGCGGGGACGACAGAGCATGCGGATGAAGAGCTAAGATCGATTGCAGGAAGCGGCGATGAATTATTTTTCTATTCTTTCAATGATTACATTCCTGACTTATTTCATAATGGGTACCTATGTTTATGTCATAAACAGAAAATCCAGCATACATATACTGTTTGCCTTAATTTGTCTCTGCTACAGTATCTGGTCATTTTGCGGTATTTTTTATTATTCCGCAGAAAATACTGAGGCGCTTCTGCTCTGGCTGCGCCTCGCATCCTTCGGCTACACAATTGTCTATGCATTGACGCTTCACTTTTTCATCATATTGACCGGAGTGAGCGTACACAGAATATTCCTTTGGCTTTTATATCTCCCGGCTCTCTTTTTTTTATTTCTCACCTCTCTCTTTGAGTTCACGGTGGAACATGCGGTGAAATCCGGGAATATATGGACCTTCACATGGAATTATTCATCGCATTGGTTCATCATCTATCTTTTGTTCTGTGTAGTATGCCTGATAACGAGCATGGGTATCATATTGTCATGGTGGGGAAGAACAAGAATATCGAAAGAGCGGCATCAGGCTAAAATACTCTTCACCACCCTGTTCATAACCTTTGTCATCACGATGCTGGACGTACTGATACTCCCCATTTTTACATCCTACCGGTCAATTGCAATCATTCCGGTTTACACACTGGCATGGGCCTTCGGTATTACCTACTCCATTGTGCGGTTTCGATTTTTATCGCTGACCCCTGAGCTGGTAAGCAGGGAGATATTATCCAGTATCGACGAGCTGATAATACTGTTGGATCAGAAGGGGGAAGTCATTACGGTCAATGAGAAGACCAATGTTCTCTTGCAAAAGGATGTTGTCACCAGAAACGAGCTGCGAGAATGCATTGTCAATTACGGGGAGCTGGAAAAACGCATCGGCGATCTGCTTATCGGCAGATCGAAGGATTTTTCGTATAGAGTGCGCCTTAAAGTCAAGGAGAGCACGATAATCCTGCTGGATTCGAGATTCTCTCTCGTGAGGGATAAGTTCGATGATGTCCTTGGCGTTCTGGTCATCGGAAAGGAGGTGAAAGGGATTGAACAGTTAAAGAGAATCTACAGGATAACCGACAGGGAGTTTGATATTATCCTGCAGATCATATCGGGATCGACGAACAGGGAGATTGCCGATGATCTCGGCATAACTCTCAATACGATGAAAAGGCATATCACGAATATTTACAACAAGCTCGCCATTTACAACAAGGTGCAGCTCATGAATCTGGTCAAGAGCTTCGATATTATCGGTGAGGAGTGAGATGAGTGATTAGATAATAGTGATTTGCTATTAGTGATCGGTGACCTCTATAGTACTGTCATTGCGAGCCGAAGGCGAAGCAATCTCTCTTCATTATCAATTTACGTCTATTATTTTTTAGATAATTTTGAAAATCATCATTTCATGAACAGATATTACAGAGCCATTTCACTTCATGAATATCGAATCCAATTGGCCAGCCGGCTGGCCAATTCGGCAAAAGCGGTATAAAGGCGCTTGACTGTTTTTGTTTAAAGGGTTTATTATATATATAGCTCAGAATCTCCGCACAGAGTCAACGGCATGTCAGTGCGACAGAAATTGAGTAAAAAAATGAGACTTCCGAATTTTTATATTATAGGATCAGGTTTCTCAAAGGCTGCCGGGCTTCCGCTCGGTACGGAGATATTCGAGGAAGTTATTAAAGAAGCGAAAAAGACTGAAATATATACAAGAATACTGTTAAATGATATTGAAAGATATTTGGATTACCATAATAATACTAAAACTGGACAAATTTCAGAAGCTGATATCATTCTTGAGGATTTCTTATCTTTCCTGGACATTGAACATTATTTAAAGTTGCAGGGAAGAGATCATTGGTCAATGGATGGAAATCAAACTCAATTAGCGATGAAAAACATAATTGCTAAAATTCTACACAGGGAAAAAGAAGAAATTTTGAATTTTGAACTCTATGAAAAGTTTGGACGTAGCCTCTGTCCCGGGGATATAGTAATTACATTCAACTATGACACAATATTGGAGACTGTACTCAATCATATTGGTAAGAAAATTGTTTTTTGTGAAGATGATTTCTCTCAATATAAATATGATAAAAATGTAGAAGAAGATGAGAGACCAATTCTTATTTTAAAACTTCATGGATCAATTGATTGGTACTCTGTTAAATCGCATATCAAGAGTCAGGAATATGCATTACATTCGACAATATTCTACGAGCAGAAGCATCCTGTTTTCTCGTTTAGCGATAAATACTTTCCTGAAAGAGTATTTCGCCATTTGGATAATCCGGAATCAGATTTGAAGTATGTATATAGAATTTCAAAAATAAAAGAAGTTCAATCTGGAAGTCCTTCAGTTACCGAGTCACCTTTGATTATCTCCCCTTCATATACTAAAATGGTATATCTAAACGAGATTGTTGACTTGTGGTACGGATTGAATTCTTGGGGTAATCATTGCGCTTCGATGACAATAATAGGTTTCTCCCTGCCGGAGCATGATGAGTATGTTCGGCAAGTATTGTTTCATATAATTGATAATTATTTAGATCAGGAAGACTTGAAAGCTATTTATATTAAGCCACCATTGCGAATTGTTGACAAGATCAACAATGGAAAAGATATAAATAGATTGAAGAGTCGATATTCATTTGTTGATTGGTCTCAAGTAATGCTTTTTAAGAACGGTTTTTCTGATGAAGCCATATTGACTGACGATTTTATAAAGAAAACAGAAATATCATAACTCAAACGTCGAGTGGCAGTCATTACAGTCGCAGTATTCAACTGACACTCTACCTCTGGAATTTGCCAGCCTTTATGCGGATGAGTAACTAAATTGTTGTTTTCATAACATTATATAAACATATACAGCCTGCTCCGGGTCCGGCTATTTTTCATTGACGCGATGTAGAGCAGCGTCCATTATTGCCACCGGAAAAATACGATGGCACTGAATAATCTCACTGTAAAATGCGAGCCGGCCGTTGTCAGAATCGGCGAGACGGTAACCGTCCGGTGCGAGGTTCCCCCGGGAATGGTGGAATTCAGCTCCGCACTGATAGAGGTGCGGGAGTTTCCCGGCGTGCGCTATCGCATGAAGAAAACCGGTACCGGCCTTGAAATTTCGGTTCCCGTGCCGGGGGGGTCGCCGGCAGGCATCTATCATCTCGATCTGATGATTCGCGTCGAAAGCCGGAAAGGGGGAGCGCCGGAGGTGCTTGCCGGCGGCGAGGGAGTGATCGAAATAATCTTTGACGATGAGGAGCCCTTTTCTCCGCAGGCGCCCGATTTTCATCCTGAGCTGATTTCGCAGACCGTGCAGCTCGATGAAAGGAATATCCTCATAGAAACGCCCTATCGCGGCCACCCGAACTGGTTCAAGGGACAGCTCCACTGCCACACCGATCGGAGTGATGGCGAGCGAACGCTGGAATCGCTGCTGGATGAGTACCGGAAAAGGAATTATCATTTCGTCTCGGTGACCGATCACGATATCTGGTATGGCGGCGGTAAGGATGGCGGACTCATCATTCTGCCGGGCGAGGAGCGGACAACCGATCAGGGGCATATTCTCGTTCTCTCGCACCGAAAGAACTTGAGCAGGAGAGTCTGCCAGTATGTCATCGATGAGGCGGTTGCCGAAGGCGGAATGGCGGCCATCGCGCATCCCTTCTACCGGGTCGGCTTTCCCGGTCGCTCGGCGGAGCGTCTGCGGGGATTCCACTTCGTCGAGATATACAACGGTGAGACCGCGGCGGTATCGCCGGGAAGTGAGAATGCCGCCTCCCTCTGGGATTATCTCCTGACCTCGGATAGGCGGGTCTGGGGCATTGCCGTTGATGATTATCACCGTGATGCTGACGCGCCGCCGGATATGGGCTTTGTCATGGTCAATGCTCCCCGGCTCGACCGGGATGCTATTATCGAGAATCTCCGCCGTGGCAATTTCTATGCGACAACCGGTCCGACAGTTGCGTTCAGCATCGAAGGGGGCGTGCTCCACGTTCGGACGGATGAGCCTTCGACCGTTCTCTGGTACGGTCTTCACGGGTTGCCGGTAAAGTCCAGGGGGCATGTCACCGAATCGCAGTATCTCATTCAGGGTGATGAGGGGTATGTGCGGGCGGAGATTGTTCGGGAGCGTGATGGGCGCCGGGCGTGGACACAGCCGGTGTTTGTACGGGTCATTGAATGAATTCTCTTCACCGGGATAGCGAGCGCATCATCACATATCGAAAGTTCTTGCCCACCCTCTCATAGAAAACGATTATAAAATATCATGGTACTTTTATGCTTTCTGCGGGAATCTTTCAGAGGAGCACGTTGTTCGAAATGTCATTACGAGGAGGTCGTTTCCTGCGCATCCGTGCGCTCTAGGATACTCCCGACATCGTGTCGGTCGCCACGACTGAGTAATCTGTATTCATTAGGTGCTGATGTGAATTGATGATAAGCGATGTATCAGTCATCGCAACACATCAAATCAATAAAACAGATTCCTCCCTCCCTGCCGGCAGGCGTTCGGAATGACATGCAACAGGGATCAATTTTTTTCAATATGCTCTCTATCTGACAGGAATAACCTCGCTTCCATACTAAACGGTTGAGTCCTGCCGCGGGAAACTCATGTCGTGCTAATCGTAGAGCGCAAGATCCGAGGTCTCGCGGTAGAGATCGGATACCCGTGAATATATCTCCCTGTAGGTCCTGTAGACTTTATCATATATCTCTTTCCTGGCAGGATCCGGTTCGAAACGCTCGGCCCGATGCGACATCTTTTCTACCCCCTCCTGCAGTGTGGTGAAAAGACCCGTACCGTAGGCGGCGCAGATCGCGGCACCGAGCGCCGAAGCCTCATCGACCTGCATCCTGACAATGGGAATTCCCATGACATTTGCCATGATATCCAGCCCGGTATCGCTTTTCGAACCGCCGCCCGAAACGGGCATCTCCCTGACCTTCGCCCCGGAAATCTTCTCTATCGATTCCAGACCTTCGCGCGATTCAAAGGCCATCCCCTCGAGCATCGCCCGATAGATATGCGCCTTGGTATGCGCCAGCGTGAAGCCCATAATCAGCCCGCGCGCCCAGTCGTCCCGGTGGAAGGGAGGATTCCAGTAGGGCTGAACAAACAGCCCGAGCGATCCGGGAGGAATGTTTCTGATCTTCTCATCGAGCACCTCCTCGGGGGTCTTTTTCGACTTTCGGGCGATCTCCGATTCCTCCCGGGCGATCTCGTCCCTGAACCATGAGACGGTGGTGAAGCCCGCCTTCAGTCCCGTTTCGAGTATGTAGTATCCCGGCACCCCCGCCGCCCATGAGATGAACCGCATCTGCTTGTCTTTCAAATGCTTCTTTGACGGGACAACGAGAGAATTGACAGAGCCGAGCACCATGCCCGCACTGTTCTCTTCAATCACGCCCATGCCGACCATGGCTGACTGCACATCACCGCCGCAGGTGACCACCGGGAGCCCCTCGGGAATGCCGGTCGCTTTGGAGGCAGATTTCGTGATAGAGCCCATAATGCTCGACGGGGTTTTCAGCGGTGGGAGCTTCTCCGGTGAAACGCCGAAGATCTCCTGTATCCCTTTCTGGGAATAGAACTTCATCTTCCCGTGATCGAAGGGGAACATCCCCACCATGTTTCCGGTCGATTCGGCAATCTCGCCGGTCAGCCGGTAGGTCAGGAAGCTCGCCACCTGCATAAAGATGCTTGTCTTTTCGTATATTTCCGGCTCGTTGCGCTTGATCCAGGTGTACCAGGAATGCTCCCTGACATAGGAGATGGCGGTATAAAGTCCCGCGATTTTAAAAAGCAATCCCCAGAATCCTCCGAGCTTTTCAAGCCCCTCGACCTTTCTGGTGTCCGAGAAATGTATGGCGGGCCTGGTCGGCTTCCCCTTCTCATCGACGGGAATGACGGTTCCCCGCTGTGCGGTGAGGCCGACGGCCCTGAGCCGTTTTGCCTTCGCTGCTCCGAGTCTCTTGAGTGTATTGCGGATTGCCTCGCGGGTCTTCTCCCAGTAATCCTCGGTATCGTGTTCGACAAATCGCGTCTCCGGTGAGCTGTTCGGTTTGAGTGCGTAATTTGAAAGGGAGAGCACCTTTCCGGAGGAGTTAAAGACCGCGGCCTTGACGTTCTGTGTTCCGCAGTCGATGGCGAGGATAAGATCCTTTGTGCTACTCTGTGCGCTCATATGCCAACCTCCTCTCTTTTTTTGTGAGCGTCTCTGAGCTCTTTTCGACCTGTTGATCCGATGAGTTGAAAAGAGTTTTTACATTGAGAAATCTCTGAAATTGTTATTGTTGAGATACATCACAAAAGATTTCATGGTGATAGTGCATTTCGATATTCTCGTTTTTTTGCAACCAGCACAATGTCGCGCTACCCGGCGTTCACGGGACGTGCAAGAGAATGCTGATCAGGGTGCACACTAAAAACAAAGTTTTAGAAGTGTCCTTTTTTCATACCGGCATAGGGTGTTGCCTTCACCCTCAACTCTTATCGAGGAAGAAGCTGTTCCAGTGCGCGATGCGGACGTATTCAACGACCTCGTCCCCGATTCGCTTCTCATCCCAGCCGAGCTTCTCTGCCATTCGTTCTGCAACCGCCCGGCCGAGCGCTTCGTGATTCTCGCGCTGATGGAGGGAGAGGTTCGTCCGCCGCAGGAGAAAGTCCCTCACCCTGGTTATCATTTCGTATTCCATGCAGTAATCGAGCTCGGCCCAGGTGTAGAGCTGATCCGCCGTGATCTTCTCGCCGAGGCGGGGATTGTCCCTGATGGCGTCGACAATGTGTAGCCCTCCCTTTCCGTAGTTCTCGTAGAGATGCTGCAGGGTCTTCTCGTCGAGGCCCGTCCGCCTGTTCGCAAGCGCTTTTCCCCACTCCTTCCATGTCATTCCGATGAGGAAGCGCGATTTCGATATGTCCCGCAGGCTTCGCCTGCGTCGAATGGCGCCACGCTTTGCCATGAATTTGACCAGCTTCTCCGCCATGGTTCTGAATATGGTGAGCTTGCCGCCGGTGAGGAGAAAAAATCCGGGTTTCACCTCCTCGATGTGCTCGTCGCGCGAGGTCTTATCGGCGCTTACCCCCTCCTGCCAGACGAGTGGCCGCGTTCCCGCATAGGTGCCGATGAGATCCGTCTCTTCAAAGCGGGCATCGGGAAAACAGCTGTCGATGATGCTCTTGAAGTATTCGTATTCTTCTCTTTCGGTGTAGCATTCGTCCAGATCGCCGTTATAGTCGGTGTCGGTTGTTCCGATATAGGTATACTCACCGTGCGCGAGTATAAAAACGCTCCTTCCGTCGACGGGGCTTATAACATAGAGGCCCGACCGGTTGCCGATGGATTCCCGCCTGACAACGATATGCACGCCTTTCGCGGGTCGGATGTACTTTCTCTCCCCTTCGGGCATCAAGGTATCGGTCCAGGGCCCGGTGGCGCTTACGACGCTTTTTGCCCGAATGGTGAAGGCGGTGCCGGTGAGCACATCTTCGGCCTCAACGCCCGCGCATCTCCCGTTGTCGAAGAGAACGCGTTTCGCCCGCATGTAGTTCAGCGCCGAACCGCCGAGCATCACGCCTTCTTTAATAACCTCGGCGGTGAGGCGGCTGTCCATGATGATGCACTCGTAGAAGAGCGAGCCGGAATAGATGTTGGGGATTTTAACATTCGGCTCGAGCTGCAGCACCTCCTCGGCGGATATCTGCCGGTAGTTTTTGTAATTTCCCCATGCGGCGAGAAGATCGTATTTTCGGAGCAGTTTGTTGAACAGATCTGCAATATCCTTATTGTTATTGACGATGAGAATCCGGACCGGTCTGACCTGATTGGGGAACGCGTTCCGCATCCAGTCACGCTCGTGCGTTTCCACCCAGACGAGCTTGTAATTGCCGTGCAGAATATACCGCACGCCGCCGTGGGCGAGACGGGTGCTCTTCGAGGAGGTGCCGAAGGCGAAATCCTCCTTGTCAATAAGCGCCGTTCTGACGCCGCGCAATCCCAGCGATCTGAACACGCCGCCGCCCGATATGCCGCCCCCGATGACGAGAACATCGTATTCGGTATTTTGCAGCTCCTGTATATATCGAGAACGCTCTTGTGCGCTCCACGACTTGAGCAGTTGTACAGTTGAATCCTTCATGCTGATTCCTCCGGGTCACGGTATCATTCGATCAAGGAAGAGTATGATATCAAGTATCTCGGGAACGGTGCTCCGATCATCTATATTTTCGAGAATGGTATCCCGACAGGTCGGACAGCCGGTGACCATAATCGCGGCGCCGGTGTTTTTCCCGAGCTCTGCGAGGCGATTCGCCATGGCTTTCGTGATTTCCGGATGAGTGAAGGAGAGGCCGACGCCGTAGCCGCAGCAGGGCGCCTGATCCTTCGTGAGGGCCATCTCGGTGAGGTTCACGCCGGGTATCATCCTGAGGATCTCGCGGGGCTGCTCGAAGATTCTCCCCTCGCGGCCCAGCCCGCAGGAATCGTGATAGGTTACGGCGATGTTCCCGTCATTGTTGAAGCGCGGTTTCTTTTTCACGATGAGGGAGAGGAGATATTCGGGAAGGCTTATCAGCTCGATGCTGCCGGTTTCTATCCCCAGAGCGGGGTACCCGACTTTCAGCATCCTGAAATCGTCCGCCGAGAGGGGAACGACACTCTTTACTTTTGCCGAGCGCATCTGCTCTGCAAGCTCCTCGGCGCGTTTTTTACCCGCTCCGGTGAACCCGAGGAAGTAGGGGAGCTGCCCGGTTGCGGGCTCATCTTCGAATGCCGAGAATGAAGCGCCGAGCTTTTTCATCAGCGAGAGAACCCTTCCGATCTGATCGATGCCGTCAGCGCTTCCCGCCCGCATCTTCTGGCCGAAGAGGAGGAGGGGAGCATCGCCGTCCGGTTTCACCGTGCCGATCAATTTCCGTATGGCTTCGGATTCCTCGCCGTATGGCTTCGGTGAGCTGATCTTTTCCTTCACCGACCTGAGGGTTTCGGGAAGCAAGTTGTCGTCGAGATCCTTCCGGGCGGCAAAGAGCACCTCGCCGGCGTCATGGCCCGGTTCGCAGGCTTCGCGGCAGGCCTTGCAGAGGGAGCAGCGATAGAAATAATCAACTATCTCCGGGGTGAGCTCCCTCTTCCCGTGCATCACCTCATAAGCGATAAAGGCTCGATTGTGCGGCGAATCCGCTTCATGTCTCGTTGCGCCGGCTACCGAGCACACGTCCCGGCACATCTTATAGCAGACAGAGCAGAGTCTGGTCATTTCAACGATGTCGGTCATGATACCTTCCTGTGCGTTTCGCTCATTTATCCGTTATAACCCGAGCTTGCCCGGATTCATTATGTTGTTTGGATCCATTGCCCGCTTGATTCTCCTGAAGTTCTCGAGCCCCGCTTCGCCGAGCTCAAGCTTCATGAAGCGTCCCAGATTGAGCCCGATACCGTGATGGTGATTGATGGTCCCTCCCAGGCGGTGGGAGAGCTCGATACCGCGGCGCCATACCTCGTTGAACGCACGGACAGCATCGGGCCCTTTCGGCAGCTCGGCGAGGAAGGTTGGATACATCATCCCCCCCGTGGTATACCAGTGCGAGAAGTGAGCGAGGAGCACCATGTTCATCCCCTCCACAATCTCCTTCAGCCCCCGGTGCGCTTTCACGAGATAATCGAAAGAGCCGGCTGAATCGATACAGCCGCTCATGCGGATGTGGCCGGGCTTGGGGATGCCGAAGAGGGGATGATCGCTCGTCGGAAAGGCGACCGTGTAGCGCTTCTCCTCCCACCATTTCCGGGCGGGGTCCTCGCCGAGATCCTCGCCGCCGAGTTGCGTAATGATTTTCTTTGTCTCGTTCAGCTCCAGCTCGGTGAGATCCTCAAAGCCGTCGAGCATCAGGACCATCTGACAACCCTCCCTCCCCATGAAGAGGGTCTCGATCTCGTCGTTGATGCGCATGGCTGCCGGCCGGAGGCCGCGACGCATGATAAGCCGCGCCCCATCTATGGCAGTGGGCAGATCTCTGAAAAGAGCTCCCAGAAATTTTCTCGACTCGGGAAGGGGCGTAATCCGCAGGGTGACTTCGGTGATGACGCCGAGCGTCCCCTCCGCACCCATGAAGAGGTAGTTGAAGTTCGGGCCGGCCGCAGAGTTGGGCACCCGCTTGGTGCTGATAATCTCGCCGGTGGGGAGCACCACCTCCATGCCGAGCACCATCTCGGTGATCTTGCCGTACTTGGTGGAGATAACGCCGGCGCTCCGCGCTGAGATAAATCCGCCGAGACCGCTGACATGCAGCGACTGGGGGAGGTGATTGCAGGTGAATCCCACGGCGTTGAGCGCCGCCTCGAGCTCGTAGCCGATGAGCCCGGTCTGTGCCGTTACCGTGTGATTGTCCGTATCGATATCGATTATCTTTTTGAGCCCCTTGACGTCGAGAACGATGCCGCCGTAGAGGGGCAGGGTGCTCCCGCTCCCCTGCGCGCCGCCGCACTCCGGCACCACCGGCACGCAGTGGGTGTTGGCGATTCTGATGATACGCGATACCTCTTCGGTCGTTTCGGGAAAACAGACGAAGTCCGCACGGGGAAGCTCGGGATCATCCTCGATGAGAGGGCTGTTGTACTGAACAATTGAGTCACGGGAATAGACAATCCGGTCTATCTCCGAGTGGGAAACCTTCTCTGCTCCCAGGGCTTCAATAAGCTCATTCAGGACAATGTTCTTTATAAACGATCTGTTTTGAGGAGAGGGATAAACAAAGTTCATGGTCGCCTCTGATTCTGCTTTTGAGCATTCAGTGAAAAGAGATACCTTGCTGTGAAAGTAAAACTCACATTACAGCGAGCTACAGTGTAATAGTGCCGACATGGGGGGCAAGCAAAAAAGCGCATGTAACCCTTTTTTGTATAGGAAAAAATTAAATTTATTGTTCCCGGAATAATCTCCCTGCCATTGCGGTATAACCTCTACCAGTTTATCACGTTATCCCAAAGCGAATAAAGAAAAAAACAATTGACCGTTGTCTCAAAGGGTCTGCATGATCCGATAACCGGCTCAGTCCGCCTGAACTGGTTATTTTCGGTATGGTGTTAATCAATGGAAAAAATAATCGGCGTGGCGATCACTATCTTTCTTGCCTCTTTTATTCACGGTCTTGCCGGATTCGGCGGAGCGCTGATAGCGGTTTCCCTGCTCACCCTCTTTCTGCCGTTACGAGTAGTCACTCCCCTGATCATACTCGGCGGTCTGGTGATTACGCTCTATATCGTCCTGCGCCTCCGGAGACACTTCGATTTTAGAAAAATGGTTCCCCTGCTTCTCGGATCGGTTGTCGGTGCCCCTCTTGGTGTCTTCCTCCTCGTCGCCGTCAATGAGACTGTCGCCAAGATGGTACTCGGCGTGCTTCTCTTTATCTATGCGCTCTATTCACTTATCGTGAAAATTGCGGAGGGCACGCTTCTCCCCCGCTGGGGATATCTCTTCGGGTTTATTTCCGGAGCGCTCGGTGGTGCCTACGGCACCGGCGGGCCGCCGGCAGTCATCTATGCCTCCATGCAGCCGTGGGAAAAGGAAGAGATCCTCGTTACCCTGCAATCATACTTTTTAATCTTAAGCGTGATCATCGTTGTGCTGCATGCTGTAAACGGTCTGATAGTGGGGGAGGTGCTCACCTACTGGATCGTCCTCCTCCCCGTGCAACTCCTCGGCGCCTTTGCCGGTATGCAGATCAATGCGCGGGTGAAAAGGGACACCTTCCGAAAGATCGTCTACCTCCTTCTCCTCGCAATATCGATTCTCCTCCTGCTGAGTTCACTCAGCGTATTATAATTTCCCCCTTTTTTGCTGAAACCGGGTGACACATCCGCTCTTTACAGGTGTTCCAATACATAAGGGACCGTGCAAAACATCGTCCCGGGGTATGTCCGTGCGAGCTCTATACGGTAGGTAAACAACCGAGAGGTGCAATCGCATCGCGGCATATGTTCAGTTTGCGGGATATAATCTTTTGCAATGAGCTGCTTCAGGCTCACTCATCGGGGTGAGAGCAGCTTCGTGTAAATAAATGCGCCCTGCTCATCTCTTCCGGGAAGGAATTCTTTACGGCATTCCCGCACTCGCTGTCACTCCTTCACATGCGGAGATCCGGCAATGGAGTTGGTTATTTTCTTATTGATAATCCTCCAGAGCACCGGTACCAGAATGAGCATGCCGAGTGCGCTGAAGTACGACAGGAGGAGAAGAAAGTTGAAAACCGCGTGAGAGAGTATCGCGAGGAGTATCCCCTTGAAGATGAGCGGTTTGCCCTGCTCCTCATCGAGAAACTTGGCCCTGCCGAGAGCGTATCCCCACATGCTCGACCAGAGGGCATGACCGGGAACCGTGAGCAGCGCCCGTATCAGAAAGACCATGGAAACCTTGCCGGCGAGAGAGGTGACGCCGAAGAAGTGCGTATACGATTCCGGTTTTATGTAGATCTGGAGAAGATATCCGACGTTTTCAAGCGAGGCGAAGCCGAGCGCCACGGCACAGGCATAGACGATGCCATCCATCGGTTCGTCAAACTCGGCGTCACGGTATACTCCATGGCTGACAAAGAGGTATTTGATGATCTCCTCAACAACGGGAGCGACGAAGACAATGACGACAAACGAGTTCATCGTTAAGAAGGGGAGCTCGATGATTGCGGCGGGGACAACGGCAAGCATTCCCAGGAGAAATACCTTTATGATGAGCTGTTTCGGTTCCGGTTCTATCTTATCTTTCCGATAGAAGTACCAGAGCCAGAATATACCCGGGGCGAATGCGAGTGCGGCGATGACAAGTATGTTCATACGGAGACCCTCAATGGATTATGGTTGCCTGGCGATGAGCTGTATGGTCTTAGTTGCCCATCGACTCGATACAGAGGTCTTTCTCTGACCAGAGCTTGTTCAGCCACTCCTGAAATTTCTCCCTGAATCCCGGATCGTGGGCATAATCCCCCCGCAATTCACTGGTAATGGGTAGTGTCTCCACGCGGACCCGTATCTCTTTTACCTTTCCGCAGAGAAAATCCCAGAAGCTCCGTACCCCCCTTGGGTATGTGATGGTGACGTTGACAATATGGTTCAACTGCTCGCCCATGGTGGAGAGAACAAAGGCAATTCCTCCCGCCTTTGGCCTCAGGAGATTCTTGAAGGGTGATTCCTGTTTGCTGTGCTTTTCCCTCGAAAACCGTGTCCCCTCGACAAAGTTCATTATCGAGACCGGTATTGACTTGAATTTCTCGCATGCCTTTCTGGTTATCTCGATGTCTTTGCCGATGAGGTGCGGATTCTTTTTGATAAATTCCTGGGAATACCGTTTCATAAAGGGGAAGTCGAGGGCCCACCATGCAATGCCCAGGAGGGGCACCCATATCAGCTCCTTCTTCAGGAAAAACTTGAGGAAAGGTATCTTTCTGTTGAATACCTTCTGTAAAACCAGTATGTCGACCCATGACTGGTGATTGGATAGAACCAGATACCAGTCATCGGGTTTTAATTTTTCATCGCCGTGAATATCCCACTTTATTCTCTTGGTAATCCGCATGTTCAGATTATTGATAGAGATCCAGCTGTTTGCGATGCTGTTGAGAATCCTGTTGCACAGTCTGTGCCACCCCTCCAGCGGTATTATGAGCTTCGCAAAGGCTACAAGCATAAGCGGTGTTACCCAGAAAATGGTGTTGATGATGTACAGAAGACAGGAAATGATGCCGGTAATAAGCTCCGACACGTTTTTAAATATTGATGTCATGGCTTCCTCTTTTTCAATAGTTACAGTGTAATCCTTCCCTGCTGTGATAGACAGCAGGTATCAAATAGCATACTCTGTTTTGTTCACGTTGGGATTGTAATGTTATTAGGGGTAAGAAAAGGATCCCTGAAAAAACGTCATGTACTATATCGTTACTTATGTATTCATGTCGGGCGGAAAGTCAACTGAAATCTTCAGGTAATCTCCGAAATTTTACAATCCGGTGTTGTGTTAAAGTGAAATCTTTTTTCGTTGATTCGGTTTGCAGTGAATGGCTCTCCCCGATTGCCGAATCTTCTATTTGAGGAGCATATCCCTGTAGTCCGTACAGTATTTCTTGCGCTGACAGTTTTTACATCTGTTGCCCATCCAGATGCTGTCAAACTGCTCCATGATACTTTTGACGAAACGAGGCTCACGGGTAATAAATCCCGCCTCGAAATTCCTTCTCTGCACACTCTTTGCCCCCATGCCGGCTCCCGTGAGATTGGCACTTCCCGTATAGGCAAAGGAGCCGTCAACTATGATTGATTTGAAATGAACCCGGGGACAGAGTATCCTTTCCATGCCTTCGATGAGGTTTTCATACCGGTCGAAATCTCTCCTGAAATTCGGCCCGGGCTCCTTTGCGTGAATCAATCGCACGAGGACATTTTTCCTTATCAGATCGGATAGTATTTCAAGGAAGGGAACCATTCTCTTCCCGCTGGAAACATGCAGATCCTTTATATCGGAAGTTGCTATCCAGAGATACTGTTTCGCCTTCGGAACCGCATCGAGGATTACCCTTTCATATATCTCCTCGTCTGTAATGAATTCAATATTCATTTGTAGATTATATGTTTATTATGTCACCTGCCAATTGCTTCATCCCCTCTTTCGGGCTCCCCTGCCGGCAAAGTGCAGGGAGCGTATCCCTGGAGGAGGCATGACAAGATCAGCGACGCAACAGAGCGTCTGTTTTTTTCATGCCTGAACGGTTTTTCTGCTCTTATAAAACCAGCCGATAAATCCGGCAATCACCAGCAGCATGCCAACCCACTGCGCCTGGGTCAGATTGAACAGTCCCCTGGGATTTCTACGGATGAACTCTACCAGAAACCGGGGAAGGCCGTTGAGAATGAGATAGAGGAAGAAGAGCTTCCCGTGAGGCCAATCCCGCTTCCGCAGTTGCAGGAGTATGCCGACGATAATGAATGACGCGAAGACCTCAAAGAGCGGAGTCGGAAAAACCGATGCCGTCGTGGGGACGATCCCATTGGGATATGAGGTTCCGAGAAAGGAAGCGGTTTCCAGTCCATAGCAGCCGTCCCCGGCCACATGACACCCGGTACGCCCGAAGCAGTACCCGAGGGCCAGGGAGGGGCTGACAGCATCGGCTATCTCGTACAGATTGAGCTTGTTTTTCTTTATCAGGAGCCAGGAGAGCAGGAAAGCGAGCAGGAATCCCCCGTAGGCGGAGAGGCCCGCTCCGGAGAAGATCATATCCATCGGATTCGCGGAAAATTCATCCAGGTTCTCCAGAATGTGAAAGAACTTCGATCCCACAATGCCGGCAGGGATGGCAATGAGGAGAACCTTATAGGCAAGATCGGGATCGATATTTCGCAGTTTCAGCTCTCGCTCGAAGAGGAGGAAGGCGAGATAAAAACCTAAGCCCAGCATAACGCCGTATCCGCCGATGGTTATGAACTTGTACTGGTAGATAATCGGATACATGAGTACCTCACTATTTTGATTGCTGCAACGGTCTGTATGCATCGTTGCCCGGAAGAACGGTTAACCACCGAAGTGAATTCCAGTTTTCCCGATTGTCAAGAGTATTATTATTTTTTATGAGCACCTCTAAAACCCTTTTCAACCTGTGGAACTGATGAAATGAAAAGAGCTTTAACTTTATTTACTGCATACAGCGACACGATGTCGTGCATGCCAGCGTGCACGGGATGTGCAAAACAACGCTGGCCAAGGAGCACAACAAAACGAAGTTTTGGAAGTGCCCTTATGATACCGGTCCCACCGGTCATGGTGATGAATCCTTTGCGCTGAATGTCCTCTTCTGAAGGAATGAGCGCTCCCTGTTTACCGGTATGCCGACATTCCCAGTACTTCGTTTCCCACCACCAGTTTTTGAATCTCGGTGGTTCCATCGGGTATCGTCCATGATCGCGCGTCCCTGAAATATCTCTCCAGGGGGAGATCAACGGAGAGCCCCATAGCTCCGTGAACCTGTATTGCCTTTGAAGTCACCGTGATCGCAGCCTCGGATGCATACCCCTTTGCGAGGGATGATATCATGCGGGCATCCGCGCTCCCCTTCATGACGAGATCCAGTGCTCGATAGGAGAGAAGGCGTGACGTTTCGGTGAGTGAGACCATTTCGTAGATCATGTCCTGAATCATCTGGGTTTTCCCGATCGGCCTGCCAAATTGCACCCGCTCCCTGGCATAGGCAATGGAGGCATCAAGCGCCGCCTGACAGACGCCCACAGCCGCCAGTGCCATCCAGGATCGGGAGAAGCAGAACAGTGCGCTTATGGGCGACATAACAGAAAACAGGTTTCCCATCCCGAAATTGTCAGGGATCTCGAGTTCGCTCTTCAATCCCTTCAGCCCTTCGCCCGCAAGCATTCTCGTCATCATCTCCACAACATTATTTTCCTTTGGCACGCGGCAGTCATCGAAGAACATTTCCCCCGTAGGCGCCGCATGCAGGCCCAGCTTGTACAGCTCCCGGGTCTCGAATGGCGACTCCTCCCTGTCGATAAGGATGAATGCCGGATTTCCCTTCTCATCACGTGCGAAGAGGAAGCATATGTCGGCTATCGGAGCATTGCTCACCCATGTTTTCGATCCGTTGATAATATAGGTATCCCCGTCAAGTACCGCAGTCGTCTGCACGGCCCGGTTATCAGATCCGGCATTCGGCTCGGTTATTGCGTTGCAGCCGATGAGGTCTCCTGACTGCAGCCGGGGGAGGAGCTTTTTCCGTACCTGCTCTGAAGCGATAAGCACCGATAACAGGGTGAAGTTCATTGTGTATATCAGGTCGAGGCTGAGCCAGACGCGTGAGAGCTCCTCGGTGAGGATTCCGAAAAGGGTGAAGTCGTTCAAGAGTGCCTGCATGCTTTCAGGATCCCAGCCGAGGCCCAGCTTTTTGAATTTTTTCATAAAATCAACCGCTTCCGCTTTCGTGAGCGGCCCCGTCTTATCTCTTTGGTCCACGACGGGAGCGATCTCATTGTTCAGGAAATCCCTGAGACTCTCTCTGAAAATCATCTGTTCCTGGTTCAAATCGAAATCCATGGGTGTCCTCCTCTCCTTTCATCATGATGGCGTCATCATTATAATGGAGGCATGCGGTACTGAAAGGAATTGCCGGGTGCTATAAAAATGTTCTCTCCGTGAAAAGGTCATTTGATGTTTGTGTATCGCAGCGGTTATGCAAGCACTTTTTATAGCCGTGAAGAGTGAGCACGCCTCAACGGTGTTTTCTGCCGCTCGACACCTTCAACCCGTCCCGTACAATAATACGGTGATTCTATTAAGCAAAAGGATGCAGAGTGTTTTATGAAGTCCTCAAAATCACTGCCCCCGGCTATCATCCTCCTCGATGAGCGGTTCAGGTGAAGAGCAGGATAATCGGAAACATGATCGATTTTCTCGATGAGGAGATGACGATAATCGACGGATATACTATCAGTGACAATCCCTTTGATCCGATATGCGGGGATTGCAGGAGGAGGTGTGTCGAACAGGGCGATGATCTCTCCCCGGAGCAATGAAGAGAGCTGCTAATCGGCTGACAGCGACTTCAGCCGTTCCCTGAGCTCTTTTTTGAGCACCTTGCCGGTGGGCGTTCTCGGGATCTCGTCGACAAATATGATGATCGCGGGTATCTTGTTGTTCGCCATCCGCTCCCGGCAGTACTCCCGTATCTTCTCCCTTTCCATTCCGGGGCTCTCCTCCGGGACGATAAAGGCGGCCACAATCTCGCCCCATTCCGGATTGGGCTTCCCGACGACTGCCGCATCGTCAATCCCCGGCATGGCCAGGAGCACCTCTTCGACCTCGGCAGGGTAGATGTTAACTCCCCCGCGAATAATCATATCCTTCACGCGGTCAACAATGTAGATGTATCCATCGGAATCCCGAATTGCCACATCGCCGACAGTGAGATATTTCCCCTGATGTACTTCCCTTGTCGCACGCTCGTTCTTGTAGTATCCGTCCATCATCAGGGCGTTGTACATGTACAGCACGCCCCGCTCGCCGTCGGGAACCTCTCTGCCATTCTCGTCGAGAATCTTGAGCTCATTATCGGCGAAGGCTCTTCCGACGCTGGAGGGCCGCTTATGCATCTCCTGCGGGCTGATGAAAGTGTTCACCCCGGTTTCAGTGGAGCCGTAGTATTCGTAGAGCACGGGACCGAATTTATCGATGACGGCAAACTTCTTCTCGGGGAAGAGTGGCGCCGCTCCGCATATGAGGGCGCGCATGCTGGAAAGATCGTATTGTGCATACACCTCATCGGGAAGCTGGAGGAGGCGATCCAGGATGGTCGGAACGACATGGGTGGAGGTCGCGCGGTGGCGGTTAATGAGCTCGAGGAGCTGTATCGCTTCGAACCGCGGCTGATAGATCAGGGTGCCGCCGAGAATAAAGGTTACGAGCGCGAAGTACGTCGGCGCCGAGTGGTAGAGGGGACAGCAGACGAGGTGTATCTCATCCCTGGTGAACTTGAGGAAATCGATGGTGGTGAAGAGGTATTCCATGACGCCGGGTTTGGTAGCAAAATCCGACCGTCGGGCGGCCCCCTTCGGTTTGCCGGTTGTACCCGAGGTGTAGATCATGAGACTCCCCACCGCTTCGGGGGGCGGAATGGCTTCCAGATCGACTTCGGGCGGATCCTGAAAGAGATTCTCGAGGAAGAGGGCTCCCTCCTGCGGTTCGCCTCCGAAGCTGACGAACCCGTCGGGGATGACGCTCTTATAGCGTTCCCGATGGGGGAGAATGCGGTCGGCGAATTCATGGTAGAAGAAGAGCATCTTTGCATCGGAGTTCTCCACGATATATTCGATCTCGGGACCCATCATCCGGTACCCGACCATAACCGGTCCGGCCATGAGGTAGGTGAGGGAGTTGTTAATCTCAGCCTGCTCCGGGAGATTGTAGGTCATGATGGCGATATGATCACCGGGACGTATCCCCATGCCGTAGAGCCGCCTTGCAAGCGCTCTGGAGCGTTCCCGGAGCTGCCCGTAGGTGAGGGTGCGCTCGAGACCGATAATTGCCGGTTTGTCCGGTTGCGTGCCGGCGTGAATTTCGAGGAAATTGGGCGGTTTCGGCTGAGCCTCGTTCATGATCTCCTCCCTGGCGAATCGTATTCATGATTTTGCATACGGGCTCCCGCTGTGCTTCATACAGCGAAGGCCAAAAGGGCTTTTCCCGATATTTATATTTTACCGTGTTACGGTGCATACGCGATCGCAGCGCATGAGAGACGAAAATACAGAGTATACGCACTATTCTATTGTGTATCTTATTGTTCGGTTGCGATGATGTCAATCGTTATTGTCATTTCGGGGAGGAGGATGAGCGTTCCCGGTACTAAAGTGTGTTTATGATGAACCGCAAATAATTGAGACAGGATTGCAGGATGATCGGATGTGTTCTCGGTGATGCAAGGCATGTACGTGCCTGTGCCAGCCGAACGAATACCGAGAGGCAAGCGGTCGGGAAAAAATCAATAAAAATAGATAAAGATATTGACGATTACAGGAAACATTATTATATTTAACTGAACGTTTAGTTTAAACAAATGTTTAGTTAAATACCGGTGTTGCTATAGCACCGCAAAAATCCATTCCGGTAAGAGATGTGATGCAAAAAGATTCGACCGAAGAGAGAATAAAAGCAGCCGCGCTCAAGGAGTTTGCACAGCACGGATACGAGGGAGCTCGAATTGACAGAATTGCGAAGCGAGCGCGAATTAACAAGGCGATGATATACTATCACTTCAAGGGCAAGGAGAAGCTGTATGAGGGCATTTTATCGGATATCTTCGACTATATTTTTGGTGCTATTAATCCCATTCTTCCCGAGGAGGAGTCTTCGGTAGAGAATCTGTATACCTTCATCAGCAGCTATGTCGGCATCATACATTCCATCGATCAGGATGTTATACGACTTATGCTTCGGGAGATATCGGGCGGCGGAGAATATTTCAGAAAGATAGCGCTGCCGAAACTGATACTGCCGGTCAGTGAACGTGTCAGGGCAATTCTCCGGAGGGGCAGAGATGAGAAACGCATCAAGGATGTCAATCCGTACTATGTTATCTTTCAACTGGTCGGTTCCGTGCTCTTCTTCAAGATGCTCTCGATTGCCCTGAAAGGTACCGAGCTTGAGATGGTTTTGTTCCACGAAAACTACCTCGAGGATTTCAAGAATAATCTCCTGACAATTTTCAGGTCGGGTATTGAGAGATGAGGTACATCATGAAATCGTCATTAACCGTTCGTGAGAGAGTCTTGATGACAGCGCTCATTGTTCTTGTTCTCTCATTCGATGCCGGCACCCTCTTCTCGGAGGGGGCACCGAAACGGATCTCGCTCCGCGAGGCGATCGCGATTGCCCTGCAGAATAATCACGATTATCAGATTGCCCTGAAGAGGATGCGCGCTGCGGATGAGCGGGTGAACAGTGTCTGGGGCCAGCTCATGCCCGTTCTGGAAACCGAGGGCTCTCTGTCGCGGCAGAGCGCTGAAAACGGCTTTATGAGCCTCTCCGACGGGCAGTATGACATAAAGATTGTTCAGATGAGATTCGGTATCAATCCCGGTATGTTCTATAATTCGCTGCAGCTCTCCAAAAAGTCCTATCAGATAGCGAAGGAAGAGGTGCGGAGAATGCGCTCGGTACTTTCCTCCGATGTCATCAAGGCGTATTTTTCGGTGCTCATCGCCGATGAGATGATAACGTTGAGGAAGGATGCCATCACCCTTTTGAAGGAGAATCTCAAGGACGTCGAGAACCAGTATCGAACCGGCAGCGTTCCCCGCTTTGAGCTCCTTCAGGCGCAGGTGCGTCTCAAGAGCCAGGAGCCGCATCTCATCGAGGCTGAGAATAATTATCGGGTTGCGCTCGATCTGCTCAACTATCATCTGGGATGCGGGGGGGTCCGATACACTGCCGACAGGAGTATTCTCGATGCGAAGAGCTACCGCTTGCCGAAGGGTGCCCAGGAGGGGGTTATTCAGCGGCTGTCTGAGATTGCTTTGAAGAACCGGCCGGAGCTGATTCAGTTGCAGATGAAGCGTGAGATGGCCCGGCATGCATCGAATATCAACAGCTCGTACTATCTCTGGCCGACATTTTCTATAGGCGGGTATTACGGGAAGACCAAGTTTCTTGCCAATCAGGCGGATATCACGGTTGATACGCCTCTGGGTCCCATCGAGCCTGATATGTCTGCTATCACCGGTACCAGGGACTGGCAGACCACCTGGCAGATTCGAATTGCGGCAACCTATCGATGGGGGTCGCTGCTTCCCACTGATTCGGTGCGGGCACTGGAGCGGGAAGAGCTGGTGAAGGTGCAAGAGGCAGAGGAGGAGCTGCTCAAGCTCAAGCGGGTTATAGGGATATCGATAAAATCGAATTATTCGGATCTTGTTACCTCATGCCACACGATACGCTCGCGGGAGGAGGGGATTGAAGCGGCAACGGAGGGGCTGCGTATTGCACGGGAGAGCTATCGCGCGGGGGTAATCAAGAACTCCGAGCTTCTCTCCGCACAGTTTTCGCTTACCGAAGCGAGAACAGGGTTCATCACTGCGGTAAACCGCTACTACCTCTCGCTGGCCGAACTGAAGCGGGAGATCGGCGTTGATGACGATGAGATTATCTTCGGCTCCGCAGAGAAGCGACGGCAGGAAGAATCAGATCGGTGAGCTCGCTGCCGATCCACATGAGCGTACTATGCTTTTTTTTTCGCGTTGCGCTTACAGGGGTGCCGTTTGTTGGCAAGATGTTAGCAGATTTGGCAGGGTTACAGGATGATCGGGATGGATTTGTCGAAAATCCTTATAAGCAGAACATCGCATTGAAATGGTTACTTCGTTGTAGCCCATATTTTTTGAGTGAAAGATTGAGATAAACAGGGTTACAAATCATGGTAATCCCGTTATCCTGTCTCAGGCCTTTTCGTTTTTTGTTCTGGCCTTTTTATGTTGGGCGTGAGGAGAGAACGTATGAAGAAGAAAGTTATTCCGCTCATTGTAGTTATTCTGGCATTAACAGTCGCAACGCTGTACTTTGAGGTGTTCAGGCATCTCGGAGAGGATGGCTCCCGGATAGAAGGCTCGGGGACTATCGAGGTCACCGAGATCGAAATAGCTTCAAAGATGGCCGGGCGGGTGGTCAGAATCACGAAAGAGGAGGGGGTGTCGGTCAAAGAGGGAGAGCTTATCGTCGCCCTCGAATACGATGAGCTGAACGCTCAGCGAATCGCTGTACGGGCGAATCTCGTAAACGCGGAAAAGAATCTCGACCGGGCTCGCGAGCTCCACCGAACCGGATCGGTCTCAAAACGGGAATTCGATAATGCGGTGACCGCCTATCGCGTTGCGAAGGCGAATTATGATCGTGTCGCGGCCACCATTGGGAATGCGGTCATCTACTCGCCCATCGAAGGGGTTGTGCTCAAGAAGAATCTCGAGGTGGGGGAGATGGCTTTTCCCGGAACCTCAATCGTCACCATCGCCAATCTGAGCAAGCCCTGGATAAAGATCTATATCAATGAGACCCGGCTGGGGCTGATCAGGCTGGGACAGCGGGCGGAGGTATTCGTGGATACCTATCCCGAGAGACCCTTTGCGGGGAAGGTCATCGCCATCTCCAATAAGGCCGAATTTACTCCCAAGACCATTCAGACGAAGGATGAGCGGGTCAAGCTCATGTTTGCGGTGAAGATTGCCATCGAGAATCCTGAAATGATCCTGAAGCCCGGGATGCCTGCCGATGCGGTTATTGTGCTGGAGGATGCGAAGTGATGATTGTCACCGAGCGGGTGAGCAAGCGCTTCGGCGAGTTGCTGGCCGTCTCCTCGCTGAGCTTTCAGGTGCACCGGGGTGAGATCTTCGGGATTGTCGGACCGGATGGTGCCGGGAAGAGCACGCTGCTCCGGCTCCTCGCCGGGATACTGAAAATCGATGAGGGGAGTATACAGATATCCGGTGTTGATATTGCCGAGCACCCCTTTGCGGTGAAGGAGCGCCTCGCCTATATGCCGCAGCGCTTCGGATTGTACGAGGACCTCACCGTTGAGGAGAACATTTTCTTCTTCGGGAAGCTCTTCGGTGTTCCGGGAAAGGAGATCCGGAAACGGCTCAAGCGGCTCTATGCCTTCAGCCAGCTGGGCCCCTTCCACAACCGGCTTGCGGGAAAGCTCTCCGGCGGCATGAAACAGAAGCTCGGGCTGGCGTGCTGCCTGGTACATACGCCTGATCTCCTGGTGCTCGATGAGCCGACCAACGGTGTTGATCCGGTATCACGGCGGGAATTCTGGAAGATCCTCTACGATCTCCTCCGAGAGGGGGTGACGATTGTGGTGAGCACCGCCTATCTCGATGAGGCGGAGCGCTGCAACCGCATTGCACTGATGTATGCGGGTGATTTCATCCGCCTCGGCCTGCCGGATTCGGTCAAGAAGGAGATGGACCGCGATCTGATAGACCTCACCGTGAGCGATCCGCTCCGAGCTGAAAGAATCCTCGGGACGGTAAAGGAATTTTCACTGGTCATTCGGACGGGGAATTCCCTGAAAATTTTCCTGCACAATTACGAAAAGGCGGCTCGGCGTATTGAATCGCTCCTGACGAAAAGGGGGATTGAAATAGCCGGGCTTCGGAAGCGGACACCGAACCTGGAGGATTGCTTCATGGATATCATTTCCAGGGAGGAAGCGCCGTGAAGCTCCGTGATTCGCTGAACAGAATTATCGCCCTTGCCGATAAGGAGTGGATTCAGATTCATAGGGATGCGAGGAGCCTGATCCTCTCCATCGGTGCGCCCGTCCTGCTGATTATGCTCTTCGGCTATGCGCTCAACATGGACGTGAACCGGGTGAGCACCGCGATTTTCGACCAGGACCGGAGCACTCTTTCGAGAAGATATGTAGAGGAATTCTCGCACACTGAATATATCTCCATTCTGAAATATGTCCGTGACTATGACGAGATCGATCGGCTGATCGATTCCGGTGAAATCGTCATGGCCATCGTTATTCCGCTCGACTTCGAAAAGCGGCTCAGATCGGGGAAGCAGCCGGAGATTCAGCTCCTGGTGGACGGCTCGGATTCGACTTCCGCGACCGTGGCGCTCGGGTACGTGAAGGCAATTACGTATAATTTCAACAGAGAGATACTGCTTCGGGAGCTGAACAAGATAGGAATACCCGATCCCGGCAATCCCATCGAGGTGCGGAGCCGCATCTGGTACAACGCGGAGCTGCAGAGCAAAAACTTCATCATTCCCGGCCTGGTGGTCCTCATCATGGCTATTATAGCGGCGCTTATCACCGCGCTCACCGTTTCGCGGGAGTGGGAGCGCGGCACCATGGAGACACTGATAACGACACCCGTTCGTGAGTATGAGGTTGTCCTCGGGAAGCTCATCCCTTATCTCTTCATCGGTATATTCGATGTGGTCTTTGTGCTGGCGGTCGGCTATTTCGTGTTCGATGTACCATTAAAGGGGAGCTTCTTCGAACTCTGGCTGATAGCCCTTCTCTTTCTGGCGGGGACAACGAGCCTCGGCATCATGATATCATCGGCAACGCGGATACAGGTTCTCTCGGTGTTGGTTGCCATCATATCGACTTTTCTGCCGACGATGATACTCTCGGGCTTCATCTTCCCGATTAAGAATATGCCCTTCATCGTTCAGGGGATTACCTATCTGATACCGGCACGCTACATGATAACCGTCATGAAGAGCATCGCCCTGAAGGGGATCGGCTATCCCTTTCTGCTCATGCAGATTCTCTTCCTCTTCCTCTTCGCCCTGCTGGTCTTCGTGATAGGCGTCCGGAAATTTTCTCTGATGCTGCCGGAGGAGTAATAACGATACCGATGAAACCCGTGCGGAGAAACATCCTGCAGAGCATCCTGGTGAAGGAATTCACGCAGCTCTTTCGAGATATAAAGATGAGGATCTTTATCGTTGTGCCGCCCATTATCATGCTCATCGTTTTCGGGTATGCGGCGACAACCGATGTCAAGGCGATCGGGATGGCGGTTCTCGATGAGAACCTGGATGCGGTGAGCAGGGGGCTTGTCGAGCGTTTTGTATCTTCCGGATACTTCCTCCCCGTTGCGTATCTCCGGTCGGAGAAGGATCTCGCCCCGCTGATCGATTCCGGAGAAGTTGAGGTGTACCTGCACCTCGAGCGGGGATTTTCACAGAAGATCAAAACGGGCAGGGATGCCAGTGTACAGATCATCATTGACGGCACCGATTCGAACCGGGCAGCGGTTATCGTCTCCTATGTGAACGAGATAGTCAACACCCTCTCACGGGAGGCATTGGGCAATCGAATTACGACCCTCGTCATGAACCGCTCGCTGCAGGGGATGCGGTTCAAGAAGATGGTTGAGCTCAAGGAGCGCGTCGTCTTCAACCCGGACCTCGTCAGCAGGAATTATTTTCTCCCGGGCGTCATCGGCCTTCTGATCTCCCTGATTACCGTCATGCTCACGTCGATGTCCATTGTGAGAGAGCGGGAGACGGGAACCATTGAGCAGATCATCGTTTCACCGATCAAGCCCCTGGAGCTGATTCTGGGCAAGAGCATACCCTTTGTTATCATCGGATTTGTGGATATCGTTATCATCACCATCATCGCCATTGCGTGGTTTGGCGTCCCCTTTCACGGCAGTTTTCTCTTCCTCCTCTTTTCGGGATTCCTCTACATCCTTTCCAACATCGCCATCGGTCTGTTCATCTCAACGGTTTCAAAGACACAGCAGCAGGCAATGCTCTCCTTCTTCCTCATCTTCATGCCGGCGATTCTCCTCTCGGGATTTATCTTCCCCATCTACTCAATGCCCGATATCATTCAGCTGATCACCTATCTGAATCCGCTGCGGTACTTTATTTCTGTTATCCGGGGGGTCTTTCTGAAGGGAGTCGGATTCGCTGCCCTCTGGAAGGACCTGCTGGGACTTCTGATTATCGGCGTCTCCCTAATCGTCGTGAGCACCCGGTGGTTCAGCAAGAGGTTGGAATAATGGAAACGACTGTATCTGTAAATAATCTCACCAAGCGCTTCGGGGACTTCACGGCGGTGGACGGAGTGAGCTTCGCGGTGCACCGGGGAGAGATATTCGGCTTTCTGGGGCCCAATGGCGCCGGAAAGAGCACCACGATACGAATGCTCTGCGGCATACTCCTCCCCTCCTCGGGCGAGGGCACGGTGTCGGGATATGATATC
>Ga0180433_10001837_pt1 | contig 34575 bp, 32 predicted proteins | sample SS_ome_8_FD_132980 | JGI IMG/M metagenome (GOLD analysis project Ga0180433, IMG submission 132980) | Hypersaline lake sediment archaeal communities from the Salton Sea, California, USA - SS_1_D_1 metaG | ecosystem: Environmental > Aquatic > Non-marine Saline and Alkaline > Hypersaline >...
ATAAGATCTATTCTTTTCAAATTTTTTCAATGTATCGTTTCCATAATCCCAATGCGGGATTCTATCCAAAACAAAATGACTTAAAAAAGCCAAGACAATAATCCAGCCGAAATTTTTTATTTTGGCTCCAATAGCTGCACCTAATAATAAATGAGGAGTGATTATCATATAACTTGAATTATGAATAATGAATTATGAGTTATGGATAGCTCTTGTTTTTTTGATAAGGCCGTTGATGATTTTATGGACAATCACAGCCTGTTTCGCTAATTTTTTAAAATCTTCTTTCGGTAAATAACCAATATCTTTGGCTGCCAAGATTTGATTTTGGATTTCCGTTGTTGATCCTTGAGCAATACTATAGAATTGCGATTTTTCGTTATAGGATTGTCTGCTAAAGCCTTCAGCAATATTGGAAGTAATAGAAATTACTGCCCTGCGCATTTGAGAAACCAAGCCAAATTTTTCCTCATCAGGGAAAGGTTTTGTTATTTTATAAATAATAATTACCAGTTTGTGCGCTTCTTTCCAGGCATTTAGATCAGTAAAAGATTTAATTTTTTTATTATTTTGTTCCATATACTTGATACTATCAGAATATTGATTATTTTTCCATGATTCATAATTCTTGTTTCATGATTCATCGTACCTTAGCGTATCTTCACAACAATACTTCACTTTGCTAAACTAAAAGCACATGACTAAATTATATATAGTGTCAACCCCAATTGGTAATCTCAAAGACATTACCCTAAGAGCCCTGGACATTCTAAAAGAGGTTGATTTAATTTTATGCGAAGATACTAGAGTGACTAAAAAAATACTTAATCATTATGATATAAAAACGCCAGTTCAAAGCTATCACCAACATAGCAGTTTAGGCAAAATAAATAAAATAAAAGATTTATTAAAACAAGAAAAAAATTTAGCGTTAGTTTCTGATTCAGGCACCCCAGGGATTTCAGACCCAGGAAACAAATTAGTAAATGAGTTGATGAGTGATAAGTTGATGAGTAGTATTGAAATTATTCCTGTGCCAGGCCCGAGCGCTTTAACTACTATTGCCAGTATTTCTGGATTTCCAATGGATAAATTTATTTTTATGGGGTTTCCGCCCCACAAAAAAGGCAGGAATAAATTTTTTAGAGAAATTTTAGAATATAAATATCCTGTGATATTATATGAATCTCCCTATCGTATTATAAAAACATTAAAAGAATTGGACTCACAAGTTACAGGTTACGAGTTACAAGTTACGATTGGCCGAGAATTAACTAAAAAATTTGAAACAATTTATAGGGGAAAAATTAAAAATATTATTAATCAAATAAAGCCGAAAGGGGAATTTGTTATAGTTATTAACTTGTAGTGAGTTTATCAAACTATGGAAAAAACAAAAAAGAAATTTTATATAACAACTCCGATTTATTATGTAAATGATAAACCGCATATCGGACATGCTTATACTACAATAGCTGCGGATGTTTTAACGCGCTTTTTCAAAAAACAAGGAAAAGATGTTTTCTTTTTGACTGGAACAGATGAGCATGGAATTAATATAGCAAGGGCAGCTGAAAAAGCTGGTAAAAATCCTCAAGAATTTTGTGATAAAAACAGCGAGTTGTTTAAGCGGGCATGGAAGAATTTAAATATTAAATACGATTATTTTATCAGAACAACCGATGAACATCACGAAAAAACCGTTAAAGATTTTTTGAAAAAACTTAAACAAAAAGATGCAGTTTATGAAAAAGAATATACAGGTCTTTATTGCTCTGGATGTGAAAAGTTTTTAACCGAAAAAGAATTAATAGATGGGAAATGTCCTGACCACAAAAAAGAGCCCGAAAAAATTTCAGAAAAAAATTGGTTTTTTAATCTTGAAAAATATCTTAAACAAGTCGAGAGCTTAATTAAAAAGAACAAACTTATTCTTAGACCCGAATATGCTAAAAAAGAAACACTGGGATTATTCAAACAGAAATTAGAAGATTTTTCAATTTCACGACAAAAAGTAAAATGGGGAATTGAATTACCCTTTGATAAAAATCAAACAGTTTATGTTTGGGTTGACGCGCTTTTAAATTATATTAGTGGTGATGGATCAGAAAAATTTAAAAAATATTGGGAAGATGGCTACGTAATTCATTTACTGGCAAAGGATATTCTTAAATTCCATGCTATTTATTGGCCAGCAATGCTGAATGCAGTAGGTCATAAAACGCCTGATAAGGAATTTATTCATGGATTTTTTACAATTAACGGTCAAAAGATGAGCAAAACTCTTGGTAATGTTATTGATCCGAATAATATAGTTGAAAAATTTGGTTCTGATGCTGCCCGCTATCTTTTACTTTCCCAATTTCCCTTTGGACAGGATGGAGATATAAAAGAAGAAAAATTTGTTGAAAAATATAATGCTGATTTAGCAAATGGATTAGGAAATCTTGTTGCAAGAGTTTTAACGCTTGTAGCAAGAAACAGTATTCAGTATACAAGAAGCAGTAAAATTGATAGTAAGATTTTGGCGAATATTAAAAAACTTAAAAAGGATTATAAAAAGTTAATGCAGGAATTTAAATTATATGAGACATTAGATGAGGTTTGGAAATTTATTTCTTTTTGTGATTTGTATATTGAGAAAGAAAAACCGTGGCAGTTAATTAAGAATCATGAATCAAGAGTTAAGAATTATGAATTGGAAAAAATTCTTAATAATCTTTTATATTGTATAAACGAAATATCTGATTTAGTTGCGCCATTTTTACCGGAAACAAGTAAAAAAATAAAAGAGCAATTAAAATCTGGAAAAAGCATACCGCTTTTTCCAAGAATTTAATTTTATGGAACAAATTGAAAAAGAAATAGAACAACCAGAAAATATTATTTGGGCTGTTGGCCAAAAAGTTGAAGAACTAAAAAATCAAAATCTTAATGAAAAAGATTTTGATTTAAAATACCAGGAAATTAAAGACAAATTCTTGAAAGAAAATCCAAAAGAAAGATTAGGGCTGGAATTAATTTTCAAAATTAAGGATTATGTTTCTGCCCAAGATAAAATTAAAAGCTTTGGAAAAAATTTTCTAAGTTACAAAGAGTTAAAAGAGGCCAAAGAAGAAGTGATAGGCTTAGCTTCCTGGAATCAAGAAGCAACGAAATTTTTAATAAAACATAAATATGACGATGAATCCGCTAAATTATTTTGGGACACTTATAAAAAAGTTTTTAATCTTTTTTCAGAAGACGAAAAATCCAGAGACGGTGTTATAAAAGGAATAGTTGGACAGGCGAGCGTTTATCATGTTTTAGATCATTCCGGTTTTAGGCCTCAAGTTTCTACGCCTCAAGAAGATGTATTTGAAAAAATTGATTTAAAGATTTCTTCCGGAAAGAAAGATATCCTTATTCAGGTTAAACAACATCATGACGCAAGTCAGCCATTAGTGATAGGAACTAAAGAAATAAAATATCCCAGTGTTAGCATAAAAGAAACAAATAAAAATATTCACTTTTCTTCTTATGACATTCAAGAAATGACTGCCCTGCAAGAAAATTGCGAAGAAAAAAGTCGTCGTGAACGAAAAAACATTGAGGCATTTTATATTGTAATTCCACCAAAACAATGTAATAAAAACACCGGTAGGCCTTCCCCTAAATTTTTAAAAGAAATTAAACCATTAATAAGACAGTCACTAAACAAATAATCTGAAAAATGAGAGCTTATGTTTAGTCCCACAATTCGAATTGTGGGACTAAATTAAGAAATATTAGTTTGTTCAAATTATCATTTTGATTTTTTTAATTTTTGTATTTTGAATTATGCTTATTGACACTCATACACATCTTAATTTTGAAGGCTTTGATAAAGACAGAGATGAAATTATTAATTGTTGTTTAGACAGCGATATTTATATTATTAATATAGGAGTGAATTATAAAGCATCTGAAGAAGTTATAAAATTAGCTGAACGGTATGACAAGGGGGTTTATGCGGCAGTTGCTTTACATCCCGATGATGTTACTAAGGAGAAATTTGATGCAAAAAAATTTAAGGAATTAGCAAAAAATAAAAAAGTTGTAGGTATTGGCGAATGTGGACTGGATTATCAATTTTGCGAGAATGATAAAAAAGCACAGGAACTACAAAAGAAAGTTTTTATTGAGCATTTAGAATTAGCAAAAGAAACAAATAAACCGGTTATTATTCATAGTAGAAAACTGTTTCCAGAAATATTAGAAATTCTCAAAACTTATTACTCATCACTCAAGCCATTTGGTGTTCTTCACTGTTATATGGGTCGTTGGTCTTATGCTCAAGAATATTTAAAATTAGGATTTTATATTAGTTTTACTGGATTAATTTATTATGCTCGGGATTATGATAAAGTTATTAAAAATATGCCTTTGGATAGAATTTTAATTGAAACAGATGCGCCATATCTTTCTCCCAATAGAGAAGAAAGAAGTACGCCATTAGACGTAAAATATGTTGCTGAAAAAATTGCAGAGATAAGAGGAATTTCATTCAAAAAAGTTGCAGATCAAACAACAAAAAACGCTAAAAAACTATTTAATATCTAAAAATAAATTTAATAAAAATAAAACGGCCCTATGGGTCGTTTTTTTGTTTATGATTTTTCTTTGATTGATGGGGTTGATTAGTTTGTTTTGCTCTTGCAAAAGACAAATTATTATGAGGAACATCTTCGGTGATAGTTGAACCAGCGCTAATATAAGCGCCCTTTCCAATTTTAATTGGCGCGACTAAACTTACATTGACTCCGATATAAACCTTATCTTGAATTATGGTTTCATTTCTTTTTTTACCATCTTGATTAGCGATTTTAGTTCCAGCTCCAATACTAACATTTTGACCAATTTTAGCATCTCCAATATAAACGTTTTGTCCTATTTTTGTATGTGGACCAATTATACTATTTTCAATTTCAACAAAACTTTCAATATGAGCACCACTTTTTATTATTGTTCCATTTTTTAAACGTGCGATTGGTCCGATATCACAATAATTTCCCGTGATAGAGTTTTCAATTATACAACCCTCCTTTACTACTGTCGTTTTTCCGATAACAGAATTTTTTATAACCACGTTCGCTTTTATAATGGCAAAACTATTAATTTTACTTTTTCCCACAATAATTGCCCCGGGATGTATAGTAACTGAGGCCTCAATTTCTGCCTCTGGAGAAATATAGGTAGTAAGAGGATCTAATATTAATATCTGCCTTTTTCCCAATTTTCTATAAAACTTCTTTAATTTTTTTTTAGTCATTTTATCCCCTCAACTTAATTTTAAAAGAACTTTTGTTGTAATAAAATATTATATCTAAATTTTCTTGCGGAACTATTTTAAGAATAACAAATGAATTGAAATTTAGCAATGATTTTGGTATGCTTGAAGTGATATTTAAATATAAACCTGAGAAATCATAATCTAAATATTTCATCAGGGTTGGATTTCGGGCTAATGCCCTCAACAGAAATATGAAAAATTATAATCCTATTAAAATAGAAAGTAAGTGGCAGAAAAGGTGGGATAAACTTGGCTTTAATCAGGCCAAGGATTTTGATAAAAGGCCCAAAAAGTATATTTTGATTGAATTTCCTTATCCTTCAGGGGATGGTCTTCATGTTGGCCATGTTAGGAGTTATTCTGCCTTAGATGCTCTTTCGCGTAAAAAAAGAATGGATGGTTATAATGTTTTGTATCCAATTGGCTGGGATGCTTTTGGATTACCCACGGAGAATTATGCTATAAAAAGCGGCATTCACCCAATTGAAGTAACTAAAAAAAATACGGATATTTTCAGAAAGCAATTAAAAAGTTTAGGTCTTTCATTTGATTGGTCAAGAGAAATTAATACAACCAATCCTAAGTATTACAAATGGACTCAATGGATATTCTTACAATTATTTAAAAATAATTTAGCTTATCAAGCGGAAATTCCTATTAATTGGTGTCCGAGCTGTAAAATTGGTTTAGCCAATGAAGAGGTTATTAATGGCAAATGTGAGCGTTGTGATGCCGAGGTTGAAAGAAGAAAACAAAAACAATGGATGTTAAAAATTACTAAATATGCTGACAGATTATTAAAAGATTTAGAGAAGGTTGATTATTCTGAGAGAATAAAAAGCCAGCAAATAAATTGGATAGGAAAGAGTTGCGGCGCGGAAATTAAATTTCCACTTGTAACTTCACAGAACTCGCGCGAGAATTTTATTAAAGTATTCACAACACGAATTGATACTTTATTCGGAGTTGCTGCGCTTGTTCTTGCTCCTGAACATGAATTAATTGAAGAATTTAAAAATAAAATAAAAAATTGGGATGAAGTTAAAAAATATATTAAAGCGGCAAAGAAAAAAAGTGAGTTAGAAAGAACAGATATAGAAAAAGAAAAAACCGGTGTTCTGCTTAAGGGAATTTATGCTATAAATCCAGCCAATGGTGAAAAAATTCCTGTTTGGATTGGTGATTATGTTATTGCTACTTATGGCGGAGGAGCAGTAATGGTTGTTCCAGCTCATGACAAAAGGGATCATGAGTTTGCTAAGAAGTATAGTTTGAAAATCCAAGAAGTTATATCTGGCGGTGATGTTTCTAATGAAGCTTTTGTAGATTATGGAGTTCTAATAAATTCCGGTCGGTTTAATGGATTAAGTTCAGAACAAGCAGTTAAAAAAATAACCCAATGGTTAGAAAAAAAGAAATTAGGCGAAAAAGCAGTTCATTACAAATTGAGGGATTGGGTATTCTCCCGCCAGCATTATTGGGGAGAACCCATTCCAATAATTCATTGTGATAAATGTGGGGTAGTGCCAGTTCTAGAAAAAGATCTGCCAATTGAACTACCTTATGTTAAAAAATATAAACCAACTAATACGGGCGAGTCGCCTTTAGCAGAGATTAAGGACTGGGTTAATACAAAATGTCCAAAATGTAGGGGATTAGCAAAAAGAGAAACTGATACTATGCCTAATTGGGCAGGTTCTAACTGGTATTATTTGAGATATTGTGATCCTAAAAATGATAGAAAATTAGCTGATATGAGAAAGTTAAAATATTGGATGCCAATTGATTTATATGATGGCGGGATGGAACATACTACGCTGCATCTTCTATACTCTCGATTTATTTATAAATTTTTATATGACATAAAGATTGTTCCTATTTCCGAACCTTATGCCAAGCGTCGTTCTCATGGTATGGTTTTAGCTGAAAATGGACAGAAAATGAGTAAATCACGAGGAAATGTTATTAACCCCGACAAGGTTATTGAGGGTTACGGCGCAGATAGCTTGCGTTTATACGAAATGTTTATGGGGCCATTTGAACAGGCAATAAACTGGAGTACAGAAGGATTAGAGGGTTGTTATAGATTTCTAAAAAAAGTTTGGTTTGTTTTTCAGAATAAGAATAAGTTCGGCAAAAAATCATCAAAAGAATTGCTTCAAAAATTACATCAGACAATTAAAAAGGTTAGCGAGGATTTAGAAAATATGAAATTTAATACAGCGGTGGCAGTAATGATGGAGTTTGTAAATCTTTGGCAAGAAGAAAAAAGCATTTTATCTAAAAAAGATGCCGGGTATTTTCTAAAGATTTTAGCTCCGTTTTGTCCGCACATTACTGAGGAATTATGGTTCCGCGTTAATCTGCGTAACTATCCGCGTAAATCCGCTTCTATTTTCAAAGAAAGATGGCCGCAATTTGATAAAAAATTAATTAAAAAAGACGCTTTTGAATTAGTGATTCAAATAAACGGAAAAATTCGCGATAAAGTTAAGGTTAGTATTGATATTTCTGAAAAAGAAGCAAAAAAATTATCTCTGGAGCGGGAAAAAATAAAGGAGTGGCTTAAAGGCCAAAAACCGAAAAAGGTTATTTATGTGAAAGGCAGATTAATAAACATCGTATTGTAAAATACGCCAAAAATAATGACATCGGATGTCATTATTTTTTATAATATGAAAATTAGAGAGATAAAAGTAAAATCAATTTTAACTAAAACAAAACTGGGAGCTGATTTTGCGATAAATCCCTATGTTGGTTGCGCTCATGCTTGTATTTATTGCTACGCCAGATTTATAAAAAAATTTACTGGTCATAAAGAACCCTGGGGGTCATTTATAGACATAAAAATGAATGCCCCAGATTTAATTCCAAAAAATAAAAATAAATTTAAAAATAAATCTATACTCTTTGGTTCGGTTACCGACCCCTATAATCCATTTGAGAAAAAATATAAAATTACTAGAAAAATTCTCGAGAAACTTATTTCTCTTCAACCGAGAATTGACATAATCACAAAATCCAATTTAGTTTTGAGGGATATTGATTTATTAAAAAAATTCAAAAATTTAACCGTCGTTGTTTCTTTATCTTTTTTAGACGAAAAAATAAAAAAGCAATTAGAACCCTTGGCTTCTTCAATAAAAAAAAGAATTAAATTAATTAAAAAACTTCACGAAAACAAAATTAAAACTGTGGTATTTATTTCTCCAATTTTTCCCGAAATAACTGATTGGAAAAAAGTAGTTGCTAAAACTAAAATTTTCACCAAAGAGTACTGGTTTGAAAATCTTAATTTATATTTTACAATCCGAAATAATATTTTTGATTTCTTAAAAAGAAATTGCCCCAATTTAGTAGAAGAGTACCAAGAGATTTATTCCGATAAAAACGATTATTGGCTTAACGAAAAAAGAAAAATAAAAAAATTTTGTAACAAGAAAAATATTAACTGTAAGATTTATTTTCATCATTGATAGAATATATTAATTATTTGCTTCATTTCCAGAATTAAAATATAATGTAAACAATCACTTATTAATTTTTTATGATTTTTTATGAATTCTAAGTTTACGCATCTTCATGTTCACTCTCATTATTCATTGTTGGATGGGTTGGCCAAGATTGATGATTTAATTAAAAAAGCCAAGGAATTAAATATGAATTCCTTGGCTATTACTGACCATGGGGTTCTTTATGGAGCGATTGAGTTTTATAAAAAAGCAAAAAAAGCTGGGATAAAGCCAATTATTGGTTGCGAGCTTTATATTGCTCCCGAGGGTAGACACTTTAAAAGGCCGGGTATAGATAAAAAACGTTGGCATATAACCGTTTTAGCAAAAAACAAAACTGGCTATAAAAATTTAATTCAATTAGTTACTAAAGCTCACTTAGAGGGATTTTATTATAGGCCGCGAGTTGACAAAGAACTCTTAAAAAAATATTCAGAAGGATTGATAGCAATGTCGGCCTGTCTTCATGGAGAAATTCCTCAGACAATTTTATCGGGGGATATAAAAAAAGCAGAAAAAATATCATTAGAATATAAAAATATTTTTGGCAAAGATAATTTTTATTTAGAAATAATGCCTCATTTTAATATTAAGGAACAGTTATTGGTTAATAAGGAATTAAAAAAGATTTCTCAAAAAACAGGTATTCCTTTGGTGGCTACGAGCGATGTTCATTATGTAAATCCTGATGATGCTGAAGCTCAAGAAATTTTAATGTGCATTCAAACTAATAATAACATTGATGATGAAAATCGTTTAACTATGGATGGAAATTTTTCTTTACGAAGCCAAGAAGAAATAATAGAAGCATTTAAAGATATTCCTGAAGCTGTTGAAAACACTCAAAAAATTACTGAAAAATGTAATTTAGAAATTGAACTTAACAAGATTGAATTACCCCACTTTCCACTGCCCAAAGGACAAACGCCCGATGCCTATTTAAATAAATTGTGTTTAGCCAATCTAAAAAAAAGGTACAAAAAAGATAGTAAGGAAATTAAGGAGCGCTTGAAATATGAATTAGGGGTTATTAAAAAAACTGGATTCGCATCTTATTTTTTGATTGTTCAGGATTTAGTTAATTGGGCTAAAGAACAGGGAATAGTAGTTGGACCGGGCAGAGGAAGTGTCGGGGGTAGTTTAGTGGCCTATCTTTTAAATATTACAAATGTAGATCCGTTAAAATATAATCTTCTTTTTGAAAGATTTTTAAATCCAGAGCGGATTAGTATGCCGGATATTGATTTAGATTTTGCAGATACCAGAAGAGACGAAGTTATAAATTACGTTGCTAAAAAATATGGTCGTGATAATGTAGCTCAAATTATTACCTTTGGAACGATGGCCGCGCGTGCAGCCATAAGAGATGTTGGCAGGGCATTAGGATATCCTTATTCATTTTGCGATCAATTAGCTAAAATGATTCCCTTTTCTTGGTCATTGAATCAGACGCTTGAAAGCGTTCCCGAGGTTCAGCAGGCCTATGAATCTGATGAACAGACCAAGCGGCTAATTGATTTAGCTCTAAAGTTAGAGGGGGTTGCTCGTCATGCCTCTACTCATGCCTGCGGAGTCGTAATAACTAAAAATAAGATAGATAACTATACTCCTTGTCAGAGGGCTCCTCAAGACGAAGAAACTATTGTTACTCAATATGAAATGCATGCCATTGAAGACCTGGGGCTTTTAAAAATGGATTTTTTAGGATTGAAAAATCTAACTATAATTGAAAATACTATTAATTTAATTAAGAAAACAAGAGAAAAAGAGATTGATATAGACAAAATTCCCTCAAACGACAAAAAGGTTTTTGAATTATTTCAAAGAGCAAATACCACAGGTGTTTTTCAGCTGGAATCTAATGGAATGAAGCGTTATTTGAAATTGCTTAAACCTACAAAATTTGAAGATATAATAGCCATGGTTGCTTTATTTAGGCCCGGTCCCATGGAACTTATTCCTGAATTTATCGCCAGAAAACATGGCAGGAAAGAAATAGAATATCTCCATCCTAAATTAGAGCCAATTTTAAAAAATACATATGGCGTAGCTATTTATCAGGAACAATTATTACGAATTGTTCGTGATTTGGCTGGGTTTACATTAGCTGAAGCCGATGTATTGAGAAAAGCGGTAGGAAAAAAAATTAAAAAACTTCTTGATGAACAGTCGGAAAAAATGATTAATGGTATGGTCAAAAATAAAATAGATAGAAAAACAGCAGAGAAAATTTGGAAATTTGTTGAACCCTTTGCTCGTTATGGGTTTAATCGCAGTCATGCCACTTGTTATGCCTTGATTGGTTATCAAACCGCATATCTTAAAGCTCATTATACTTCAGAGTTTATAACTGCATTAATGAATTCAGAACGAAATGATATTGAGAGAATTGCTGTTTTGATTAATGAAGCTAAAAAAGAAGGAATAGATATCCTGCCACCTGATATAAATGAAAGTTTTAAAGATTTTACCTTAGTGGCTGATGATAAAATACGTTTTGGTTTGACAGCAATTAAAAATGTTGGTCATAACGTTGTTGAATCAATAGTAGAAGAGAGAGAAGATAATGGTTTATACAAATCCATTACTGACTTTTTAAATAGAGTGAAATCAAAAGATTTTAACAAAAAATCTCTTGAAAGTTTAATAAAAGCGGGCGCTTTTGATCAATTGGGAAGCAGAGAACAAATATTGGCCAATTTGGAAGGAATGCTTAGTTATTCTCGGGAAGTTCATCAGGCAAAGTCCAATGGTCAAACCAACCTTTTTGATTCTATTAGCTCTGAAGATACACCAAATTTATTTATCCTTAGGGAATCTATTGAAGAAAACACGGGTAAAACAGAAAAAGCGAACTGGGAAAAAGAACTTCTTGGAATTTATGTTTCGGAACATCCTTTGGATAAATACAAAACTTTTTTAGAAAAAAACGCCACTCTTATAAAAGCGCTGACGATTAAACAAGCTGGTAAAAGTGTAAAGATTGTTGGTATAATAAATACAGTTAAGAAATTTATAACTAAAGTTGGTAAACCAATGCTCTTTGTTGAGTTAGAAGATTTAACCGGTAAAATAGAGGCCCTGATTTTTCCCACCGTTTTAGAAAAAGACCCTGCTGTTTGGCAAGAAGGGAAAATAGTTATGCTTAATGGTAAACTAAGCAATAAGGACGATCAGTTAAAAATTCTTTGTAATAAAGCCGAAGAAATAAAAGATTATGAAGATTGATATTATTAGGCATTCATTAAGCCATATAATGGCACATGCGGTTCAAGACATCTTTAAAGATGTTAAGTTTGGTATTGGCCCGACTATTGAAAACGGCTTTTATTACGACTTCGGACTTAAAAACCCCCTAACCTTAGAAGATTTACCAAAAATAGAAAAAAGAATGTGGGAATTAATAAAACAAGATATTAAATTTGAAAAAAGTTTAAAATCAAAAGCCGAAGCAGGAAAAATTTTTAAGGATCAACCATATAAGTTAGAACTCATAAAAGACATTAAGGATAAGAAAGTCACTATTTACAAATCCGGAGATTTTACCGATTTGTGTTCTGGTCCTCATGTTAAATCTAGTAAAGAAATAAATCCTGATGCTTTTAAACTAATAAAGACAGCTGGCGCTTATTGGCGAGGAGATGAAAAAAACCCCATGCTTCAGAGAATATATGGTGTTGCTTTTAATACCAAAAAAGATCTTGATGATTATCTAAAAAAACAAGAGGAAGCGGAAAAAAGAGACCATCGTGTTTTAGGGCAGAAACTGAATTTATTTCATATTGACGAAGAAGTAGGCCCAGGACTGATTCTTTGGCACCCTAAAGGAGCTATGTTGGTAAAGACAATTGAAGATTTTTGGACCAAAGAACATTTGGCAAATGGTTACCAAATTATTCAAACTCCTCATATTGGGCGTATAAAGTTATGGCAAACTTCTGGCCACACCGGCTTTTATAAAGAAAATATGTTTAGACCAATGAAGGTGGAAGATGACGAATATATGATAAAACCAATGAATTGTCCATTCCATATAAAAATATATAATAATGAAATTAGAAGCTATAAAAATCTTCCTATTCGCTGGGCAGAATTAGGTACTGTGTATAGATATGAAAGATCTGGAGTGCTCCATGGTCTAACTCGTGTGCGTGGGTTTACTCAGGACGATGCTCATATTATTTGCACCCCTGATCAGCTTGCAGATGAATTAATGAAGGCCGTACGTTTTGGTATTAAACTTCTTAAGTTTTTTGGATTTAAGGATTATAAAATTTACTTAGCTACTCGTCCTAAAAAATATGTTGGTAGTATAAGTGATTGGAAAAAAGGAACAGACACATTAGAATATACGCTTAAAAAATTAAACTTAGATTATGAAGTTGATTCAGCAGGCGGCGTATTTTATGGGCCTAAAATTGATATTAAAATAAAGGATTCTTTAGGGAGGGAGTGGCAATGTACCACCGTTCAATTTGATTTTAATTTACCGCAAAGGTTTAATATGACCTATATTGATAATAAGGGCAAGAAGCAAAGACCTTATATGATTCATAGAGCCCTTCTTGGTTCATTAGAAAGATTTATTGGGGTTTTACTTGAGCATTATGCGGGTGCTTTACCTTTATGGCTTTCTCCGGAACAAATATGGGTTATACCGGTAGGAAATCGTCACAACAAGTATGCCAGAGACATTACCAAACAATTGACTACTAATGGTTTGAGGACAGAGCTTAGAGATGAAAACGAAACTGTTTCCAAAAAAATTCGTGAAGGAGAAATTCAAAAAATTCCGTACATTCTGGTTGTTGGCGATAAAGAAGAAAAAACTAATTCAGTTAGAGTTCGCGATCGCCAAAAAGGTGATATTGGAATGATAAAAATTAAAGATTTTTTAAGCAAAATAAGCGAAGAAATTAATAAATAATTATAACCTATCTTTAACGTTACGAACTTATCCAAATCAAATATTATTTATAGGTTGGGATTATGTTTGTAAATTAAGATAAAAATATGAAAATAAGAATGTTGTTTTTATTATCCGTTATTTTAATTAGCAGTGTATTATTTTTTAATAATATTTTTGCTCAAGAAAATGGAGAAGTGGATAATTCTGCCGAAGAAGAACTGGAAGAAGTTTTAGCAGACGAAGACATTACAGCTGAGGATTTGGGAGTATCAGACCCTGCTCTTTTGCCAGACAATCCCTTTTATTTTTTCAAGAATATATGGCGAAACATTAGAACAACTTTTACTTTTGATTCAGTCAAAAAAGCTGAACTTCGTCTTCAATATACTAATCAACGCTTAATTGAAATTAAAAAGTTGGCTCAGAAGACAAATAAGGAGGGAGCTATTCAGGAAGCGATAGAAAAATATCAAAACGAGATGGAGAGGATTAGAACGCGGGTTGAGCAATTTAAAGAAGGCGCTCAAGAAAATCCAAATATTGACGAGTTTTTAAATCGTTTTACTGACAGAACAATGAAACAACAGCAACTAATGGATAGGTTAGAGAAAAATCTTTCTGATAAACCAGAGGTAATGGAGCGGATTCGGGCGGCAAAAGAAAAATCTTTAGAAAATTTTGGTCAGGTTATTGGGAAACTTGATGAGAATAAAGAACGAATTAGAGAAAGAATAGAAAATAATTTGGAAGAAATAGAGGGCAGTCAGTATAAAAACTTTAAAAATTTAGAAGTTTTAATACGGCTTGAAGAAAAAGTTCCCGAACAGGCAAAAGGGGCAATTCAACAAGCTCAGGAAAATGCTCTTAAACGTCTTAATGGTGACCTGGGACAAATGTCTCCTGAAGATCGGGAAAGGTTTAGTAGCTATCTTGATAATATTAGCGGTGATCAAACAATTCATTTACAAATTTTACAACGCCTTAAAGAATCTCAACCATTACAAACATTGAGGCAAACTCTTGAACAAAATAGAGAAAGAATAGAAGCAAGAGTGCAGAACCTTAATCAAGATATGATTGAAGTTCAAGAAAGAATAAGGGAAAGAGTTCAGGAAGGAATAGAGCAATCAACGGGAACAGGAAGCCCCACACAGCAGCCACAAGTTGGGCAGCCCACAGAAGAAATTGTTTGTCCAATGATTTGGTCTCCAGTTTGCGGCAAAGACGGCAAAACATATGGCAATCCCTGCCTTGCTAGAACGGTGGGCGTAGATATTGATTATCAGGGAAAATGTCTTATAAATAACCAAAGCGGACCATCGGGTAGCGGAAATGCTACAGATTCAAAAAATTCAGGTTCTGGCTCAGGTAGATAAAATTAAAACATAAGATATAAAGTAAAACCGCTTCTAAAAGCGGTTTTACTTTAATATTGAATGAAAACAAGACAAGTGATAGGATGTAAAAGAGGCGATAAAAAATAATAATTATAGATAAATGTAATGATTATAATATTGGACTTTGACGATGTTTTATTTAATACACTTCGTTTTAAAAAAGAACTGGCTATAATTTTTCAAAGATACAAATTAGATTTTCAAAAAATCTATAATAAAATTAAAAGTAATAAAAATATTTTTTCTTTAGAAAAATGTCTTAATTTAGCTCAAAAAGAAAATAAAAACATTGATATAAAAAAATTAAACAAGAGCATAGATAGATTATTTGAAAATCTTAATCAATTTCTTTATTCTGATACACTTGATTTTCTTAATAGCGTCCAAGATTATAATTTGATTCTTCTTTCTTGGGGAGAAGAAAAATTTCAGAAAAGAAAAATTTATGGGCTTGGGAAAGAATTTACTTCCTTTTTTAATAAAATTATTACCGGACCATTAGAAAAAAATAAAGTTCTTGATAAAATTCTTAAATCATGCAAAGATAAATCAATTGTATTCATAGATGATAAAATCAGTGAATTAGAAAAAATCAGAACAAGGTTTAAGAATGTTATTTTAATACAATTAAAAAGAAGCGCTAATCGATTATCTACTGAGAAAAAATATATAAAAGTAACTAATTTAAGCGAAGTAGAAAAAATTATTAAAAAGAATGTGCCCGGTACTACAACTCCGAACAGTCCGATATCAATCGGACCAAAAAATACCGGGAAACAAAAAATAAACAATATTAATTAAAATAAACAATATATTTCTACGACTTTAAGATAACTATTTTTATTTATCGCAGTTGTAGTACCGGGTATGCCCCGTAGTAGATTTTTGACTAGCGCCAAAGGCGCAAAAAACTACAGGGCGTAAAAACTTAAAAAATCTTTAATTAGTGATTTTAGATAAGTAAATAATAATCTTATTTATCAGTCAAAAACTCACTATCGGGTATGCAAGCTGTTATTTTAGCCGCCGGAAGAGGAAAGCGCTTAAGACCGCTTACAGATGTGACTCCCAAACCTCTTTTAAAGGTGGCGGGAAAACCAATTTTAGAACATAATTTGCGTCAGCTTCCTTCTCAAGTTAAGGAGGTAATTTTAGTAGTTAATTATTTAAAGGAACAGATTAAGAGTTATTTTGGTAAAGAATTTTTTGGAAAAAAAATTACTTATATAGAGCAAGAAGAAATGTTGGGAACGGCTCATGCTCTTTGGGCTTGCAAAAAGTATTTGAAAAATGAAAAATTTATTGCAATGAATGGGGACGATTTTTATTACCAAGAAGATATGGCAAGGTGTCTTAGTTACGATCATTGCATTTTAGTAAAAAAATTAAACAATTTAGGGAGATTTGATCTTGTAAAGACGGACAAACAAGATTTTTTAAAAGGTTTTATTAAAAATCATCTAACCAATAGTAGTGGTTTAGTTAATATTGGATTTTATGTATTAAGTAAAAATATTTTTAATTATAAAATGGTTTCTATGGCCAATGGCGAGTTTGGCTTACCCCAAACAATTATTAGCATGACCAAAGATTACCCCGTAAAGATTATAAGAGCGAATTATTGGTTGCCGGTAGGTTTTCCGGAAGACCTAAAGAAAGCTGAAAAATGGCTCTGTGATTTGACTACTAATAAATAATTTGATTATAATTAATTAAATTTGTTTTTTAAAAATATTTTTTAAAATAAATTGGAGGATAAAATGTCTGAAGCAAAAAAATCAATAAAGAATATAGTAGTCATAGGCGGAGGCACTGGTAGTTTTACAGTTCTTTCAGGTCTAAAAAAATACCCTCATAATCTAACAGCAATTGTTTCAATGGCTGATGATGGCGGATCAACTGGTGAACTTCGTGACCAATTAGGAGTTTTGCCACCGGGAGATATTCGTCAATGTTTGGTTGCGCTTTCTGAAGGTGATCTAATGTTAAGAAGAGCGTTTAACCATAGATATGGACCTAAAGACGGTCCCTTTGATGGACATAGTTTTGGAAACCTATTTATAAGTTTATTTGAACAACTTACAGGAAATTTTGATAAAGCATTAGAGGCGATACATAAAATTTTAAAGTTAAAAGGTAGAGTTGTACCAGTAACCCTAGATAAAGTTCAGCTAAGAGCTAAGCTAAACAATGGCGTAGAATTAGAGGGAGAACATCAGATAAATATTTCCTGGTTACTTTCAAAGTTTGGCATTAAAAAACTTTTTTTAAATCCACAGGCGAAAGCAAATCCCAAAGCTCTAAAAGCCATCGTAGAAGCAGATGCTATTGTTATTGGCCCAGGTAATCTTTATTGTAGTATTATTCCTAATTTTTTAGTTGAAGATATTTCAGAAGCTGTTCAAAATTCAAAAGCAATTAAAATTTATAACTGTAATTTAATGACAAAATACGGCCATACTGACAATTTTAAAGTAAGTGATTTTGTTAGAGTAATTGAATGGTATTTAGGAAAAGGAGCCCTTGACTATATTACTTATAGTATAACCAAACCTTTATCTGCGCATTTGAAAGAATATTCCAGTGAAGGAGAATGGGTTAAACTGAATGGAAAACATACCGAAGATAAGCGGTATATTGGAGCGGATTTAGTAAGTCCTAAACTTTACAAACAAGATCCTGCTGATAAAATAAAAAGAACATTAATTCGTCACGATCCGGACAAATTAGCTGAAGTGATAATTTCTTTATTAAATAATCAAGGCTTGGCTTTGAATAGCTAAGCCTTTTTATCTATTTTAATGCAGATTATAAAAACTAATTTTAAAAATCCTGACAGTAAAACAATAAATCAAATTATAGAAACTCTCAAAAAAAGAGGGGTTGTAATTTATCCTACAGATACGGTGTATGGACTTGGCGCCAATGCTTTAGACAAAAAATCAGTAAATAAAATTTTTCGGATTAAGGAAAGATCGTTTAAAAAGCCAATATCTATTATAATAAAAGATGTAGAAGAAGCTAAAAAAATAGCGGTTTTTAGCAGAAATGTGGAAAAAATATTAAATAAAATTTGGCCCGGTCCAGTAACAGTTATTTTATACAAGAAGAAAATTATTCCCGATATTTTAACTGGAGGAAGTAAAAAAGTTGGTCTACGAATTCCTGATTGTGAATTTACTAAACAGCTTATGGAAAAATTAGATTTTCCGCTTACTACAACTTCAGCAAATATTTCAGGCATTTCAGAATCAGCAAATACTCAGGATATTTTATTTCAGTTTAAAAATAAAAAAATAAAACCAGATTTGGTTATTGATGCAGGAAATTTACCTCAAAGTCAGCCATCTACCGTTATTGATTTAACTGGGGCGCGACCAAAAATTTTGCGTGCCGGACCAGTTACTAAAAATGAATTATTTAAACTTTTAAATATTGATTAGTGTTATATGTCAAAATTTTTAGAAATGAAAAAATATAAATAAATAGTTTATTTGAAAATGATCAATCAATTTAACAAAATATTGAAAAAAGAAAAGAAGCGTCAAATAGAAACTATAAACTTGATAGCTTCAGAAAATTATCCTTCAGAAGCTGTATTAAATGTTATTGGCTCTGTGTTGACTAGTAAATATTCTGAAGGATATCCGGGAAGACGTTATTATCCAGGGAATGAAATTTACGACAAAATAGAGCTTTTAGCTCAACAAAGAGCAAAAGAAATTTTTAGGACAGGAAATAATTATTATGTTAATGTCCAGCCATATTCTGGTTCGCCAGCAAATATGGCTATTTATCTGGGTTTACTTAATTGGGGAGATACAATAATGGGAATGAATTTATCTCACGGTGGTCATTTAAGCCATGGACATAAAGTTAATTTTTCTGGACGTGCTTACAAGGTTGTTCAATATGGAGTTGATTCAAAATCTGAAAGAATTGATTATGAAGAAGTAAGAAAATTGGCCAAAAAGCATAGACCTAAAATAATTATTTCCGGCGCTACGGCTTATCCCAGAAAAATTGATTTTCGTAAGTTTTATCAGATTACTAAAGAAATTGGCGCGGTTTCAATGGCCGATATCTCACATGTTGCCGGATTGATTGTTGCTGGTCTGCATCTATCACCATTTCCTTTTACTGACATTGTAATGACCACAACTCATAAAACATTAAGAGGCCCCCGGGGAGCAATAATTATCTGCAAAAGAAAATTTGCTTCTGCGATTGATAAAGCGGTTTTTCCGGGAATTCAAGGCGGGCCACATAATAATATTATTGCTGGAAAGCTGGTTTGTTTTGAAGAAGCAAAAAAAATAGCTTTTAAAAAATATCAACGGCAAATAATAACAAATGCTAAGGTTTTAGCAAAAGAATTAAAAAAATACGGGTTTAACCTTGTCTCTGGCGGAACAGACAATCACTTAATTCTCATAGATTTACAAAATAAAAAAATTACTGGCAAGGAAGCTGAAATTAAGTTAGAGCGAGCAGGGATTTTAGCTAATAGAAATACAATTCCTAATGATCTTCGTAACCCGCTTAATCCTTCGGGTATTCGTTTGGGGGTTCCAGCAGTGACTACAAGAGGGATGAAGGAAAAAGAAATGAAAAAAATTGCTCAATTGATTGATGAAATTATCAATAATAAGCGAAAGATTGAAATCATTAGAAGCGAGATTAAAAAAACGGCCAAAAAATTTCCAATTCCTGGAATATAAGACGCAGAAGAGAAGGCACAGAGGAATAAGAGAATAAGAGATATAGAGGATAAGAATATGAGAGAAGATATAAGGATATTTAAAATGTAAAATAAAAAAACATAAAATAAAAACTATACTAAATATTACGGTCATGACCGTAATATTTAGTATAGTTTTTAATATTTTTATTTTATTGGCTTTTTGGATCTTTAAGCCTTTTAAGCTTTTTATGAAACTTTTAGATAAAAATGGATTTAAATAAAAATAAAAAAGAAGTAGAAGAGTGTGCCGCGGGTGGGAGTTGAACCCACACCCGGTTTGATCCGGACTGGATTTTGAGTCCAGCGCGTCTGCCAATTCCGCCACCGCGGCTCTAAATGTGTTAAAATTCTACGAAATAAATATTTGTAAAAATCATTTGTTCTTCCGTATCTCCATAACGTAATTTTACTTTAGCTAAATTGAGCTAATTTGTCAATTTAAGCAAAATGTAATAAAATAAATATTATGGCAAAAATAATTAGCGTTTGTAATAGAAAAGGTGGGGTTGGGAAGACCGCTACAGCTGTTAATTTAAGCGCTTATTTAGCTGCTTTAGGTAAGCGCGTTTTATTAGTTGATATTGACCCGCAATCTAATGCTAGTTCTGGAGTTGGTATTGTTTCTGAAAATTTAAAGTACAGTGTTTACCATTCTTTAATTGGGCAAGCACACCCAGGAGATATTATTAGAAAAACTCGTATTTTTGGTTTAGACATTTTGCCGTCGTCATTTGACCTGGCAGGTGCTACCATAGAAATGGTTCAGATTGAAGGGAGGGAGTTTGTTTTATTAAATATGCTGGATAAAATTCGTTTAGCTTATGATTATCTAATTATTGATTGCCCTCCCAGTTTAGAGCTTTTAACAATAAATGGTTTAGTTGCCGCAGACGAAGTAATTATTCCGGTTCAATGCGAATATTATTCTTTACAGGGCCTAAATCAGTTAATGCAAGCCATTAATCTTATTCAGCAAAACTTGCAAAGCGACTTAAAAATTGGAGGGGTTTTATTAACCATGTATGATAGAAAAATTGATCTTGGTCGGCAGGTAAAGAAAGAAGTTAAAAGAAATTTTTCAGGTTATATTTATAAGACAATTATTCCTAAAGATGTTAAATTAGCAGAAGCCCCAAGTTTTGGAAAAACAATTTTACAACACGATTATAAATCCAATGGGGCAAGAGCTTATTTTAAATTAGCAAAAGAAATAATTAACCTCGAATAAATTTATGAGTGACAATTTAGGTCAGGGATTATCGTCCTTAATTCCTCCAAAAAATAATAACTCCCAATCTCAATTTTCAGGTTCAGCAAGGCAGCAAAAATCAGAAGAAAAAATTGATTCCGAAAATATTTTGTTTATTGAAGTTGGGAAGATTAAAAGCAACCCCCATCAGCCGAGGAAAAGCTTTGATAAGTTGAAACTACAGGAGCTAGCTAATTCTATTAAAGAGCATGGTATTTTACAGCCCTTAGTTTTAACAAAAACGGAAGATGGTTATCAGTTGATTGCCGGCGAGAGACGTCTTGAAGCAGCTAAAATTGTTGGCCTACCCAAGGTTCCGGCTATTATTCGTGATAGTTCAGAACAGGGGAAATTAGAATTAGCATTAATTGAAAATATCCAAAGAGATAATTTAAATCCTATTGAAAACGCCTATGCCTTTAAAAAGTTAATTAATGAATTTAATTTTACTCAGCAGGAAGTTGGTAAAAAAATTGGAAAAAGCAGAGAGTCAATTGCTAATACTTTACGATTACTAAATTTGCCAGCTGAAATTCAAAGGGCAATTTTAGAAAATAAAATAAAAGAAGGACACGGGCGGGTTATTTTATCTATTCCTAACGTTGATAAGCAGCTTTTATTCTTGAAAGAAATTATAAAAAATAATTTAAGCATTCGTCAGGCCGAGACAATGGCCAATAAAATTAACAGAGCTGATCCTGGAAGACCAAAAAGAAAAATTCGGAAAGATGCCCAGCTGAAAGAATTAGAAGAAAAACTTGAAAATGTTTTAGGAACTCGGGTTAGGTTAACTAAAAAAGGCAAGAAAGGAAAAATTGTTATTGAATTTTTTAGCTCCGACGAGTTAAATAATATAATAAAAAAACTTTCCAAAAAATAACAATTTGAAATCAACAATTTTTTATTTAGTCCCATAATTCGAATTATGGGACTAAATAGCTAAATAATGGTTTGATTTATTTATTTTTAAAAAACAGGCAATTAAATTAGTCGCCTGTTTTTGGATTGTTCGCAATTTATTTCAAATTCGTTCTGATCGGGATGAAGTAAATTAATATCGGACCTATAATTTGTAGATTCGTATATTATTTGTAAATTAGTATCGGATTAGTCTAGATTCTCTTTACCTCCCAAACGCCTTTGATTTTTTTAAGTTGGCTTTCAACATTGTCTAATTGACCCACATTAGAAATTTCCATAGTAATTAAAGTTAGAGATATTCCTTGACTGGGTTCAGAAGTATTTATACTGGACACGCTAATTCTTAATTTGCTTAATATGGCAGTAATGTTTTTAACCAAACTGATTTTATTTCTACTCAATATTTCAATAGTAGCGGGCTGTAGGACTACTGCATTTTTCCAGGAAACTGGTAAAATTTTTCTTTGATCTTTAATGTTGGCAAGATTACTGCATTTACGATGATGAACAGTTATAGCTTTTAGAGTTGTAACATGTCCTAAAATTGGTTCACCGGGTAGAGGATTACAGCACTTTGCTAATTTTATTGAAAAATTATCTTCCTCCTGTATTTTTATAATACTTTTAAAGGTTTTTTTATGAAATTTTTTAATAATAACTTCTTCGTTTAAATTTGTTTTTAAGGAAGCTATAGCATGCGCATTTAAATCTTTTTTATTTTCAGAAATTTTTTTATTTTCATTTTCTCTAAGCCATGCCTTAATTTTACTCTTAGCATAATTGGTTTTAACAAATTTAAGCCAATCACGACTGGGTCTTTTTTCCTTTTTTGCTATTATTTCAACGATTTGCCCGTTAGTAAGTGGATAATTTAAAGGAATTATTTTATTATCTGTCTTAGCTCCACCGCAACGATGACCCAATTCTGTGTGGATTTGATAAGCAAAGTCAACTGGCGTTGCTCCTTCGGGTAAATTAATTACATCTCCATTTGGAGTAAGGACAAAAATTCTATATTTAAAAAAATCAATTTTTAAAGATTCTAAAAATTCTTTAGGTTTTGTTATATTTTCCTGCCATTTTTTTAATTCCTCTACCCACTCCAGTTGGGTTTTTTTTATCCCAAGATATTTGTGTCCTTTTTCAGGACGCAACCAATGTGCAGCAATTCCATATTCAGATTCCCAATGAATTTCAGGGGTTCGGATTTGAAATTCAGTTATTTTACCATTAACGCAGAAAACAGTGGTGTGTAAACTTTGATATCCGTTTGCTTTTGGAACTGCAATGTAATCTTTTATTCTGCCGGGAAGGGGTTTCCAGTTTTTATGTATAATTCCTAAAGTGGCATAGCAATCTCTAACAGTTGGGACCACTATTCTTGAAGCCATTAGATCATATATTTTACTAAAATCCATATTATATCTTTCTAGTTTTTTGAATAAACTGTAATATCTTTTTGCTCGCGCATGAATATCTAAAAATTTAATTCCCTCTTTTTTTAATTTTTTTTCTACTATGGGTTTTATTTTTTTTAAATAACGTTCTCTTTCCTGAAAACGGTCCTCTATTTTACTTTTTAGCCATTCATATTGTGCGGGATAAGCGTAAGGGAACGCCAGATCTTCCAGTTCTCCCTTTAAACGGCCTATACCTAAACGATGGGCGATGGGAGCATAAATTTCTAATGTTTCTAAGGCAATTCTTTTTTGTTTTCTTGGCGGTAAAGCGCCAAGCGTTTCCATATTATGTAATCGGTCAGCTAATTTAATTACAATTATTCTTATATCCTTGGCCATGGCTAAGAACATTTTTCTTAGATTTTCTACGTGTCTTTCAATTCCCTGATATTTTATTTTTCCCAGTTTACCCACTCCTTCTACAAGAGAAGCTACCTCATTACCAAATTCTTTTTTTATCTCTTCTAAGGTTGTATTTGTGTCATCAACTATATCGTGTAATAAGGCCGCAATTATAGAAGGAGTTCCAAGCTTCATTTGCACCAAAGTATACGCCGTATTTAACAGGTGATCAGTATAATTTTCACCGCTTTCTCGTTTCTGGTTTCCATGAGCCTTGCTGGCGAATTGGTAAGCACGTTCTATAATATCAGTTTTTACTGAAGGATTTTTTTTCTTTATTTCCCTTAATAAATTATTTATAGTCATTTTAATTTGGCAATTAATTTGTAACTCAAAGCTTATAACCTATAACTCAAAACTTATAACTTATGACGCAATTTTGATTTTTAATACTTGACTCTCGACTCTTGATACTTTGACTCTCGATTCTTGATGCTTTGGCTCTTAACTCTTAATATAGCTAATTTCCATTTATATATTTTTCCAGATGTTTACATTTTGGATAATTTGAGCAACCTAAAAATTTTCCGTATCGCCCGGTTTTGATTTCCATTGGTGCGCCGCATTCCGGACAATCTTTTCCCGCTGGTTCACTTTTTTTCTCTAACGGCATGGTGTTTTTACATTCCGGATAGCCAGAACAGGCAAGGAATTTTCCATAACGGCCTAATTTTATTATCATTGGTTTTCCGCATTTCTCGCATATTTTATCTGTTTTTTCTTCGGTTAATTCTTTTTTATCAAGTTCTTTATCTTTTTCTTGTATATTTTTTTCAAATGGGTCATAAAAGTTTTCTATTATCGGGATCCACTCTTTTTTTCCTTGGGCGATTTTATCCAATTCATTTTCCATTTCAGCGGTAAATTTTATATCAACGATTTTAGGAAAATGTTTAACTAAGAGATTGTTTACCAGGGTTCCCATTTCTGTTGGAAATAGTGATTTTCTTTGTTTTTCAACATAGTTTCTGGTAATAATAGTGCTGATTGTGGGCGCATAAGTAGAGGGACGGCCAATTCCATACTCTTCTAGTGTTTTAACTAAGGTTGCTTCGGTGTAGGGGGCGGGCGGCTTGGTAAAATGCTGATTGGAATTTAATTTTATTAATTCTAAAACTTCGTTTAATTTTAATGAAGGTAAAATTGTTTCACTGGTTTTTATTGGGTAAACCTTTAAAAATCCGTCAAACTTTATAATATGACCATTGCTTCTAAATATATAATTTTTAGCTTCTATATCAATTTTTGTGGTATCTAAAATAGCTGGCTGCATTTGGCTGGCTACAGCTCTTTGCCAAATAAGATTATAAAGCTTATATTGTTTTGCCTCCAAGGAATCTTTTATTGTCTCTGGTTCTTTTTCTACTGAGGTTGGTCTAATTGCTTCGTGAGCTTCTTGAGCTCCTTTGGATTTGGTTTTGTAAACGCGTGGTATTTTTAGTCCATATTCTTTGCCGAATTTATCTTGAATTAATTTTTGAGCTTTTTGCAAAAAATCATTAGCTAAGTTTAGAGAGTCGGTTCGGTGGTAGGTTATTAATCCGGTTTCGTAAAGTCGTTGGGCAAAAAACATTGTTTGTTTTGCTGAAAAACCTAAACGATAATTTGCTTCTTGTTGCAAAGAGCTGGTTGTAAATGGAGGTAGGGGATTTTTCTTAATCTCTGTTTTCTGAATATCAACTATTTTGTATTCAGCTCCTTTTAGGTCCTTAAGAATTTTTTCTATTTCTTCTTTGGTTTTTATTCCTAATTTTGGAATTACTTTTCCATCTTTCTTTATCAATTTCGCAATAAATTCGTTTTCCGCTTTGTTCTGCGTCTTGTTCTGCGTAGTTCCGCGCGATTGAAGCAAAGCTTCAATTGACCAGTATTCTTCTGGCTTAAACTCATCAATTTCTTTTTGCCTTTCAACTATTAAGCGAACTGCTACCGATTGAACACGGCCAGCTGAAAGTCCTCGGGCAATTTTTTTCCACAAAAGTGGTGAAAGTTTATATCCAACTAAGCGGTCTAAAATTCTTCTGGCTTGCTGGGCGTTAACCAAACTCATATCTATTTTCCTTGGATTTTTAAGAGCATTTTCAATTGCGTTTTTAGTAATTTCGTGAAATACAATTCTTTCTGGATTTTTTAAATCAAGCGCTTGAGCTAAATGATAAGCAATTGCTTCTCCTTCACGATCTTCGTCAGTTGCCAAAATTACGGCGTCGGATTTTTTCATTTTTTCTTTTAAAATTTTAATTTGTTTTTTTGCCTTAGGTATTATAGTATATTCGGGCTGAAAATTATTATCAACGTCAACTCCCAACTTACTTTTTGGAAGATCTCGGACATGGCCAAAAGAGGACTCTATTAGATAGTCCTTGCCTAAAAATTTTGAAATTGTTTTTGCCTTTGTCGGCGACTCAACGATGACAAGTTTCATAGAATCTTAAATTCGAAATCCGAATATCGAAATTCGAAACAAATTTGAAATTCAAATACTTAAATGACAAAAACTTATTTTGATTTACGAATTATCGAACCAAAAATATTCATTAATTCTGTAGATTCTCTTATTAAATCTTTTTGTTTTCTTCCTAAATCTTTATTGTCGTCTATATCGCATAATTTTAACCAAAAACGGCTTTCCTTAGATTCTTTGCGACAAATTTTTATTCTGTGAATAAAATCCTTTTTACTTAATGCTTCATTAGCCTCTATATAATTGGCACCAACTGAACCAGATGCTCTTACAAGCTGTTTTCCATCTTCAATATTTCCTATGTTTCTTTGAAGGTTTTTAATAAAGATTCTAACTTTTTTGGCAAATTCTAAAGTTCGGTCTTCTAAATCATATTGTTTTGTTTTTAAAATTTTTGTCATTTGAATTTGTTTCGGATTTCTTATTTAGTGCTTCGTATTTTTATAATTTAATATAGTATCCTCCTCCAGTATTCTTCACCAATCCTCTTAACTCTAAGATTATCAAAGTTGGGCTGACAATTCCAGCGTTTAGTTTACTTTTTTTAGTAATTTCGTCAATATGAAGTGGTGTCTGGCTTAGTATGTCAAATAGAATTTCCTCTTCTTTTGATTCAAATTTTATTTTTCTTTCTTGCTTTTGTATAAGCGGCAGATTTAGTTCTTCTAAAATATCATTAGTGCAAGTAACCAGCTTGGCTCCCATTTTTATTAAGTTATTAGTTCCTACCGAATTTTTATTATTAATTGGTCCGGGGACAGCAAAAACTTCTCTGTTCTGTTCAATTGCCTGCATGGCGGTTATTAAGGCGCCACTTTTTTCCGGGGCTTCTATAACTAAAGTTCCCAAACTCAACCCGCTGATTATTCTATTTCTTTGGGCGAAAAAGTAGGGTTTTGATTGGGTGCCAGGAGTTTGTTCAGAAATAACTGCTCCGTTTTGAGAAATTTTTTCTGCTAACCTTCTATTGCAAGCGGGATAAATACGTTGATTATCAATAGCGCTTCCCAGTACAGCGATCGTTCTACCACTTTTTTCCAGGGCGGACTTATGGGCGAAAGTATCAATTCCCTTAGCTAATCCGCTGATAATGGTTATTCCGGCTTCCGCTAAATCCCCGGCTAACATTTCAGTAATTTGTTTTCCGTAACTGGTGTAATTTCTGGTTCCTACTATTGCAATTGATATTTTATCTTGCTCGTCAAATTTTCCTTTCATATAAAGATTTTCCGGCGGATCTGAAATTTCTTTTAATATCTTTGGATAATTAGCATTATTTATATTAATTTGTTGTATGTTTTCTTTATCCATAATTTTATCTTTGGATATAATAGCAGGGGATTATAATTTTGGCAAATAAAACTTAAAAAAATAAAAACAAAAGAAGGACTATTAAAAAATATTAAAAAGCATTAGATAAAAAGCATTAGATAGAAGTTTTGAAAATGAAATTGTCCAAATAACTCACGATCGTGAGTTATTTGGACAAAGGTAATGACAAAGGTGATACTGATGAACGGATAAAACAAATAATAAATGTAACGTTACCCGACTTCGTTACAACTTATAACTCAAAACTTGTAACTTATAACCTATAACTTAAATTTTATAACTTGCAATCTGTAACTTGTAACGCGAAGCACGGTTGAGTTATACGTTACAAGCTATACGTTACATGACTTGATTCTTGACACTTTGACTCTTAACTCTTTGACTATGAACTCGTGACAGGGTTGACCCCGTAGTAGAACTTCAACAAGCGCCAAAAGCGCAAAAAAAATAGCTGCATAGAAAAATAACAAAGCCTAATAGAATTAAAAAGATATTATAAAAATAACCAAGTATATCAGTTGAAGTATCACTACGGGGTTGATTTTTTCTGATTTTTAGGGTAGAATATAATATATGGTGACCGTAGCTCAACTGGTTAGAGCTCCGGGTTGTGGACCCGGTGGTTGTGGGTTCGAGTCCCATCGGTCACCCAACCGGTGATTTTTATTTGCTCATGAGCTTGTTCGTGAGCAAATTTTTTGATGGCGGGCAGGGGAAATGTTTCGTTTTTGATCTTGACGAATAATATTGTTTTATGATATAATAAAAATATCTTTGGTTAGAGGTCTTTTAAAATTCAAAAAAAGGAGAATATATTGTTAGAACTTAAAGAAGGAGATGTTTGTGAGATTGTTGACATTGGTAAAGGCGATGTATTTTATAAAGAAAAAGAAGATTTTATCGGTCAAAAAGGTATCCTTAAAGAAAATAAAGGGCGCTGGCGAAATGGATTTATAGCTTGTTATATTGAACTTGAAAAACCCCTTTTTTATTTAAATTCAGGAAGACCGGTAAAAGTTATTCCCTTTTTTGTGGTTAAACTAAAAAAAATTTCTAAATGAATTGTTTTGTGATTCTACAACGAGGATGTTTTAAAACTTTGTTATTTTTTGGGATTTTTTTGGGTTTTATTATTAATAACCAAGTTCGACTTGGTTGACATAAATTATCTTTTACGATATACTAATCTGATAACAATTCGTTATCAGATTTTCTTTAAAAATTTAGAGGAGGTTAATAAGATGAAAGGAAAAGATAATCTCGGTCCTGGAGCAAGAGAAGTTGTTGAAATGGCTGAAGATTCAAACATAACAGTAAATCTACAAGAACTTTCTATTGGCGATAAACTTATTGTTAAAGTAGGAGACAGAGAAAAAGATTTGTTAGATTTTGTCATAACGGGCGAAGCTACAGGAGAAGAATTTGGTGACAGAGAAGCAACACTTCCGGGATGGAAATTTTCAAGTAAGCTTGAAAAAGAAAGAATAAAGGTTATCGTTGGTGGTTCCTGTACTCATAATTCTGGTGCTCCTCTCAAAATGACAATGTATTCAGTTGGTCGTCTTACAGTTGGAAGAAATCTCATAATTTGGTTTGGAGAAGAAGACCGTGACGAATTCAAAAAAGATGTCAGTGCCGTAATCTTTCACAACTCAATACAAAAAATTACTGTTGTACCGGTTGATTTAATTAAATCAAATTAAGTTAAAAAAGGTTGGTTCTTAATAAAGAGCCACACTAAGCGGGGAGATAATATCAATCCGCTTTTTTATTTTACTATTTCAGTTATTCTAAACCCTTTAATCATCTCCAATTTCAGCTTTAATTCTCCCACAAAATCGGGATTTTGAAATAGATTTAACAAGTTGGTAATTACACCTTTTGACCATTGACCCAACTGGTGATTTTTATTTGCTCATGAGCTTGTTCATGAGCAAATTTTTTGATGGCGGGCAGGGGGAATATTCCGTCACGCTGAGCGTGACATTTGGTAAGCTAAACTTTCCGTTTCTGACCTTGACTTTTTATTAAGGGCGTGGTATAATGGGCAATGTAGAATCAAACGTTCTTTAGGAGATTACGATGCTAGAAATCATAACTATTTGGCTTATAAGGCTGGCAGTGGTGGGACTTTTTCTAGGAGGAATTTTCTTCCGTGATGAGTATTTAAGATTTGCATGCAGGGGAATGTTTCCATTTACATTACTCTACGCAATTATCACCCAAGTCATTTTTGCCTGATCAGTCAAAACCAAAAAAAAGAGCAGGCCGCTGGGATAACCAGACGGCCATCTTTTTTTATCTAGATTCCCACTAAACAGGTTCTAATACATTCCCCACCAGAGGCGGGCAGGCAGTCTTTGACCCAAAATTTTGGCCGTGGGTAAGCAAAAGACTTGACAGGCTTTTTTAGATAGATTAAAATTAAATTACTATGAACACTACCCCTGCTTCGGCAAGGGTAGTTTTCTATTTAAAATAGTATTACAATGAACTTATATGACCATTATTTTTAAAACCAAAAAGGAGCGGGTTGCTGTCTATATTGACGGAAGCAACTTTTATAACTATTTAAAAGACAAACAAATAAACTTTCCAAGAGGGAAAAAATTTGATTTTAATGCTTTTGTTAAATTTTTAGTTGGTGATAGAGAATGTGTTTCAAAAAGATATTATACGGGTGTTTTTAGAAATCTTGATGGCAGCAGAAAGAGTCAACAATTAGTTAAGGGGCAGCAGAAATTTTTCTCACAAATTGAGAAAGATAACTTTACAATTAAAAGAGGCAGAATTATGAAGATGGGTAAGGACTACAAGGAAAAGGGCACGGATGTTAAAATTGCTGCAGATTTGATTATTGGAGCAGTTGATAATATATATGATACAGCAATTTTAGTCAGTTCTGATACAGATTTAATCCCAGCTATTAAATATCTTAAATATAAGAAGAAAAAGCTTGAATATATTGGTTTTTCTCACAATCCATCTTTTGGCATGCAAAAACACGCTGATTTATCAATCCTTTTAACTTCAAAAGATATTGAAAAATTTAAAGAAAGAACATTAGTATAAATTTTTTAAATCTCTTTATTTTTAATCAATTTCACTATCTCTAACCCTCGTCTTATCTCTTCAATATAATCAGGATTTTGAAATGGCTTTAATAGGTTGGTAACCCCGCAGTAGCGGGGCAAGTTACATCTTTTGACCACTGACCCAAACTATTGACACAAATCATTTTTTTATGTTACACTTATTTGATAACAACTTGTTATCAGATTTTCTTTAAAAATTTAGAGGAGGTTGATATGTGGGTATATTTTTATATTTCCGCTGAGGATTTTTTCAGTTTTCAGCAAGGAAAAGAGGTTAGAGCAAGTGAAGTATCTATTGAGTATGATAAAAGATTACGCATAAAAGCTGACGTGGGAAGCGTTAAGTTGTATATGGATGGAAACAGACTATTTGTTGTTAAAAAAAGTTAAAGGACCACTTTATTAAATTGTAATTTATAGGAGGTTAGGATGGCTAAACTTTTTAGAATTAAGAAGAAGGGATTGCGTTATACTGTCAGTTCAATTACGTTTTTATTGATAATTGTAGCTATTCTGGGTGTAATGACTGGGATAGGATTAATATTAGATAAAACAGGGATTGATTGGTGGAATAACTTTTCGGAAATATATCATCCGGAAAAAAATATTATTAATGTATTTACTGCAGGATTAATGACGTGCTTTGCATTGTTATTTTTATTTCTTCTAGGTCTTTTGTGTTTTTTGGCAATAAAAAACATAGCCAACGAGTGTTTTAATTCTGCTGGAAATAGAAAAACGCAAAAGAAAATTAACCCAAAAGGAGGTTAAAATGGGTGTTTTTGGAAAAAGCGAGGTTGAGAAAACCGATAGAAAAATAACCTTAAAGACAGAGAGAAAGGTGACTTACAATTTAATAATTAATATGGAAGATAAGGGTGACTTCTTTACGTTTTATGGGGCCTATGCTGAGATGTATAAACTGATCAAGCAAAGAGTGAAAAAAGGATATACCCATCAAGTTTTAGAAACTGCTAATTGGATTGATATTGTGGTTGATGCGCAAGAAATTCCCATTGTTCGTTTTATGTTTTATGACGCTAAAGATTCTGCCCATTTTCTGGGACTAATGAAGGGAACAGAATTAGTGCCTTTTGACAAAATTCCCTCTAATTCTGAAAAAAGAATGCGAGATTTTATAGAGTTTTTTCTTATTGTAGAAAGTGAATCTTTAGAATATTTAAGAGAGAACCTCGGAGAAGAGATGATGGATAAGGTAGAAAAATCTCTAAGATCTAAATTAAATCACTCTTTCCTCGCCACTCAAAGAGGAAATCTTATTTATGAATTCTTGAAAAACGGAATTGAGGGATCTGACCTCTTATTGTGAATTATTAAATCTAACCCCCAAAGCCACTGATTAACCAGTGGCTTTTATATTCCCTCAATCCTTGATTTTTTTAGGATTGTTTGGTAGGGTGAAGTGTTGAGTTATTTAAAAATTAAATAAGGAGGTTAGCGTGAAAAAAGACAAAGAGCTTGTTATCCATAAGAGAGATAATGAAATTAAGTTTGAGATAGTAATATCCAGAGATTATGTTTTTGAGTTTGTAACTCATTTCGGAGGATTATTTGCTGAACAGGATCCCGTTTCCGGAAAAATTCCAAAAAATGTTGATAGATATTCTGAATATCAAGACGGTTGGCATGTTAATCTAACTATTAATAAAAAAGATGAAAACAAATTTTATAAGTTTCTTCAGGAGTTTTACAAGGAAAGAAATCTTGTATTTCAGGATAATACGAAGCTGAAAAAAATAGCAAAAAAAGAAAAAAAGAAAAAAGGATTAACGGTTGATGAATGCGTTAAAAAGGCAAGAGAATATATTTCAAAAAACAGAATGTGTCTTTTGGTTTTTGATGTTAAGGGGTCACGAAAATTTCCTAATAAACAAACCTTGATTAATGTTTTATTAATGATGATAAAGGATATAAATAGTAGATTTAATCGTTATTTTCCCAAGGTTGGTCCTTTTGGCAATAAAACTGGATTTCGTGCAGGATTTCGTGATTTGTTTGGAGATTCTTCTTGGGCTGTTATAAACAATGCTGAAATAATACCTAAGATAATTGAGTACCAACAAGAAAATTATCCTGATATTCCTCTTCACTGGGGGGTTGCAAAAGATTTGCAGGATAAAGAAGGTATGAGTTTAGTAAAGGGGGTTTAAATGAATATAAGAGAAAGAAGAGAAGAAGGAATAAAATTAGCAAAACGACTTGGAATTAAAGACCAAGAACTTTTTGAGCTTATTAGAAGTAATTGCTGGGATGCTATTCTTGAAAAAGCTATGGAAATAAGTCCAAAAAAAACAGAAAAGGCGTTGATTATTCTTATTAAGAATAAAGATTTAAGCAGGCATGATTGCTGGTATATTGCTGTAAGCCGCCATACGCCAGCAAGGATTCAAAGAAAGCTTGCGCACCACAAAGATTCGTCTATTCGTTGTGTAGTTGCTGAAAATATCTACGTAACACCATTAAAAACCCTAAGAAAGCTTACCAGAGATAGAAGCAAACTTGTTTGTGAAGCCGCGGAAGATTCTCTGGAATCTCTGAAAACCGAATCGTTCAAAACCATATTTGGGAGTGGCGGAATAAGAACTTATCCTTAAGGATTAATCCAAGTAAGGAGGAAAATATGGAATGTCAAAAAGGAGATTGCTACGGAACTATTAATTTAGATTTCAAGAGCGCAGTATTGAAAGTAAACGGGGAAAGAATTAATGTTTATCCTTGTTCTGATTGCGGACGTCTGCATTTTAGAAACGGTGTTTCTGTTATTAGAAAAGACAAAAAACTATTTTTAAAAGGGAGCAAGATTATTACTAAAAAACAGAAACGAGTCACTCCGTTTGAGCTAACAGAATATGGAATCTACAAAATAGATAAGATTAAAAAGTCCGGTGCCAACGGTCGGTTTACCGGAAAAAAATTAAGCGGAGCAGAGGTGCAAATAGCGGATATTCGCAAAAGAAAAAATTCTAAGAGAGGATATGTTAGCTGTAAAGTGTTTTTCAGGGAAGACGTAATTGTGGAATCTAATGGGACAACTTGGGAATGTAAAAAAGGACAATCATTTCATTTTTTAGATATTAAGTTCAAAGAAGCTTAAAAAAAGCAAAACATAAAAGCCAGCTTAAGCTGGCTTTTTAAATTTAAAATTGCTGCTCAGAAACATTTTTGATATGATATAACTATGACCACAAAAGAAAAAATTGAAAAAAGAATAAGAAAGGCGCATGTCTTTTTAATATTTTTTTCGTTAGTTTTTTTAACGATTTTTTTATGCATTATTTTAAATATGGATGATCCGGCTGGCTTCATAAATTCTTTTTATGGCCATTGGTATATATTTTTTTTAATTGGTTTTCCTCTGGTTATTTTTTTGGTTAGCATTTCTGGCCTAAAAGAAGGGAGATTTCTTAACAAGGTTCTTTGGAGAATAGATAATAATAAAAAAAATATTAAGATTTTAATTATAATTAATATATTTATTGCCGTAGTTTTTATTGGGTTATTAATCTATGATTTAATTTTTACCTGAAATATTTCAGGTAAAATAAGATTATGAAAATAATAATTAGAGAGCCGAGAAGAGAAGAGTATAGCCAAATAGTAAAAGTTGTAAATTCAGAATCGGTGCTATATAAAAAAACTTTTACTGATAAAGAGCTTAAAAATATTGGGATTGGAGAATTTGAAACCAATGATATAGAGGACAAAGAAAGCAATAAATTAATAGCTGTGGAGAACAACGAGATATTGGGGTTCGTGTC